>Ga0307406_10000768_pt1 | contig 18002 bp, 17 predicted proteins | sample 322Cmetagenome_3_FD_203706 | JGI IMG/M metagenome (GOLD analysis project Ga0307406, IMG submission 203706) | Maize rhizosphere microbial communities from greenhouse at UC Davis, California, United States - 322HYB-C-2 | ecosystem: Host-associated > Plants > Roots > Rhizosphere > Soil | place...
GCTGCGGCCGCGGCGGCTTGAAGCCGGGGTCCGCGGGCGGACGGAAGCCGGGGCCCGGCTGCGGCGGGCGGACGCCCGGGCCCGGCTGTGGACGGTAGCCCGGGCCGGGATGCGGGCGCACGCCGGGCGCCGGCGCGGGCTTGAAACCCGGGCCAGGCCATGGCTTGGGCTGCCAGGCCGGCCGCACCGGCGGCGGAGGACGCCAGCCGGGCACCGGCGGAGGCGGCGGCCGGCTGCCCCACCAGCGGCGCTCGCCGTACCAGGGCCGGTCGCGGTAGTAATCGGCCCAGTAGCTGCCGATCACGAAAGTGACGATGGGTACGCCGATCACCGCGGCATAGCTGGCCAGCGGCACACGCTGCTCCTGGTAGGCGTAGTCCAGGCTCCGGGCCCAGACCCAGCCGCGCCCGCCGTCGGGCAGCACCACGTCGCACCAGCTGTAGCCGCCGGTGCAGCCGATCACGTCGAGCGGCTGGCCCGGCCCGAGGCGCGCCACCAGCGGATAGTCGCTGGAAGGCCCGGCCCGCAGGTTGACCGCGCCGCGCGTGAAGGCCTGCTGCGCCGCGGCCGCCAGCGGCAGGACCAGCGCCATGGCGCCGATACCGATCCAGCGCAGGGAAAGTTTGTTGTTCATGATCAGCTTCCTTTGCGCCGCCAGCCTAGGCGGCGGCTTGGATGCCGTCAATCAGCCGGGGGCGCGACAGCCCCGGCCGCCAGTCACGCGGCTTCGCGGTAGAAGCCGTTGCTGTTCAACAGCCGGCCGCTCATCGGCGCCACGGCCTTTCCGATCGCCGCGATGTGGTCCGGCGTGGTGCCGCAGCAGCCGCCCACGATGTTGACCAGCCCTTCGGCCGCGAACTCGTGCAGCAGCCGCGAAGTGACGTCGGGCGTCTCGTCGAAGCCGGTCTCGCTCATCGGATTGGGCAGGCCCGCGTTCGGGTAGCAGCTGATGAAGGTATCGCCCGCCACCTTTGCCAGTTCCTGGATGTAGGGGCGCATCAGCGCTGCACCCAGTGCGCAATTGAGCCCCACGGCCAGCGGCTGCGCATGGCGCACGCTGTGCCAGAACGCGGTGACGGTCTGGCCGCTCAGGATGCGGCCGGAAGCGTCCGTCACGGTGCCGCTGATGATCAGCGGCAGGCGCTGGCCGCTGTGGTCGAAATACTCGTCGACTGCGAACAGCGCGGCCTTGGCGTTGAGCGTGTCGAAGATGGTCTCGACCAGGATCACGTCGGCGCCGCCCTCGACCAGCGCCTCGGTCTGCTCGTAGTAGGCCGCGCGCAGCTGCTCGAAGTCGACGTTGCGTGCGCCGGGGTCGTTCACGTCGGGGCTGATGCTCGCGGTCTTGGGCGTCGGGCCCAGGGCGCCGGCCACGAAGCGCGGCTTGTCCGGCGTGCTGAACTTGTCGCAGGCCGCGCGCGCGAGCTTCGCCGATTCGAGGTTCATCTCGCGTGCGAGATGCGCCATCTTGTAGTCCTCCTGCGCGATGGTGGTGGCGCCGAAGGTGTTGGTCTCGATCAGATCGGCGCCGGCTGCGAGGTAGCCCTCGTGGATGTCGCGGATCACGTCGGGCCGCGTCAGCGAGAGCAGCTCGTTGTTGCCCTTCACGTCGCGCTCGAAGTCCTTGAAGCGATCGCCCCGGTACTGCTCCTCGGTGAGCTTGAAGCGCTGGATCATCGTGCCCATTGCGCCGTCGAGGATGGCAATGCGCTTTTCGAGGATGCCGGCGAGTGCCTGGCCGCGGGTGTAAGTGACGGGCTTCATAGACCCCGATTGTAGGAAGCGGGGCTGCCCCTGGCCGCCGTCGGTGCTTTAGCGGCCTTCGACGAATTCCAGCACCGCCTCGATCATGCGCCGCACATGCGGCTGCACGCCGGCCGCGACTTCGGGCAGGTAGTCGAAGGGCAGCTTCTCCTGCATGTAGCTCGACTGCGTCATCTCCAGCTGCACCGCGTGCACGCCGGCCGCGGGGTTGCCGTACTGGCGCGTGATGTAGCCGCCGGTGAAGCGGCCGTTGAGCACGCCCGTGTAGCCGGTGGCCGATTCGGCGATGCCCAGCAGCGTGGCGGCCAGCGCCGGGTCGCAGCTGGTGCCCTTGCCGGTGCCCAGGTTCAGGTCGGGCAGCTTGCCCTCGAAGAAGCGCGGCAGCACCGAGCGGATCGAATGCGCGTCCCACAGCGCGATGGTGCCGTGCGCGGCCTTCAGGCGGTCGAGCTCGGCCTGCAGCTGCCGGTGGTAGGGCTGCCAGATGGCATCGCGGCGCGCGGCGATTTCCGTGTCGTCCGGCAGGTCGTCGCTGGACGCATAGACGGGCGTGTCGTCGAAGGTGTCGACCGGGCACAGGCCGGTGACGCTCTGGCCCGGATAGAGGCTGGCGCCGTCCGGCGGCCGGTTCAGGTCGACCACGTAGCGCGAATGCGTGGCAACGAGCACCGAGGCGCCGAGCGCATCGGCAAAGTCGTAGAGCCGTTCGAGGTGCCAGTCGGTGTCGGGCACCTGGCGCGCCTCGTCGGTCAGGCGAGCGGCGAGCGCGGGCGGCACGTAGGTGCCGACGTGCGGCATCGAGATCAGCAGGGGACGCGTGCCCTGGCGGAAGCGGAAGGCGGGTTCGGTGGTGGTGAAACTCATGGGCTCAATTTTCCTGGAGAAGCTGGCTGCGCGCCGCGACGAAGGCGGCGGCGGCCTCGTTGTGCAAGGCATGGCGGCCGGCCGCGACGCGCGGCTGGCCCGACACCCAGACGGTGTCGATGGCCGAGGTGCGGTGGCTCGCAAAGACATGGGCCGACAGCATGTCGGGCGCCGGCAGGCCTTGCAGCGCAAGCTGTGCGGCATCGAGCACGACGAAGTCGGCCTGCTGCCCCGCGGCCAGGCCGCCGATGGCCCGGCCCGAAGCCTGCGCGCCGCCGCGCACCGCTTCGAGCGTGAGCGCGGTGGCCACATGCGGCTGCGCCGCGCTGGCGCCGACGTTGCGCTGCCGCCAGGCTAGGCGCTGGCTGTATTCGAGCATCAGCAGCTCTTCCGCGGCATTGACCGTGGCATGGCTGTCGGAGCCCAGGCCCCAGGCGCCGCCGTGGTGGCGCCAGGCGGAAAAATCGAAGATGCCGTCGCCCAGGTTGGCCTCGGTGGTCGGGCACAGGCCGGCCACCGCGCCGCTCTTCGCGCCGCGCTCGTATTCGGCCGCGTCCATGTGCGTGGCATGCACCAGGCACCAGCGCGCATCGACCGGCGCATGGTCGAGCAGCCAGGCCACCGGGCGCTGGCCGCTCCAGGCCACGCAGTCGTCGACCTCCTTGGTCTGCTCGGCAATGTGGATGTGGATCGGCGCGCCCGGGTCGATGGCCTCGAGGCCCGCGATGGCTTCGCGCAGCGCGTCGGGCGGCACGGCGCGCAGCGAGTGCGGTGCCAGCCCGAGCCGCGCGCCCTGCGCGTCGCACGCGGGCTTGAGCCTGTCGAGCAGGCGCAGCATCGAATCGGTCGAGCGGATGAAGCGGCGCTGCCCCTCGTTGGGCGGCAGGCCGCCGAAGCCGCTGGCCTGGTAGAGCACGGGCAGCAGCGTGAAGCCGATGCCGGCCTTCTTCGCGGCGCGCAGCAATGCGAGGCTCAGCGTCGCATCGTCGGCATAAGGGCGGCCGCCGGCATCGTGATGCACGTACTGGAACTCGCACACGCTGGTGTAGCCCGCCTCGAGCATCTCGGCATAGAGCCAGGTCGCGATGGCCTCCATCTGCTGCGGGCCGAGGCGCGCGGCAAAGCGGTACATCAGCGTGCGCCAGCTCCAGAAGCTGTCCTGCTGCTGGGCGCGGTATTCGGTCAGCCCTGCGAAGGCGCGCTGGAAGGCATGCGAATGCAGGTTGGGCATGCCGGGGATCACGGGGCCGTTCGCCATTTGCACGCCCGCTGCCGGCTGGGCCGCGGACTGCACCTGGGTGAGCTGGCCGGCGTCGTTCCACGACAGCAGCACGTTCTTCGCCCATCCGCCGGGCAGCAGTGCATCGGCCGCGAACAGCGTGTTCATTGGCTCGCCCCCACGGCGATGCGGCCTTGCCGCACGACGATGCGCACCGGGCGCTGGCCGAACCAGTAGGCGAGCTCGGCCGCATCGCGCACGTTCCACAGCACGAAGTTGGCGGGCATGCCTTCGGCGATCGCGCCGTGCGTTTTCTCAAGGCCCAGCGCGCGCGCCGCATGCACGGTGGCGCCGGCCAGCGCCTCGGGCACCGTGAGGCGGAACAGCGTGCAGGCCATGTTCATCATCAACAGCAGGCTCAGGGCGGGCGAGGTGCCGGGGTTGTGGTCGGTCGACACCGCCATCGGCACGCCGGCGGCGCGCAGCGCCTCGATCGGCGGCAGCTGCGTGTCGCGCAGCGTGTAGTAGGCGCCGGGCAGCAGCACGGCCACGGTGCCCGACTGGCGCATGGCCTCGATGCCCTCGGCCGACAGGTGCTCGATGTGGTCGCAGGACAGCGCGCCGTAGCGCGCGGCGAGCGCGGCGCCGCCCATGTCGGAGAGCTGCTCGGCATGCAGCTTGACCGGCAGGCCCAGCGCCTTCGCAGCCTGGAACACCTGTTCGGTTTCCGCGAGCGAAAAGGCGATGCGTTCGCAGAACACGTCGACCGCATCGACCAGCCCCTCGGCCGCGAGCGCGGGCAGCATCTGATTGCAGACCAGATCGATGTACTCGCCGCTGCGGCCCGCATATTCGGGCGGCAGCGCGTGCGCGCCGAGGAAGGTGGTGCGCACCGTGACGCCGTAGGCCTCGCCCAGGCGCCGCGCCACGCGCAGCTGCTTGCGCTCGTGCTCGAGCGCCAGGCCGTAGCCCGACTTGATCTCGATCGCGCAGACGCCGTCGGCCAGCAGCTGTTCGAGCCGCGGCGCGGCCTGCGCGAAGAGCGCCTCTTCATCGGCCTCGCGCGTGGCGCGCACCGACGAGACGATGCCGCCGCCGGCCTTCGCCACTTCTTCGTAGGTGGCGCCCGCGAGCCGCATCGCGAATTCGTTGGCGCGCTGGCCGCCGTAGACCAGGTGCGTGTGGCAATCGACGAGGCCGGGCGTGGCGAGCGCGCCGCCGCCGTCGTGCAGCGGCAGGCCGGCGAACTCGGCCGGCAGGGCGCTGCGTGCGCCGACCCAGCGGATCGTGCCTTCGGCCACCGCGATCGCGGCTTCGGTGGTGCCGGCGTCCAGGGTGGTGCCGGGCGCGGCGCCGGGCGCCAGGCGCAGGCCCGTCCAGAGGCCGTCGGCCGATGGGGATGCGGTTGCGGATGTCATGTCTTGTCTGGTGTTGGCACAGCTTACGCCGGCACGATGCGAACCGCAGCCAGCCGCGCGCCTTCCTGTTGTGCGGGCTCGGCCTGCCATGGCTGTGCGCTGTCGGTCCAGTACAGGCCTTCGCCTTCAAGGCAGGGCTCGCCGTTCAGGCGCCATGCACCGCAGAGCGCGAGCAGCACGCCGTGCGGTGCGGCCTCGATGGCCGATGCGTGGTCCAGCACCCGCACGTCGGCGCGCCACTGCCCATGCCGCGTCATGATGTTGAAGTCGTTCGATGCGCCGCCGAGCAGCGTGCAGTCGATCGCGTCGTCGCCGCTGAAGGCGAACGGCCGGTGCGGCACGTCGAGCCGGTGCTCGATGCGCCCGTCGTGCGTGAACAGCCGCACGCCGTCGCCTTCGAGCAGCATGATGCTGCGGTCCACGCCCGCGAACACCGAGAACGGCCCGGCCGCCGCGATGGTCGCGATGCTTGCGCGCCAGCCGAAGCTGTCGAGCCCCGCGCCCTGCGGCCAGCTCACGATCTCCTGCGTGGTGCCGCCGCCGTTCTTCCAGGGCATGGCCGGCAGCGCCGTGCGCGAGAAGCGCTGCACGTTGCTCATGATGGGTCCTCCTGCTCCTTCCCCTTCCGGGGGAAGGCTGGGATGGGGGCAGCGCGCAACGAGCGCCGCGCGAAGGGCAAGGCCGTCGTGCCCCCACCCCGGCCCTCCCTCGGGAGGGGAGGGGGAAATGCGAATGCAGCGCCGCTCATCGCATCAGCCCGCCCTGCCGCAGCTTCTGCTCGAAATGCCTGAGCACCAGCGTCATCGTGCCCGTGAGCACGAAGTACACGAGCGCAATCGCCAGGTAGACCTCCAGCGAGCGGTACGACACGCTGATGATCTTCTGCCCTTCGTGCATCACGTCGTGGATGGTCAGCAGCGACACCAGCGCCGAGTTCTTGATGAGCGCGATGAACTCGTTGCCCAGCGGCGGAATCATGCGCACCACCGCCTGCGGCAGCACGATCTCGCGCATCGCCGTGCCGGGCGTCATGCCCAGCGACTGTGCCGCCATGGTCTGGCCCTTGTCGATCGACTGGATCGCGCCGCGCACGATCTCCGACACGTACGCCCCCGAATACACGCCCAGCCCCAGCACGCCGCACAGGAAAGCCGGCAGCAGGATGCCGAAATGCGGCAGGCCGAAGAACAGGATGAACAGCTGCACCAGGAGCGGCGTGCCCCGGATCGCCGCCACGTAGGCCGTGCACAGGCCGTAGAGCCAGCGCCGCTTCGGATTGAGCCGGCCGATGCCCACCAGCAGGCCCAGCACGCAGCCGAGCGCGAGCGCGCAGGCGGTGATCTCCACCGTGACCAGCGCGCCGCGCAGCAGGTCGGGCCAGCCCTGCCAGACGGGCGAAAAATCGAAATCCATGGCCCGCTTACTTGGCGTTGGCGCTGAACCATTTCTTCACGATCTGTTCGTAGGTGCCGTCGGCCTTGAGCTTCTCAATGGCGCCGTTCACGGCCTTGGTGAGCTCGGGCGTGTCCTTGCGGATGGCCATGCCGTATTCCTCGGTGGTGATCTGCTCGGGCAGCACCTTGAGGCCGCCGCGCGTGCGCACGTACTGGTAGGCGGCGGGCTTGCCGGTCACGGCGGCATCGGCGCGGCCGATGTCCACGAGGTTGAACATCTCCTGGTTCTTCTCGACTTCCATCAGCTGCACCTGCGGGAATTTCTCCTTGGTGTAGGCCACCGACTTGGTGCCCACCTGCACGCTGACCTTCTTGCCGTTGATGTCGGCCGGCGCCTTGATGGCCGTGTTGCCGTCCTTCACCATCACCACCAGGCCGCCCGCGTAGTAGGGCACGGTGAAGTCGACGACCTTCTTGCGCTCGTCGGTGATGTAGATGGCCGACACGGCCATGTCGAAGCGCTTGGAGACAAGGCCCGGCACCAGGCCCTTGAAGTCGATGTCGATCCACTCGATCTTGCGGCCCAGCGTCCGGCCGATGGCCTCGACCAGCTCCACGTCGAAGCCCGTGCGCTTGCCGTTCTCCACGAATTCCATCGGCGGGAAGGTGGCGTCGGTGGCCACGCGCAGCGGCTCGCCCTGCGCTTGCGCGGTGGCGGCGAAACCGAAGAAGGCGAGGCTGGAGAGTGCGGCGGCAACGAGGGTGCGGCGGGTGTTCATGGGAAGGCTTCCGTTAGTTGAAAAAAATGATGCAGCGGATGGATGGCTACTGCAGCGCGCGAGAGATGCGCGCCGCCGTGACGACGGCCATGTGAAGCAACGCAGCTTCCATGCCTTCGACGCGCGTGAGCGGCGCCATGAGCGTGATCGCGCCGCGCAGGCGCCGGCCCGGACCGAGCACCGGTGCGCTGGCGCCCCAGACGCCGGCGTCGACCTCGCCGTGGGTCACGGCATGGCCGGCCTCGCGGATCGCGTCGAGTTCGGCGGCACGCTCGGCGCGCCGCCCGGGACTCTCGCCGAGCGCGTCGAGCAGGGCATCGCGCTGGTCGAGCGGCATGTGCGCCAGCAGGCACTTGGCGCTGGCGCCGTCGCGCGCCGGCACGCTGCGGCCCCGGTCGAACGAGCAGCGCAGCGATTGTTCGCTGTCGATCATCTCCAGGCACACCACGCGGTCGTTGACCAGCGTGACCAGCGCCACGCTTTCATGGCTCTGCTGCGCGAGCGCGCGCATGTCGGCGCGCGCGGCCATCACGAGGTCGGAGTTGCCGTCGAAGCCGCTCGCGAGCTGCACGCTCACCGGGCCGGGCGAATAGCGGCCGTCGGCCTCCATCACGAAGCCCCAGCGCCGCAGCACCGCGATCTGCCGGTACAGCGTGCTCTTGACGAGGCCCGTGGCCTGCACGAGCTCGGCCGCGCTCATCGCCGACTTGCTCTGCGCCAGCACCGACAGCACGCGCAGCGCGCGGTCGTTGTGGGCCGGAGCATCGAGGGGGAGCGTCATGGCAGGGCGGTGGCGGGAGTCCGAGGCAGAGACGGCGTGCAGTATCTTGCGCGCCGTCCCGGGCTCCAAGCCCTCATTCCCACCCAGTGAGAATGCCGGCGCCTTTTTCCTGCCGGCGCCGCGCGCATCCGTGGGCGGTGTCGTCACTCCGGCTTGATGTTCCTTTTCCGGATCACGGCCGACCAGCGCGCGCTTTCGCTCTGGATGTTCGCGGCGATGTCCTGCGGCTTGCCGGTGCCGGGCTCGAGGCCCAGGCCCGCGAACTTCTCCTTCATCTCGGGCTTGGCCAGCACGCGCGCCGTCTCTGCGTTGAGACGCTCGACGATGGCCTTCGGCGTGCCGGCCGGCGCCATCAGCGCATACCAGGAAATGGCCTCGAAACCGGGCAGGCCCTGTTCTGCGACGGTGGGCAGCTCCGGCATCGCGGCCGAGCGCTTGAGGCTCGCGAGGCCGATCGCCCGCAGCTTGCCGCTCTTGACGAAAGGCAGCACGGCCGAGAGCGAGCCGAACATCATCGTGACCTGCCCGCCCACCACATCGTTGAGCGCCGGGCCGACGCCCTTGTACGGCACGTGGATCAGCTGCACGTCGCCGTCGAGCGCCATCAGCTCGCCGGCCAGGTGCGCCTGGCTGCCGGCGCCGGGCGATGCGAAGCTCAGCGCGCCGGGCTTCTGCCTGGCGAGCGCGAGCAGCTCCTTCACCGACCCGGCCGGCACGGATGCATTGACGACCAGCACGTTCTCGACCACGGCGAGCATCGCGACCGGCTGCAGCTCAGAGACCTTGTAGGGCAGCGACGGAAAGAGGCTCGGGTTCACCGCGACATTGCCGACCGGCACGATGCCGAGCGTGTAGCCGTCGGGCGCGGCCTTGGCGATCTGCGCCACGCCGATGTTGCCCGCGGCGCCGACCTTGTTGTCGATGATGAAGGGCTGGCCCAGCGTGTCGACCAGCTCCTGGCCGAGGATGCGGGCCACCGCATCGGCCGGACCGCCGGGCGCGAACGGCACGACGACGTGGATGGGTTTTTCGGGATAGGCCTGCGCATGCGCGAGCCATGGCGCGGCGCAAAGCAACAGGGGCAACAAGGCGGCCGCACGGCGGTTGATCGACATCAGAGTTCCTCGAAAGGGGGAATGGCACGAAGGGAGATCGCCGCAAGAACGTCATAGTCCGCAGGATCGGGCGAGACGAAACCTGCAAGCAACAACCGTTCCGTCACTGCCGCGAGTTCGGGCGTGCGGGTGGCTTCCTGCAATGCGCCGCGAATGCGCGCGAGCTCGCCGGGCGTGAGCGGCGTCGTTGCGACGAGCGGCGGGATCGGCAGGGCCTCGGTGCTGTCGACGATGCGCACCTTCTGCGCGAGCGCCGGCTCGTTGCGCCGCAGCAGGTCGTGGTAGTAGCTGTCGAGCGGGCCTACGTCGATGCGGCCTTCGACGAGGGCCTCGATCACCCCGCGCGCATGGATGAGGCCGCCGACGGCACCGCGGTAAAGACGCGCGCCGCGCGCCGCGCGAAACGGCGCGAGATGGTTGCGCAACGCCACGCCGCCCGACATCGAGTCGGCCAGCGTGTAGCCCACGATGCCGCCGAAGGTGTCCGCCAGCGTTTCGAAGGCCGAGCCGGTGCGCACCACGATGTCGGTGAAGTACACCGGCCGGCCGCCATAGCGCGCGGGCGAAGGCAGCGGCGCGGCCACCAGCGTGGGGCGCGGCGCGCGCTGCGAGAACGGCAGGCCGCACATCATCGCGAGCCCGAGGTCGTCGCGCGCCCACAGCGCCGAGAGCGGCGCGGGCGCGTCGTAGTCGATCACGTCCCACGCGAGGCCGGCGCGTGCCAGCGCCCATGCGAGAAGCTGCTTCCAGTCGGCGCGCACCGAGGCGGTGGCCGAGTACATGCGCGCGTTGGCGACGGGCGTCATCGCAGGGGCTCCGATGCGCCGGTCAGCGGAAACGCAGTTGCTGGCCGAGTCCCATCTTCTTCGCCTTCGCGAGCATCGCCGCGCCAAGCGCGATATCCGACAGCGAGAGGCCGCGATGCCAGAACAGGTTGGTCTCCTCGTCGCTCTCGCGCCCGGGCTTCAGGCCCGCGACGATCTGTCCGAGCTCGGCATGCAGCGTTTTTTCCGACAGGCGGCCGCTGTCGACGTGCGCGCGCAGTGCGCCGAAGGGGCCGGCCTTGGCCTGGCCCCAGTCGTCCATCACCATCTTGTCCATGATGTCGGTCAGCGACAGCTCGACCGCGCTCATGGTGCCGTACGGAATGACGCAGGCGCCCTTCTTGATCCACTCGGTCTTGAGCACCGGCTCCGGCTTCTCGAGGCGCGAGGCCTCGACCACGATGTCGGCGCCGCGCACGCACGATTCCCAGTCCTCGGTCACGACGATCTTCTTGCCGAGGTCGCGCTCCAGCCTGGCGGCAAAGGCGTTGCGGCTCTCGGGCCGGCGCGAGTGCACGCGGATCTCGTCGAAGTCGAAGATCGAGTCGAGCAGGCGCACGTTCCAGTACGAGGTGCCGCGCGCGCCGATGTGGCCCAGGATCTTCGAATTCTTGCGCGCGAGATGCTTGGCGCCGATGGCCGTGATCGCGCCGGTGCGCATGTCGGTGATGTCGGAAGCGTCGACGATGGCCACGGGCACGCCGGTCTTCGGGTCGAACAGGTTCAGCAACGCGAGTTCGGACGGCAGGCCGACCTGGTAGTTGCGATAGAAGTCGCCCACCACCTTCACGCCGGCCACGCCGAGCGGCCGGATGTAGCCGCGCAGCACGTTGAAGTGGCCCGGGTAGTCCTTCTCGGGCACCAGGTGCATGCGCGGCTCGATGGTGGTCTCGCCGCGGCCCTGGGCCACGAGGCCCTCTTCGACGGCCGCGACGATCTCGGCATCGGTCATCGCAAGCGCCTGCACGTCGAGGTGGTTCAGGTAGTGCAGGTAGATGGGTTCGGAATTCGTTTCGGCAGACATCGCATCACCCATTCTTGATCATCGGCAGATTGAGGCCCTGCTTCTTCGCGGTGGCCACGGCAATGTCGTAGCCCGCGTCGGCATGGCGCATCACGCCGGTGGCCGGGTCGTTCCAGAGCACGCGTTCGATGCGCTTGGCCGCCGCATCGGTGCCGTCGCACACGATCACCACGCCCGAGTGCTGCGAGTAGCCCATGCCCACGCCGCCGCCGTGGTGCAGGCTGACCCAGGTGGCGCCGCCGGCGGTGTTGAGCAGCGCGTTGAGCAGCGGCCAGTCGGAGACGGCATCGGTGCCGTCCTTCATTGCTTCGGTCTCGCGGTTGGGGCTCGCGACCGAGCCGGTGTCCAGGTGGTCGCGGCCGATCACGATGGGCGCCTTGAGTTCGCCGTTTTTCACCATCTCGTTGAAGGCCAGGCCGGCGATGTGGCGCTCGCCCAGGCCGAGCCAGCAGATGCGCGCCGGCAGGCCCTGGAAGGCGATGCGCTCGCGCGCCATGTCGAGCCAGCGGTGCGTGTGGGTGTTCTCCGGGAACAGCTCCTTGATCTTGGCGTCGGTCTTGTAGATGTCTTCCGGGTCGCCCGACAGCGCCACCCAGCGGAACGGTCCCTTGCCTTCGCAGAACAGCGGGCGGATGTAGGCCGGCACGAAGCCCGGGAAATCGAACGCGTTCTTCACGCCTTCGTCGAAAGCGACCTGGCGGATGTTGTTGCCGTAGTCGACCGTGGGGATGCCCATGGCCTGGAAGTCGAGCATGGCCTGCACGTGCACGGCGCACGACTTCGCGGCGGCCTTCTTGAGCGCGTCGTGCTGCGAGTCGTCCTTCATTGCGGCCTGCCATTGCGCAACGCTCCAGCCCGAAGGCAGGTAGCCGTTGATGAGGTCGTGCGCGGAGGTCTGGTCGGTCACGAGGTCGGGCTTGATGCCGCCGGCCTTCGCGCGCTTCACGAGCTCGGGCAGGATGTCGGCGGCGTTGCCGAGCAGCGCGATCGACACGGCTTCCTTCGCGTCGCAGTGCTGCTGGATGAGTTCGAGCGCATGGTCGATGTCGCGCGCCTGCTTGTCGACGTAGCGCGTGCGCAGGCGGAAGTCGATGCTGGTCTGCTGGCACTCGATGTTGAGCGACACCGCGCCCGCGAGCGTGGCCGCGAGCGGCTGCGCGCCGCCCATGCCGCCGAGGCCGGCCGTGAGGATCCACTTGCCCGCGAGGCTGTTGTTGTAGTGCTGGCGGCCGGCTTCGACAAAAGTCTCGAAGGTGCCCTGCACGATGCCCTGGCTGCCGATGTAGATCCAGCTGCCCGCCGTCATCTGGCCGTACATGAAGAGGCCCTGGCGGTCGAGCTCGTTGAAGTGCTCCCAGTTGGCCCACTTGGGCACGAGGTTCGAGTTGGCGAGCAGCACGCGCGGCGCGTTCTCGTGCGTCTTGAACACGCCGACCGGCTTGCCCGATTGAATGAGCAGCGTCTCGTCGTCGTTGAGCTCCTTCAGCGACGCGAGGATCTGGTCGTAGCAGGCCCAGTTGCGCGCGGCGCGGCCGATGCCGCCATACACCACGAGGTCCTGCGGGCGCTCGGCCACCTCGGCGTCGAGGTTGTTCTGCAGCATGCGAAACGGGGCCTCGGTGAGCCAGCTCTTGCAGTTGAGCGTGCTGCCGCGCGGGGCGCGGATCACGCGCGTGGGGTCGTGGCGCGGGTCGGTGTTTTGCAGCGGGAGCTTTTCGGGTGCGTTCATGGCGAGGTTCTCCTTGATCGGTGTTCAGGCGTGGCTGGGCAGGATGTTCAAGAGCGCAGCCGGCAGCTCGGCCTTCAGCGCCCACTGGCGCATGGCTTCGATGTCGGGCGCGAGGTAGCGGTCGCGTTCGAGGAAAGCGACCTTCTGGCGGATGGCGGCGAATTCGGCTTCGACCAGCGGGGAGCTCTTGAGCCCGCCGCCGGGCCGCCCCAAGGCGGGCTGCGCCCCCTCGGGGGGCAGCGAGGACGCGCCAGCGCCGAGCGTGGGGGCGACATCTCGCTTGAGTTCAATGCCTTGCGCGGCGGCCATGGCTTCGATGCCCACCACCACCGCGGTGTTGTTGACCATGTCGCCGAGCCGGCGCGCCGCGAAGGTGGCCATCGAGACGTGGTCTTCCTGGTTGGCCGAGGTCGGCAGGCTGTCGACGCTCGCGGGATGCGCGAGCGACTTGTTCTCCGACGCCAGCGCCGCCGCCGTGACCTGCGCGATCATGAAGCCCGAATTCAGGCCGCCGTCGCGCACCAGGAACGGCGGCAGGCCCGACAGGCCGGTGTCGAGCAGCAGCGCGATGCGGCGCTCGGCAATCGCACCCACTTCGCTCACGGCCAGCGCGATGATGTCGGCCGCAAAGGCGACCGGCTCGGCGTGGAAGTTGCCGCCCGAGATCACTTCGCCGGTGTCGGTAAACACCAGCGGGTTGTCCGAGGCGGCATTGGCCTCGATCACCAGCACGCGCGCGGCGTGCGCGAGGTTGTCGAGGCAGGCGCCCATCACCTGCGGAATGCAGCGCACCGAGTACGGGTCCTGCACGCGGCCGCAGTCGGCGTGCGAAGGGACGATCTCGCTGCCTTCGAGCAGCGTGCGCACCGCGCCGGCCACGGCGATCTGTCCGGGCTGGCCGCGCGCGGCATGGATGCGCGCATCGAAGGGCTTGATCGACCCCTGGATGGCTTCAAGCGAGAGCGCGCCCGACATCAGGGCCGAAGCGAACACGTCCTCGGCGCCGAACAGGCCGGCGAGCGCGAGCGCGGTCGACACCTGCGTGCCGTTGAGCAGCGCCAGGCCCTCCTTGGGGCCGAGCACGAAGGGTTCGAGGCCGATGCTGCGCATGGCCTCGGCGCCGCCGACGACCTTGCCGTCGGCCAGGGTCGCCTCGCCCTCGCCGATCAGCACGCAGGCCATGTGGGCGAGCGGCGCGAGGTCGCCCGAGGCGCCGACCGAGCCCTTGCACGGGATGCGCGGCATGACGCCCGCATTGAACAGCGCCAAGAGCGCATCGGCCAGCGCGGGCCGCACGCCCGAATGGCCGCGTGCCAGGCTCACGGCCTTGGTCGCGAGCACCATGCGCACCACCGGCGCGGCCAGCGGCTCGCCCGTGCCCACGCTGTGCGAGAGCACCAGGTTGCGCTGCAGATCGGCCAGGTGGTCGTTGCCGATGCGCGTGCTCGCGAGCTTGCCGAAGCCGGTGTTGATGCCGTAGACCACCTGGTCGTTCTCGACGATGTGGCGCACCGCCGCTTCGGCGCGCGCCATGCCCTGCTGCACCGAAGGATCGAGCGCCAGCCGCACGCCGCCGGCCTGGATGCGGCGCAGCATGGCGAGGTCCACCTTGCCGGGCGTGAGGGTCAGGGTGGTGGCGGTGTGTTTGCTTGTTGGCATGTGAACCTGTCTATACAAGTGGTTGCGAGAGAAAACCTTCGGTTTCCGTGACAAAAAAAGATCAGCCGAAGCTGGGGTTGCCGTCGGCCTTGAAGCGGCTGCCCAGGCTGTAGCGCGACGCCGGATGCAGGCAGCGCACCCAGGTGACGGGCGTGTTGCGCGTCCAGGTGCGGCGCGTGAGCAGCAGGCAGGGGTCGGTGGGCGCCATGGCGAGCCGATCGGCCTGCTCGGCGGTGGGCAGCACGGCATCGACCACGTGCTCGATCTGGTCGAAGGGCACGTGGCGCACCAGGTACTCGCTGGGCGGCACGGCGGCGAAGTCCTGTTCGAGGAAGTCGGGCACGACCAGCGGATTGACGTAGCGCTCCTCCAGCTGCACCGGCGTGTCGTTCTCCAGGTGCAGGCAGACGCTGTGGAACACCGAGGTGCCCGCGCGCATGTCGAGCCAGGCCGCCACGTCGGGCGAGGCGGCCAGGCGCTCCACCGCGAGCATCTCGCAGCGGTAGTCGTGCCCGCGCTGGCGGATCTCGCTCGCGATGTTGGCAATCTGCAGCAGCGTGGACTGCGGCTTGTTCTCGGCCACGAAGCTGCCGACGCCAGCCACGCGCACGATGCGGCCCTGCTCCATCAGCTCGCGCAGCGCGCGGTTCACCGTCATGCGCGAAATGCCGAACTGCGCGACCAGTTCACTTTCGGACGGCAGGCGGTGGCCGGCCGGCCAGGTGCCGTCCTGGATCTTGCGGGAGATGTGATCCTTGACTTGCGCATAGAGCGCGAGGGACGGCAGGTCGCGTTTCATGTCAGTGTTCGGCCGCCGCCATCGACTCGGCGCGGATCTCTTCGGTCAGCCGCGCCTTGATCTCCATGAACTCCGGCGAGGTCTTGATGGTGTAGCTGCGCGGATGCGGAAAGTCGACCGCGATCTCGGTCTTGATGCGGCCCGGTCGCGCGCTGAACACCGCCACGCGGTTGGCCATGAAGATCGCCTCGTCGATGTCGTGCGTGACGAACAGCACCGTCTTGCGCGCCGATTCCCAGATGCCGAGCAGGAGCTCCTGCATCAGCACGCGGGTCTGGTTGTCGAGCGCGCCGAAGGGCTCGTCCAGCAGCAGCATCTTGGGGTCGTTGGCGAGCGCGCGCGCAATCGCGGTGCGCTGCTGCATGCCGCCCGAGAGCTGCTTCGGAAAGTGGTGCTCGAAGCCGCGCAGCCCCACCTTGGCGATGAAGAACTCGCTGCGCTCCTTCTGGTCGGCCTCGCTCATGCCGCGCTCGCGCAGGCCGAAGCGGATGTTCTGCGCCACCGTGAGCCACGGAAAGAGCGTGTAGCTCTGGAACACCACGCCGCGGTCCGCGCCCGGGCCTTCGATGCGCTCGCCGTCGAGCAGCACCTGGCCGGTGGTCGGGAAGTCGAGCCCCGCCACGATGCGCAGCAGCGTCGACTTGCCGCAGCCCGAGGGGCCGAGGATGGTGACGAAGTCGTTCTCGCGCACCTCGAAGTCGATTGGCAGCAGCGCCTGTGTGCGCTGTCCCCTGGTGCCGGTGAAGACGCGCGAGACGCCCTGGATGGAAAGCTGGTTGTTGGTCGTCATCACAGTGCCGCCCATGCAAAGAGACGGCGGTTGAGCGCCTTGAAAGCGAAGTCGGACACCAGCCCGATGACGCCGATCACGATGATCCCGAAGATGATCTGCCCGGTGTTGAGCAAGGCCTGGCTGTCGGTGATCATGTGGCCGATGCCCGACGAGGAGCCGATGAGTTCCGCCACGATCACGTAGGTCCAGGCCCAGCCGAGCACCAGGCGCAGCGTCTCGGCAATGCCGGGCGCAGCGCCCGGGATCAGCACGCGCGCCACGATGCCGCGGCTCTTCGCGCCCAGCGTGTAGGCGGCCTCGACGAGGTCGCGCCGCGCGCCGCCCACCGTCACGGCCACCATCAGCACGATCTGGAAGAACGAGCCGATGAAGATCACCAGCAGCTTCTGCATCTCGCCCAGGCCCGCCCACAGGATGAGCAGCGGGATGAAGGCCGACGCCGGCAGGTAGCGGCAGAACGAGACGAAAGGCTCGAAGAAGGCCTCCACGGCCTTCCAGGTGCCCATGGCAATGCCCAGCGGCACTGCCAGCACTGCCGCCAGCAGGAAGCCGCCGAACACGCGCCACACGGTCATGCCCACGTCGCCCAGGAAGCCGAACTCGGCGAACAGCATCCAGCCTTCCTTCAGCATGGTCACGGGGCTGGCCAGGAAGGTCGGCGGCACGAAGCCGCCGAGCGTGGCGACGGACCACACGAGCACGAAGGCCACGAAGAAGCCGAGGCCGAGCAGCACGCGGGCGCGTCCGCTGATGGGCTCGAGCGGCGCGAGCGAACGGCGCCGCGCGGGCGCGGCGGCCTGGGGGGTTGCGGCCGATGCAGGCGCCGCCGCGCGCGGCGGCACCTGCGGCAGGGCCTTACTTGACGAAGCTTGCATCGAACATGGCCGTGTAGTCTTCGGGCGCCTTGCGGATCACGCCGGCCTCCAGCAGGATGGCCGTGGCTTCCTTCATGAAGCTGGTGAGCTCGCCCGCGAAGAATTTCTGGTTGGCTGCCTTGTCCTGCCAGCGCAGGTAGGCCGACGACTTGGCGAACTGCTCGCCGGTCTGCTTGACGGCCGAGCCCATGAGCTCGTTGGCCTTGGCGGGGTCGGCCTTGATCATCTCGAGCGCCTCGAAGTACGACTTCGTGAGCGCGGCCGCCGCCTTGGCGTTGGCCTTGAGCCAGGTGGGCGCGCAGCCCACGGTGTCCATCACCATCGGGTAGTCGAGCGTGGTGGCCAGGATCTTGCCGGCGGTGGGATTGGCGCGCACGGTCGAAAGATACGGCTCGTAGGTCATGGCGGCATCGTTCTGGCCGGCCACGAAGGCCTGGGCCGCGGGCTGGGGCTCGAGCGAGACCACCTTCACGTCCTTCAGCGTCATGCCGTTCTTGCTGAGCATCCAGGCCAGGCCGAAGTAGGGCGCGGTGCCGGGCGCGCTCACGCCGATGGTCTTGCCCTTGAGGTCGGCAAAGCTCTTGACGTCGTTGCGCACCGCGAGGCCGTCAGCGCCATAGGACTTGTCCATCTGGAAGATCTGCACGATGGGCACGCCGTTGGCGTTCCACGCCACGTGCGTTTCCACCGTGGTGGCCGCGCACTGGATGGCGCCGGAGGCCAGCGCGAGGTGGCGGTCCTTCTGCGGAATCATCTTGAGCTCGACGTCCAGGCCGTTCTTCTTGAAGATGCCGGCCTTGTCGGCCAGCGAGAGCGGCGCGAAGCCGGTCCAGCCGGACATGCCGAGCGCAATCCTGGTTTCCTGCGCGGCGGCCGTTCCGGCCATGCCCGCTGCACATGCCCCTGCTGCCAGCAGCGAAGCGACTTTCACAACTACCGTCTTGACCATGGGTACTCCTGGGTCT
>Ga0307406_10000769_pt1 | contig 17978 bp, 13 predicted proteins | sample 322Cmetagenome_3_FD_203706 | JGI IMG/M metagenome (GOLD analysis project Ga0307406, IMG submission 203706) | Maize rhizosphere microbial communities from greenhouse at UC Davis, California, United States - 322HYB-C-2 | ecosystem: Host-associated > Plants > Roots > Rhizosphere > Soil | place...
AACTTGCCGCGATGAACGTTTTCCAACAACTCCACCTCGATCGCGCGCGGCACCAGACGCGGCGGCATTTCCTGCAGAAGTGCTCGATCGGCCTCGGCGGGCTGTGGCTCGGCTCGCAAGCATCCGGCGCGATGCTGAAGAAGGACCCGGCGAATCCCTTGCAGCCGGACCTCTCCCATTTCGCACCGAAGGCGAAGCGGGTGATCTACCTTCACATGGCCGGCTCGCCGAGCCAGCTCGAGCTCTTCGATTACAAGCCGGAGCTCGCCAAGCTGGATGGCAAGGAGTGCCCCAAGGAGTTCCTCGAGGGCAAGCAGTTCGCCTTTATCCAAGGCGTGCCGAAGATGCTCGGCTCGCAGTTCCCCTTCCATCAAGCAGGCCAAAGCGGGCAGTGGATCTCCGATCGGATGCCGCAGTTCGAGCAAGTGATCGATGAGGTCTGTTTCATCAAATCGATGTGGACGGACCAGTTCAACCACGGCCCGGCCCAGCTCCTGATGCACACCGGCAGCCAGATCCCCGGCTCCCCATCGGCGGGCGCTTGGGCGACCTATGGTCTCGGCTCGGAGAATTCGAACCTGCCCGGCTTCATTGTTCTCACTTCGGGTGGCAAGAATCCGGACGCAGGCAAGTCCGTCTGGGGCGCGGGCTATCTGCCCAGCGTCTATCAGGGCGTGCAGTGCCGTTCACAGGGCGAGCCGGTGCTTTACCTCAGCAATCCCGATGGTGTCTCGCAGGCGCTCCGCCGCAGAACGCTCGATGCGCTCAATGACCTGAATCAACGCGTCGCCACCGACTTCGGCGACCCGGAGACGGTTACCCGGATTGCGCAGTATGAGATGGCCTTCCGCATGCAGATCCACGCCTCGGATGCCTTCGACCTGAAGCAGGAAACGGATGCGACGCACAAGCTCTACGGCACCAAGCCGGGCCAGGAATCCTTCGCGAACAACTGCCTGCTCGCCCGACGTCTGGCCGAGCGCGGTGTCCGCTTCATCCAGCTCTTCGACTGGGGCTGGGACTCGCACGGCACGGACAAGAGCACCGACCTCAAGCAGGGCTTCGTCGACAAGTGCGACCAGATCGACCAGCCGATCGCCGCCCTACTGAAGGACCTGAAGCAACGCGGCCTGTTAGAAGAAACGCTGGTCATCTGGAGCGGCGAATTCGGTCGCACGCCGATGCGTGAGAACCGCGGCGGCGTCGAGATGCCATTCGTCGGCCGCGATCACCACACGGGGGCATTCACCCTCTGGTGCGCCGGGGGCGGCGTGAAGCGCGGCTTCTCTTATGGCGAGACCGATCCGGTCGGCTACGAGGCGATCGTCGACAAGGTCAGCGCCCACGATTTCCACGCGACGCTGATGACGCTGCTGGGCTTCGATCACAAGAAGCTGACTTATCCCTTCCAAGGACTCGATCAGCGCCTCTCGAACGTCACCAAGCCCTCGCGGGTTGTGAAGGACATCTTCGCCTGAGAAAGCAGATAGGCCGGAAGAAGATGGGGTTTCGGTGCACGAAAATCCTTGGCGCGCACCATGCCGGGACGGTTCCCTTGCTGGCGTGTCCCTCACCTCGCACACCGCCCCACTCACCGCCGTCCAAGCCGCCCGGCTGAAGGAGGTGCTGGAGGAACGCGGCTATGAGTTCGAGGCGAAGCCCTACACGCTCTTCGCAGCCAAGAAGGGCAAGCTGAACGTGGCAGTTTATGAAAAGGGCCCGAAGGTGCTGGTGCAGGGGAAGGACACCGAGGATTTCATCCGCTTCATCCTCGAGCCCGAAGTGCTCGGCGAGGCCAAGCTCGGCTACGAGGAAGAGCTGGATCCCGAGATGTTCGCCCCGCACTTCGGCATCGATGAAAGCGGCAAGGGTGATTATTTCGGCCCGCTGGTCATCGCCGGTGTCTATACCGATGCGCCCGTTGTCCGTGCGCTGATGGCTGCTGGCGTGATGGATTCGAAGCGGATCTCCAGCGCCAAGCGCATCCGCGACCTTGCCGCCAAGATCCGCGAGGTCCCGGGCGTCGCGACCTCGGTCGTGGCCATCGGCCCGGAGCGCTACAATGAAATGTTCAGCTCCTTCGGCAACCTCAACCGGCTGCTCGCGTGGGGTCATGCCAAGGTGATTGCAAATCTTGCAGGCCAGCGGCCGCAGTGCCCACGCGCGCTGAGCGACCAATTCGCCCGGCCCGAGGTGCTGGCGCGCGCCTTGAAGCAGCAGGATATTTCCCTCCAGCTCGACCAGCGGACCAAGGGCGAATCGGACATTGCCGTTGCTGCAGCGTCGATTCTGGCCCGCGAGCGATTCGTGGAGTGGATGGACAAATCCTCGGCGGCAGGCGGGATCGTGCTACCACTGGGGGCTTCCACCGCAGTAATCGAGGCCGCCAAACAGGTCGTGGCCAAGCACGGAATGGAAGCGCTTGGCAAGGTTGCAAAACTGCATTTCAAGACTACGTCAGCGGTCATCGGCGATTCAAACGGCGCTGGCATGGATTCCGCATGAAATTTCGCGTTTTTTTCGCGGGACAAAGACCGCGCTCTGTGGTGTCCAATCCCCCGCCGCACGCAACACCACTTCACCCGTAAAGCCATGGCTACCATCACCAAACGCGAGCTCGTCATCAAAATCTCCAACGAAACCGGCCTCACCCAGCAGCAGGTGTTTGACGTGATCCAAAAGACTCTCGATTCCATCACTGATTCCCTCTCCAACGGCGACACCGTGGTAATGCGGAATTTCGGCGCCTTCCAAGTGAAGGAAACCAAGGCCAAGATCGGCCGCAACCCGAAGGATCCGGACAAGGACGTGCCGATCCCCGCCCGCGCCGTGGTCAAGTTCAAGCCCGGCAAGGAAATGAAGGAGCAGGTGGCCCGCACCCTCCCGATGATCCGCGAGCGCGACAAGTAATGCCCGATTTCTCACGCCGGAGGACGCCTGATGCCGGCCCGAATGTGGGCCGCTGGGTGCTTCTCCGGCTTTTGCCGTTTCTGCTGCTGGCCTCCTGCGCCTATCCGGGCGGAGACTATCGGGGCTATCAGACCAAGTCCTACCACGTCCGCGGGCAGACCTATCACCCGATGGATGTGGACCAGGCGATCCAGCATCAGGAGACCGGGACGGCCTCGTGGTACAATGAATCCAGCTTCTTCGGCCTCAAGCGTGGCCAGACTTCTCTCGGCGAGAAGGTCATGCCGTGGCATCTGATCGCCGCGCATAAGACGCTGCCCCTGCCCTGCATGGTGCAGGTGACCAATCTCCAGAACGGCAAGTCGGTGAAATGCCGAGTGAATGATCGCGGGCCCTTCATCGGTGACCGCATCATCGATCTCTCGCCCCGCGCCGCGAAAAAGATCGGCTTCAGGGACCAGGGACTCGCCGAAGTGGAAGTGAAAGTCCTCTCCGTGGGCGACGGCAGCTACAAGCGCAGCGCCAAGCGGAAGTGGTTTTTCGGGCTGTTTTGACCGAGTGACGAAAATTTCACGCGCTTAAGCCGGGCTTAATCTGCCCCGGTGCATGGTGGCGGCTTATGGAGCCGAAGCACCTGATTCTGCGGGCCGCCAGTGCGCTGCTGTTCGCCGCCACCGCCCACGGGGCCGACCGAGACTATCTGGAGGACGCCGATTTCCCGAAGACGGTCACCATCGCTTTCAATGGCACTGCCGCCACTGTTTCGAGCGTTTCGGGAGTGACGGTGACGCGCGGGACGCAGCAGTCGCATGTGATCGTTCAATCGACCGCGCCTGGCGTGCAGTTCGTGCTGAGCGGTAGTTCCACGGACGGCTACTTGGAAATCACCAGCGCCTCGCCGACCAAGGTGCTGCTCAATGGCGTTTCACTCGTGAGTTCGAATGGCCCGGCATTGTCGACGCTTTCTCCGGAGCGGAATCACATCGTGCTCGCAGCGGGCAGCACCAATACCCTGTCGGATTCTGCGACCTCCACCCGCACCGGGACCGCCACGCTCTATGGCACTGGCCCACTGATCGTTTCCGGCTCCGGCAGTCTCTCCGTGGCAGGGCTGAAGTCTCATGCGATTGCCAGCGCCGACTACTATCGATCGCTCGGTGGCGACGTGAAGGTCACCGCCGCGGTAAAGGACGGCATTCACGTGAACGATTGGTTTCGCATGGACCAGGGCTGGCTCTCCATCACTGCCAGCGGCGATGGCATTGATGCGGATACCGGCTTCATCACGGTCAACGGCGGCCACATTTCCGTCCGCAGCACGGTCGACGACACGAAAGGCCTGAAGTGCGATGGCACCCTGACCGTAAACGGTGGCAACCTCTCTCTAACCGTCGATGGCGTGCAGTCGAAGGCACTCTCCAGCAAAAGCGACCTGAGCGTCTTCGGCGGCAGCGTGGCGGTGAACATGGCCGGGGCTGTCCTGCTTCAGACGGTGACCGGCACCACGACCTACACCGATCCCTCCTACAGCACTGGCCTCAAGACGGACGGAAATCTCGTCGTCGGCGGCGGTAGCGTGACCGTGACTCACACGGGACTCGCCGGCAAAGGACTCTCAGCCGGTGGCAATCTCACCATATCCGGGGGCACCGTGGACGTGATGGTGAGCGGTGGCGAGACTGCGAGCTACACGAACTCTGCCGGGGTCGCCGACACCGCCGCGGCTGATTGCCTTACCGCAAGTGGAACTCTCAGCATCACTGCTGGCACCGTGATCGCACGCGCGACCGGCACCTCGGGCGATTGTTTATCGGCCAATGGCGCAGTGGCCATTTCGGGAGGCATTCTCGACGTCACCGTGGCTGGCGTTTCGGGGGACGGCATCTCCTCGGATCTGACGCTCGGCGTCACTGGTGGCACGCTGGTCTTCACCGGCAAAGGCAATCAATCCAAGGCGCTGAAGAGCACAGGTGCGATGAATCTGGCGGGCGGCACGATGACCTTCACGATGTCCGGCGCGGTCGTCTTGGAGACTGTGTCCAGCGGCCGCTACAACCCCGCCTACTGCACGGCGGTGAAGTGCGACTCGAACCTCACGATCTCGAACGGCTCGATCACCATCACCCACAGCGGCCAGGCGGGAAAAGGCATCTCGGCGAACGGCAATCTCGTCATGACCGGCGGCACGATCACGGTGAACAACAGCGGTGCGAACACCTCGTCTTACACCAACTCTTCCGGCACGCTCGATATGGCCGGCGCCGATTGCATGACGGCCGATGGCAATCTCACGATTACCGGCGGCACGATCAACGCTACCACCAGTGGCAACGCAGGGGACTCGATCTCATGCGACGGGGTCGCCAGCATTGGCACCGCAGGTGTTTCCGCCACGCCATCGGTCACGGCCCGCACTACCGGCGCGCGGGTGCTGCTTTCGGGAAGCGGCATGAGCGCCGACTACGTGAATCCAAAAGCCCTGCGCGCGGAAGGGAATTTCAACATCCTCGGTGGGCTGATCACCGCCTCCACCTCGCAGAACGGTGGCGAGGGCATCGAGAGCAAGGCCACGCTCACGATCTCCGGCGGCACGGTCGACGTCACGTCCTACGATGACGGCCTCAATGCCACCACCCGCATCGCAATCAGCGGTGGCTCGGTCTACTGCTACAGCGCGAACAACGACGGCATCGATTCAAACGGCACCTTCGCGATGAGCGGCGGCGTCATCGTCACCTCCGGGTCGACCTCGCCGGAAGAAGGTTTCGACTGCGACAGCAACAACTTCGCGGTGACCGGCGGCGTGCTCATCGGCACCGGCGGTGCGACCAGCACACCCACCACCGCATCCACCACCCAACGCTGCGTGATCTACCGTGGCCCGGGCTCGATCAACACCATCCTGCACGTCACCTCGGCCTCGGGCAGCAACCTCATCTACAAGATCCCTCGGACCTACGGCACGACTAGTACTTCGATGACGATGCTCTTCAGCAACGCCGCACTCACCTCCGGCACCACCTACTCGATCGTCAGCGGCGCCACGGTCACCGGCGGCACCGAATTCCATGGTTACTACACCGGAGCCACCGTCAGCGGCGGCACCACGCTGAAAACCTTCAACCCGACCGGCATGGTCACCACCGTCCAATGAACCCGCGCAATCCCACCGCCATGAAACCGATCCTTCTTTCGCTCGGCGCGCTCGTGTTCCTCACCCATGGAGCCCTCGGCCAGAGCTTCACCTACGTCACGGAAAGCAGCCAGACGACCATCACCGGCTTCTCCGCCGAGCCGTCCGGCACCGTCACGGTTCCCGTCACGCTCAATGGAGCCACCGTCACGGCCATCGAACGCGGAGCATTCAAGGACCGCACTGGCATTACTGGCATCGCCTTTGCGGCGGGATCCGGCGTGACGAAAATTGGCAGCGGAGCTTTCCAAGGCTGCACCGGACTAACCTCGATCTCATTCCCTTCCGGAATGACCGCATTGCCGGCCCAAGCCCTGCAAGGATGCACTGCTCTCCAGTCTCTCACGCTGCCCACAGCACTGCTTTCCATCGGGGATTCCGCCTTTTCCGACTGCCGCAGTCTCGCGAGCGTATCGTTGCCCTCGACGCTTGCCTCGATCGGCCAGGCTGCGTTCTCAAACTGCCGCGGTCTTACTTCCATGACGATCCCGTCCGGCGTCACCGCGATCCCGGATCAGGCCTTCCTCGAATGCCGATCGCTGGGCTCGATCAGCTTGCCAGCGGGCATCACGAAGATTGGCCAATCGGCCTTCTTTGATTGCCCGGGATTCACCTCATTCTCGCTACCCGCTTCGACCACTTCCGTGGGAAATGATGCGTTCGGGAACTGCACCGGGATCACCAGCTTCACCATCAATGCCGCTCTCACCACCCTCGGCGACCGCGCTTTCAACGGCTGCACCGCGCTGGCGGCCATCAACGTGAACAGCTCCAACTCGACCTTTGCCTCGACGGATGGCGTGCTGTTCAACAAGGCGGGAAACACCCTGCTGCTTTGTCCGCCGGGAAAAGCTGGCGGCTACGCGATCCCTTCTTCAGCGAACACGATATCGGCAGGAGCCTTCGCTCACTGCTCCAGCCTGACCTCGGTCTCATTTCCCACAACACTCGGGGCGCTGCCTGCGGACGCGTTCTACTATGCAAATGGTATTTCATCGCTCTCCTTGCCAACAAGTCTCTCATCCATCGGTGATTGGGCCTTCGCTGGCTGCACCGGGCTGGAAGGGGTCGTCATTCCCGCATCAGTAACCACCTTGGGTGCCGACGCGTTCCATCACGCCGCAGCGCTGGAGTGGGCTCTTTTCAAAGGCAATGCTCCCACGACCGGCGCCGAAGCCTTCGACGACACCGCCGAGGCATTCGCCGTCTTCTACCAAGCCTCTGCGACCGGCTTCACCTCGCCGAGTTGGCTCGGCTATCCGGCACAGGTACTCGGAGTTCCGGTCACAGTGGCCGATTGGCTGGTGGCCGCAGGCTTTTCACCGGGTACGAATGTCGAGAGCGACCCGAACGGCAGCGGTGTGAGTCTCTTGCTCGCCTATGCACTCGGTCTCGATCCCAATGCGAACCCAGTCGCCGGCCTGCCAAAACCGGTCCTCGCCAATGGCCTGCTCAGCCTCTCCTTCAAGGGCAACATTTCCGGCATCTCCTACTCGGTGGAAACCAGCGGAGACCTCTCCTCGTGGACTACCACCGGTGTCACGATGAGCAGTCCGGATAGCAACGGTATTCGCACTGCTTCCATTTCCGCCAGCGGAGGATCGTCGCGCTTCCTGCGGATTATCGCGGGCTTCTAAGCTAGTAGGCCACCCGGTTCGGCAGCGCGAGATACTCGGCCAGCAGGAGTTTCGCTTCGTCTGCCGATGCCTCTGCGATGGGAACATCCCGCTCTTCGAGTGGCAGGGTGAACTGCCGGTAAAACTCGCGGTCATCGAAACCGATCGCCGCGGCATCGGAAATACCAAATCCGTAGTAGATGCGGCCGATGCGCGCCCAGTGGATCGCGCCGAGGCACATCGGACAGGGTTCGCCGGTGGTGTAAATCTCGCAGCCGGCGAGGCTGAATGCGCTCAGTCGACTGCAGGCATCACGGATGGCCACGACCTCGCCATGGGCTGTCGGGTCATTGGTGGCGACCACACGGTTGTGCCCCTCGCCAACGATCTCGCCATCCTTGACCACCACCGCACCGAAGGGACCGCCGGCACCCGAATTCATCCCGATCCGGGCGAGTTCGATGGCGCGGCGCATGAAGCGGGGATCGTCTGGCATGGCTGTCTCTAGCAGGTGGCGGGCCTCAGGCGAAGCGCACGCAATATACCGGTGGAAGGTGGGCGGTGAGCAGTTCCCACGAGTCCCCCTGATCCTCGCTGACCCACAGAGCGCCGGTAGTCGAGCCCATCACGAGCCGGTCGCCGCTCTCGTCGATGTCGAGGCCATGGCGATAGACCAGATCGTAGCACGGCGCAGGTGGCAGCCCCTTGCTCAAGGTCTCGAAGGATTTGCCGCCGTCCCGGGTACGGGTAACGACAAATTCCCCATCGACCGGGTAGCGGAACTCATCCTTGCGCGCGGGCACGAACCACGCCGTGTCGGGATCCTTCGGGTGCACGGCGACGGCGAAGCCAAAACCAGACGGTTTCACGCCGGAGATTTCTTCCCAGCCGCGACCCGCCGCGTCGGATCGATAGATGCCGCAATGGTGCTGCACCCAGCAGCGGTCGGGCGCACTCCCACACATCACCATGCGATGCGGATCCTGGCCATCGGGCTCGGCTCCGCCCTGCTCGGCCGGTAGGAAATCGTAGGTCATGCCATTGGCACCTTGCTCCCAGGTTTCACCGCCGTCCCCCGTCAGCCAGACGCCGCCGCAGGAAATCGCGACCGCCACGCGCTGCGAGTTGCGTGGATCAACACAGATCGAGTGGATGCCCGGAAAATCGTAGCCACCGCCGGCCCACTGGGCGCGCTCGGGACGATCCCACAGGCTCCGCACCAGTTCCCATGTCGAGCCGCTGTCAGAAGAACGAAACAGCCCGCCGGGGATGGTGCCACACCACAGCAGACCGGGCTTATCGGGACCGCCGGATTCCAGCGACCACACCTTTTCCAGCGACCACGGAACGACGACGTTACGAAAACCGTCGCGGATCTCCGGCGCATCGTCGGGCTTCGGCGGATAGAGGACACCCGCCGTTTCCTCCCATGTGGCCCCACCATCGGCGGAGCGGTGCATCTTGGTTCCGAAGTGCCCGTGCTCTACCGCCGCGTGCAGCAGACCGTCCCGGCGATCGTGAAAAAGCATCGGAACTTGAATGCCCAGGAACCACTCGCCCGCCGGAGACCAATGGCCGTTGGTTTTCTCGAACGCGAAGAGGCCTTTGCGGGTGCCGACGTGGATAAGCGGTTTCATGGAGGAATGGTGGTCTTTTCCTTTTCGACGAATGGGAGGTCAGCCGCCGGACAAGGCTTGCATGACGAAAATCTCGCCTCCGGGCGGCAGCGGATCACTCAGGCCCACGCGATCCTTCACCGATTCACCGTCGAGAAAGACAGCGATGTGCTTTCTCACGGCACCCGCGTCATCAAGCACATAGCCGCGCAGCCGCGGGTTCTCGGCCAGGACCTCCTCCAGAGCGTCTCGCACGGTGCCGCCGGAAACCTCCGAGCGCGGGGCATCGACGTGCGTCTGGAGGTGCTGCGTGAACGCGATGGAAGCCATGGCCTATCACCATGGAAACGCACGGCGGCCCCGTCAACGCGGGAGCGAGTTTCAACCACCCGCCGGCGATTGCACCGGGCTGGCCTCGATCACCTCATCGCGCTGCGGCATCGCGGGAGCAACAGGCACCGGCACCTTGGCTTCCTTTTTCAGCTCGCGGATGATCTTCGGCACGGCGAGCACCAGCAGCCGGATCCGCCCGTCCGGATCGCGGGACCATTGCAGATCGAGATTGGTGCGGATGCCACTCACCTTCACCGCATACCAGGTGTGGCGCACGGTGTGATCTCGCAACGATTGGATGCGTCCTAGCAGATGGCGGGCATGGCGCGGGCTGAAGCCGCAATCAACCTGCTCCGCCACGCACGAAAGAAACGGTTTCAAATGATCCGGCCGGACACGAACCTCAAAGCTGCGGCGCGGCGTGCAGGCGGTTTCCAATTCGTCCAGCAGCTCCTCCGAGGTGGCGCTGCGGCTGCGGTCAATGCGTCTCTCCACCCAGCGCGCAATAATCCACCCTAATAGAAGTCCGCCCGCCAGAATGGCAGGCACAATAAAGGAAGCTTGGGGCATCGAATGTCAGTCGTCCGGTCATCTTGGGGGGAGGAGCGGTAAAGGGGGATCTAATGGTTAGGACCACTCGAAAGGGCAAGGCGTTCAATGTTCGTAGCTTGCAACACGCACGGCAGGCGTTTCTGTTGGCAGGAGATGCGGGTGCTTCAGCTCATAGGGACAGTTGGAATCATGGTGGCGGGCGGAATCGCGTCGGCCGTGGGACCCTATGAACCGGATGAGCACACACTGCATCTGTGGCACCTCGACGAGGCGGGCCCGCCCTTGAAGGACGATGGCGTGAGCCCCTCTCCGCTGCTTGGCTTGCTGAATGGCGCGAAGGCGAGCCAGCCGCCCTACCCGGGCTTCGGTGCGGCGATTTCCTTCCAGCCTCTGCCCGACGGCGACCGCGACTACGGTCCGATCCTGCTGGCCAAACCGGAATTGGACAGCGGCCCCAAGGACAACGTCGATCCGCCCTTCCCGATCATGGGGAACGACGGGGCTTTCACGATCGAGGCCCTGGTGAAGTTCGACGTGATGCCCGCGGACTCTGGCGGCCTGGCATTCGACATCGTCAGCATGGACGACGAAGTGACGGCGAACCGGGTATTCATTTTCCGGGTCGAGAAGCCCGGCTTCCTGTGCTTCCTGCCGATCACCGGGAGCGACGTCCGCGGTGGCGGCTTGGCGACCTTGCCGACCAGCGGGCCGCACGCGGTAAACACGACGGACTGGTTCCACGCCGCGGTGGCATACGACGGCCGCGAGTCATCGGTGAACAACCTGAAGCTCTACTGGACCAAAGTGGGCGAAGGGAACCAAACCGCCAACATGATCGGGCAGGGCACCCTGACCGCCGACGTCGGCCGGCAGCTCGCAGACTTTGCCATCGGAAACACCGGTAATCGCCAGGGCAGCAACGCACCGAAGGAATTCTTCCCCGGGATGATCGACGAAGTGCGCATCAGCAGCATCGCCCGTGCGCCCTACGACTTCTGCTTTGTCAGTGAGGAGGAAAAGAACCGCTCGGACGAGCTCCTGCGGCGCGCGCCGCCGCAAGCCCCCCCCTTGGGAATGGAGCTTGAGCGGGTGTGGGTCGGTGAGCAGCCGGCGGTCTTGCCCGGATCGGACCAACCGCTGGTGCTCGGCCCCGGACTGCACCGGCTGGATTTTGATTTCAAATTCCCCGACGGCGTGAATGCCGACCCACTGGCGGTCCGCTGCCGGCTTGAAGGGCTTGGCGACGAATGGCACCCCGCCGCACGCGGGATGACCATGGAATGGAAGATGATCGACGCCGCGGGCACCCTGCTCACGCAGCGGGTTTTCGCCACCACGGGCTCAAGTATCGGCTGGCAGATCGATGCGCTGAGTTCGCCGATGGTGCCCCGCACCGAGCCGCTCTTCATCCCCGAGGGCACGAGAAAAGTCCAAGTCACGATTTCATCCGGCACCGACGATACCACCGGCATCTGGGTGATCGACGACCTCGCGCTGGCGCGCTCATCCGCCCCGCAGACAAACCTGTGGGAAGACGGCGGTTTCCAGCAGGGCGAGCGGATGAACCAACTCGGCGGCGTCCCCCTGCGTTGGGAGCGGCACGGCACCGAGCCAGCCATCGCACGCGTGATGCAAATGCGCGGTCCCTCGCTGGGCTTGGTGGATGCCGAACAGAAGCGCTACGCGCAATGGACCTCCACTCGCGAGCTTGGCGTGAAGCCAGCCGCGGGCGGCGAGACCTTTCTCCTGAGCTGGAAGGAGGCTTTCAACGTGATTCCCGGCGCTTCGCTCCGCGCGAGCTACCTGAACGTGCCGCCGGGCGAGTATGCCTTCCAAGCGATTGCGGTGGGAGCGGAACCGCAACCGGCAACGGCAAGCCTGGCCTTTCCCATCAAGATCAAGCGCCCGATCTGGGAACGCGAATGGTTCGCGCCCTTGGCGGTGGCAGCCGGCGTGCTGGCGACCGGCTTGCTTTTCTTCGCCGCCTATCGCCGCCGGGCACGTCACCGCCTCGCCGCCATCAAACTCCAGCACGCGGTGGAGCGCGACCGCGCACGCATCGCCCGCGACATGCACGACGACTTGGGCACGCGGGTCACCGTGCTGAATCTGGCCGCATCCTTTGTGCGGCGCGCCATCGATGGTGATCCGGAAAAGGCGCGTCAGCAGGTCGTGCGGCTCGAATCCGCGGCGCGCGATCTGGTCACCGCGATGGATGGCCTAGTGTGGGCCGTGAATCCATCGAATGACACGCTCGATCACCTGGCGACGCACCTTTCGGCCGTGGCCCAGGAAATCTTCCGCGACAGCCCGGTGCGGCTGCGGATCGACATCGCGGACAATCTTCCGCCGGTCACCCTGCGTTCGGATTTCCGCCATCACTTCGCGCTCGGGGTGAAGGAAGCGCTGCACAACATTCTCAAGCACGCGGGGCCTTGCGAGGCCACGTTCATGCTGCGTCTGCTGGATCATAATGCCCTGTTTGCCGAGATCTCGGACAATGGCAGGGGCTTCGATCCATCGCTCCCGCGCGAGGGCAATGGCCTGCCGAATCTGGCCGCGCGTTTTGCAGAACTCGGCGGCACTTGTGTCATCGAATCGTTCCCTGGAAAGGGCACCCGCGCGATCTTCCGTTGCCAGCTTCCAAAAGTTCCGGCATTGCCGAAGGCATGAGTTCGGCCAAGCGCACAATCGCCATCGTCGAGGACGACTCGCTTTTGCGCGAGTCCTTCCGCGAAACGCTGTCCGCTTCGGACCAGTGGACCGTGACCGGATGCTATGGACGCGCCGAAACCGCACTGGAAGGCCTGCAGAAAAATCCGCCGGAAGCCTGCGTGGTGGACATCCAGCTTCCCGGGCTCTCCGGCATCCAGCTCCTGCGCAAGGTCAAGCCGCTGTGCCCGAACACCCAGTTCCTCATGGTCACCGTGTTCGAGGACGCCGATCGCGTCTTCGAGGCGCTCGCCGCGGGCGCGTCCGGCTACGTGCTGAAGCGCGACATCGACGCGAAGCTGCTGGAGTCACTGGATGACGTCGTCGCCGGCGGTTCGCCGATGTCGAGCGGCATCGCCCGCAAGGTGGTGCAGCATTTCCAGCTGCCCGTGCAATTGCCGGTCGCGGAGCCCAGCGAGGATTACCATCTCACGCAGCGGGAGAAGGAGACGCTGGATCTCTTGGCCAAGGGTTACCTCTACAAGGAAATCGCCCACGAGCTGGGGGTGCGGATGGAGACGGTGAGCTTCCATCTGGGGAATATTTACCGGAAGCTCCACGTGCGGACGCGGACGGAAGCGGTGCTGAAGTACATGAAGCGCGAGCCGGAGGCTCCTTGAACGGCCAAATCGGCGCCGTTTTGTCGTTTTTGTGATAGCTTCATTTCATTGGGAATGAGTGGATTGCGTGATTACTAGGTATTCACCTAGGTATCCAAGCGACATCCATTCGGGTAGGCATACACGGTCCACTGGAGAAATCCCCGTGGCCGAAACCCATGAAACTCGAAGCATGCCACGATGGATCCGGCGATCGCGCGGACGTGGTCGACGCTCCCAGCAGCTCGACCGGCGGTGGGTACGATTGGAGTGATCGTACGCGCCAAACTCGCCTCTCCTTTCAAGAAAGCCGTGCAGCAATCCCGGAGTGCGACAATCCGGGCATCAGCAAGGTTCTCCGCACGATCCGCTACGAGTACTCACGACCTCTCACCGTTTCATCGCTAGCCCGCGAGTGCGGCATGTCGGTGAGGTCGCTGCACCGGCTCTACCGCTCGGTCACCGGCACCACGATCGGCCAGGATATCATCGCCCGCCGGATCGAGGCCGCCGCGATGATGCTGCGCGCCGACGATGTGAAGCTGGAACCGGTGGCAATGGAGACCGGCCTCGGCAACGCCAAGAACCTGTGCCGGCTCTTCAAGGAACACCTCGGCATCACTCCGGGACAGTGGAAGGAGTCCTTTCACGGACCCCGCGCTGGAGCGGCATGACGCCGCCAGGATCCCCCTAAAAGGGGTCCACTGAGAATTTCACCACGTCACCTCGACCTGTTAAATAGACCACCCCTGTTGAAGACGGAAACCCTCGTCTGATCTCACAACATCGGAACGCGACGCAAAAACCCATGACCGCGCCCATTTCAGCTTCTTCTAGCCGGCGGCGTCAGCCGCCCGGCTTCGCCCTGATCATCTCACTCTCGCTGATGGTATTGATGATGGTGCTCGTCACCGGCTTGCTCGGGCTGTCCTCGATTTCCCTGCGCAGCAGCGGACGTGACAACTACGCCGCGCAAGCCCGTGCGAACGCCCGCATGGCGCTCGTCATCGCGATCGGCCAACTTCAAAAGCAAACCGGCGCCGACACCCGCGTGACCGCCCGCGCCGACATCCTCGGCTCGAATAACCCTCCGGTTCTCGGCGCTTGGAAAAGCTGGGAAGGCACCGATCACGACTCGAAGGGCAAGCCGATCTCTCCCGGCAACTATGCCTCAAAGAAAGAGGCGCGGTTCCTCGGCTGGCTGACTTCCACATCCGACAGTCCCAAGACCCTGCCCGAGACCAAGGAGAGCAAGGACAGCGTCCCGCTCGTCGGCTCCAAGACCGTCGGCACGGGTGCCGGCCGGGATGACCAGCAAATCCACTTGGTGCCCCAACACATCTCGACCCCTGACGGCAACGGCGGCTTTGCCTGGTGGATCGGCGGTGAAAACCAGAAGGCGCGCCTACCCAAGCCCCAGCAGCCGACCGAAGATAACGCGGCCCGCTGGTCGGTGTTGGCAAAGACCCACGCCGTGGCGGATCCCGAGCCATTTCGCATGGAGAAGCTGCTCGACGATCCCGCGCCCGCTGACCGCGCTGTCAGCCTGATGCTCGGCGATCTCGTGGCCTCGAAGAACGACATGAAGACCTCGCAGGAGTTCTTCCACGACCTCTCCGCCACCTCGGTCGGTCTGCTGACGAACACGGCCACCGGCGGCTGGCGCAAGGACCTCTCCCTCGCCACCGAGAACTGGGCCCAATTGCCCGCCTCGAATCTCCCCTTCTTCCGGCTCACTCCGGACAAGGACGGCACCGCCGCCAAGCCGACCTCCGGCAACGCCACCGCCGCCAGCTCAATGCTCTACCCGTGGGCTGCCTACCGTGGCAGTGCGAGTGACATGACGATCTATCGCCACGGTCCGGTGACCAGCTGGGAAAACCTCCGCGACTACGCGACCCTCTATAAGAAAATCACTTCTACTTCCAGCGGTCGCAATCGCATCGCCTCCTCCTCTTTCGCGATCGATGACGGGGGAAACGCCTTCAATTTCCTCCACAAGGTCCGCTTGCTGCCAGTAGTTGCCCGCGTTCAGTGGGTCTTCTCGCACTACGCCGCTTCGACCGGTGCCGCGGGCGGCCAATACACCGCCCGACTGCTGGTGACGCCGGTGATCACGATGTGGAATCCCTACAGCGTGGAGCTTACCTCGCCAGCCGCGCTTAACTTCTATATCGTCAAGCCGCTGCCAGTCGCACTCCGCTACAATGTAAGCGGCTCGACGAACTACAACTGCCTCACTGCGGGAGGCCTCAGCAATCAGCCGTCGCTCTCGACCGCCGGCAACCTGCAGTATCAAATCCCAACGGCATTCACCTTGAAGCCCGGTGAAACGCGGGTATTCAGCCCCGCTTCGGGATCGAATGCGATCGTCGCCGCGGGCACGGTTTCCGATCTCCAGCCCGGCTACCGCAGCAAGGGCGGCCACTATTTCGACGTGAAAAACGTCACGACCAACACGGCGGTCACTGGCTCTGGCAGCACCACGATCAAGGCAGACGCCAAGTTCGACACAATCTACGACGATGCTGGCAAAACGGGTGTCGGCATCTACCTGGACATGTCGGTGGGCAGCGGGGGCCCGCGGCACCTCGTCTATCGGATGGTCTATACGCCCGCGATCGCCAACGAAGTTTACAAGCCTCTCAACCAGCTTGCCGAGGCCACGCTCGCCAACGCGGCAACCACGCCGGTGCCCTTCATGTCCACCGTCTTCGGTGCGCGGATGGCCAGCAGGACCCACCTGCCGGCCAAGGGCTTCGTCCAATCCAGCCCGCTGGTGAACTACACCGCCATGGGTGACAAGGATTTGGCGGAACCCACCATCCAAATGGATTACATCGGCACCAATCACCCGGTGAATTCGCCCTTCGACTACAGCTTCATCAAGCACGCCGGCCTCGACAGCCAGTTGCCGAATGCCAGTGACACCACTGGCCGCGGCTACATCGTCACCGGCTTCAACAAGGCCGACGGACTCTCACGCTGCGTCATCGCGGAGATTCCTGTCCGCCCATTGGCCTCTCTCGGCGAGTTGCAGCACTGGGACCTGCGCTACGAAAATCCCATCCCTCCCTACGCCTTCAATTTGATCGCCAATAGCGACGCAAGCCCGCTGCTGCCCGCAAATGCCGTGGCCAACTACGCGGCAGCCAATAACCTGCAGTACGACGACAGCTACTGTGCGAATCACCTGCTGTTCGACGACTGGTTCTTCTCCTCGATCGCGCCCGATCCGACCAACTACGGCACGGGTGGCAAGAACCTCCAGACGACCTTCACCGACTTCGTCTCCGGCATCGCTCCCCTCGCCAACCGCGCCTACCAGCCGATCGCAGAGGACACCGGCTACGCTGCTGCAGGTGCGGGGAATGCCACCAAGCTCTACGACCAGCACGTGAAGAAGGCGGATGGATACCGGACTGTCGCTTCACACCTGGAAGTGGAAGGCATGTTCAATGTGAACTCGACTTCCGTCACCGCCTGGCGCGCCTTGCTCGGCCATGCCCGCAAGCAGAAGGTGCCGTTCATCCGCGAAAGCGGCACCTCATGGAACGTGGACAGCTCCGGCGAAAGCGACTACGCGACGAGCCGCTTTTCCATCGCCGGGGATTCCGAAGCCGGCAGCACCGGCAGTTCCGGAAGCTTCCCGGAAGCTACGGAGTTCGCCGGCTACCGCGTGTTGGATGACAAGTTCATCGAGCAGCTCGCGGAGGAAATCGTGAAGCAAGTCCGCTCACGCGGGCCTTTCCTTTCGCTCGCGGAGTTTGTGAACCGCCAGCTTTCCTCCGGCGACCTCGCGCTCGCTGGCGCCATCCAGGCCGCCATGAATGAAGTCGCGAAGGGTGGCTCCAATCCCTACGCCGAAATGGAAGCCGTCCTCACCAACCAGGGCAAATCCTCCGCCAACATCCCTCGGGCTGCGGATGCCGCCTACAAGTTCCCCGCCGCCGCCGAAGGCTGGAGTGCCTATGGCCTGCCCGGCTGGACACGCCAGGCCGATATCCTCCGCCCGCTCGCGCCCATCCTTTCCGCCCGAGATGACACCTTCGTCATCCGCGCTCATGGCGATGCCCGCGACGACAATGGCAACATCGTCAGCCGCGCCGTCTGCGAGGCTGTGGTCCGCCGTACCCGCGACTATGTCGATTCTGTCGACACTGCCGATCTCGCCACCCCGCCAAAGTCACCCATCAACAAAACCTTCGGCCGCCGTTTCGAGATGGTGAGCTTCCGCTGGCTAAACCCGTCGGAGATTTGACAGACTGATCCCATGCGCCTTCTCGCCTTTCTCTGCTGCTTCCTCCCGCTCGCCCTCACTGCCCAAGAAAAAAAGGGCGACCGAACTTGCCGCATCCTCTTCCTCGGAGCGGCGGATTCGGATCCCGAAAAACTCTACCTGCATGATGGCACCACCGCGCAAGAAGTGGAGCTGCCCCGACTGAAT
>Ga0307406_10000770_pt1 | contig 17971 bp, 20 predicted proteins | sample 322Cmetagenome_3_FD_203706 | JGI IMG/M metagenome (GOLD analysis project Ga0307406, IMG submission 203706) | Maize rhizosphere microbial communities from greenhouse at UC Davis, California, United States - 322HYB-C-2 | ecosystem: Host-associated > Plants > Roots > Rhizosphere > Soil | place...
CAGAGGAGCCGCTGGGCGAGCCAGAGGGCGAGGCGCTGCTTGCCGACCCCACGCGGGCCGTGCAGGAGGAGGCTCCCCGGCAGGGCGCCGCGGTCGGCGCTGGCGGCGAGTCGCTCCCTGAGCGCCGCATGGCCGTAGAGGGGGACGATGGGCACGCCGCAATATGAGCCGTGCCCGGAGGGGGGGGGAGGGCTGGACTTTGCGGATTGCTCGCGCTACGCGCCCTGTAGCCCTACGGAAGGGGATGCGGCGGCTTGTCGGCGATGACGGGGAGGAGCCAGAAGCGCCGGCCGTCGAACCAGAACAGGGCGAGTTGTGCGAAGCGGCGGGCGAGCGCCCAGGCCTCCTCACGCGCCAGCAGCGCGGCGACGCATCGCTCGCGATAGCTGCCGTCGGGCGAGACGCCGTCCACCTCGACGAAGTGCACCCCGTCGCGCGTCAACTCCTCCTCGAGCCGGCTCGTACGCCGCGCGTTACTGCGCTCGCGCCGCGACTCCTCTCCCTCGCTCGGCGCGTCTTCGGCGTGCTCGCCGGCCGGGTTCTCGGCCGTGAAGACGCCGAACGGCGCGCCGCCCACGCGCTCACGCAGCGCCGTGCGGGCGCCCTCGTCCAGGGGCTCGCGGAGGTCCACGCGCAGGAGGGGCGGACCGCGAAATTCGAGGACCGTCCGGGGATAGGCCTCCCACTTGGCGTCCTCCTGGGCTGGATCGGGGGGCGAGGTCGGCGGCGTCATCGCGGTTCGTCGGAGGGTCTGCTGGGCGGGTGGCGCGGCGGCGAGCGGGTACAGGTAACGCGCAAGGGACGCACCCGTCAGCGCGGCACGCTTCATGACCGTGTGAGCGGGCGAGCACGATTACGACGACTTCAACCGTGAGGTGCCTATGGGTGGAAAGCGCCCCGACCAGCACAATATCGATCCCGGCGAGGCCGGCGCGACCGACTACAAGGATCGGACGACCGACGAGGGGATCCGCACGCGGGAGAAGCAGGAGTTCACGAATTCGGAGAAGCACAAGGCCGACGAGCTGATTCCGCGCCGGGGCAAGAACCCGGCGCTCGCCGACCTCCAGGAGAAGCGCGAGCAGCGCGCCCGTGCCGCGGAGGACGAGGGGAGCGCGTCGGACGGCGAGTGAGGAGCCACGACATGGCCACATCCACGCTGAAGGGGAAAAAGGTCGCCTTCCTGGCGACCGACGGCGTCGAGCAGGTAGAGCTCACCGAGCCCTGGAAGGCGCTCGAGAACGCCGGCGCGGAGCTGGAGCTGGTTTCCCTCGCGGAGGGCAGCATCCAGATGATGAAGCACGACGAGAAGGGGGACACCTTCCCGGTGGATCGGACCGTGGCCGAGGCCAACTCGGCCGACTATGCCGCGCTGGTCCTGCCGGGCGGGGTGGCCAACCCCGACCGGCTGCGCACGGACAAGAAGGCGGTGCAGTTCGCGCGCGAGTTCGTCGTCGCCGACAAGCTCGTGGGGGCGATCTGCCACGGCCCGTGGCTGCTCGTCGAGGCCGATGTGGTACGCGGACGCACGCTGACGTCGTGGCCGAGCCTGCGGACGGACATCCGCAATGCGGGGGGCGAGTGGGTGGATGAGGAGGTGCACGCCGACGAGAAGCTGGTGACGAGCCGCAAACCGGCGGACCTTCCCGCGTTCTGCGACCGCCTCCTGTCGGCGCTCTCGGCGTTCGCCGTGGAGTCGAAGCTAGACCGCATGGTCGAGCAGACCTTCCCGGCGAGCGATCCGCTCCCCGGCCCGAGCACGATCGGTGGGACCGGGGCGTCTGAGCAGACGTCGGCCGACGCTCGATAGGGAGGGCGTTGGAAAGCCGAATCGGGCGTGTCGCGCAACGCTGCCTCCCGCACGGCGCGCTGCTCGGGCTTAGCTTTATGATGCAAAGTACTTGACAGCAGGAACTCGGCGTCGTATCGTCGGGTCATGCACCGCCCGCGACGCCAGCCCGCCCCCAGCGCCGACACGCCGGCGCTCCACTCGCGGGCGATGGACAACCTCGCCTTCATCCGCGAGACGATGGAGCAGGCGGGCGCCTTCACGGCCGTCTCGGGGGCGGGGACCGTTGCCTCCGGGGTCGTCGCGCTGGTCGCCGCGTGGGTGGCGTCGGGGCAGGGGAGCGAGACGCGGTGGCTCGCCGTCTGGCTTGCCGCGGCCGTGATCGCGCTCCTCGTCTCGACGTGGGCCACCGTCCGCAAGGCGGCGCGGGCGGCGATGCCCCTCCTTTCGGGGCCGGGGTGGAAGTTCCTGCTCGGCTTCTCTCCGCCGATGATCGTGGGCGCGCTGCTCACCGGCGTGCTCTTTGGTGCCGGCCTGACGTCGGTCCTCCCCGGGCTCTGGCTGCTGCTCTACGGCACGGCGGTGGTGTCGGCCGGCGCCTTCTCCGTCCGCGCGGTTCCCGTCATGGGCCTCGCCTTCATGATCTTCGGCGCTGCCGCGCTGTTCGTCCCGCCCGCGTGGCGCGAGGCGCTCCTCGCCGCGGGCTTCGGCGGCCTGCACGTGGCGTTCGGGATCCTCATCGCACGGAGGTACGGTGGCTAAGCACGGCGCGGCACGAGACAACGAGCGCCGCCGCAAGTCGGCCGCGACGCCGCTCGCCAGGGTCGAGGGAAAGGCCGCCGCATCGTCGGCGCCCGATCTCGATCGCGTGATCCACGAACGGCTGCGGCTGGGCATCGTGAGCGCGCTGGCGGTGAACGACTCGTTGTCGTTCACGGACCTCAAGCGCATCGTCAACACGACCGACGGCAACCTCAGCGTGCACGCCCGGCGGCTCGAGGACGCCGGCTACCTGTCGGTGAAGAAGAGCTTCGAGGGACGCGTCCCCCGCACCGAGTTCCGACTCACGGCCGAGGGGCGGCGCGCGCTGGAGCGCTACCTCGACCACATGGAGGCCCTCATCCGCGCGACGCGCGAGCGTTAGCACAACGCCGACGTCGTCGTACCCCGCCGCAGCGCCCCTTTTTCGTCGGAGTTGACTTTATGGATCAAAGTACTTCGTTAGAGCTGGCTCGGCCCCGCCACGTGGCGATCATCATGGATGGCAACGGCCGCTGGGCCACGCGGCGCGGCCGCCCGCGGTCGGCGGGACACCTCGCCGGCGCGCGCGCCGTACGGCGCACGGTGGAGGCGGCGGCACGGCTCCGCCTGGACACGCTCACGCTCTACGCATTCTCGGGCGACAACTGGCGCCGGCCCGCCGCCGAAGTCGAGTCCCTCATGCGACTGTTCCGCCGCTACCTGGCGTCCGAGACCGCGCGCTGCGTGGAGACCGACGTGCGGCTGAGCGTCGTCGGCCGGCGCGACCGCCTCCCGCATGCGCTCGTGACGGCGATCGAGGCCGCCGAGCGCGCCACGGCGGGCGGCCGGGGGCTGCTCCTGCGCATCGCGCTCGACTACTCGTCGCGCGACGCGATCCTGCGAGCGGCGCACCGTCTTGCGGCCGGCGCCGCCGCGGCGCCCGACCGCCTCACCTTCGCCGCGTTGCTCGGCGAGGTGGACCACCAGGCGGGACCGGCGCCCGACGTGGACCTGCTCGTCCGCACGGGGGGCGAGCAGCGGCTGAGCGATTTCCTGCTCTGGGAATGCGCGTACGCCGAGCTGCACTTCGTGGACGAACTGTGGCCCGACTTCGGCGCCGCCGACCTCGAGGCCGCGCTGCGCTCCTTCGCGGCCCGCGACCGGCGCTTCGGCGGCGTCTCGCGCGCCGTGGGAGGGTGAGCGCCATGGAGACGATCCTGCTCACCGACCGCGACGACCTGCCGCCGGCACAGCCGCCGGTTGCTCCTCGGTCTCCGTCGCACGACCTCGCGGTACAGCGCGCGGCGGCGGCGGCGCTCGTCCTCGGCGTCGCCGGCGACTCGCTCCTGCGAAGCGGTGCGAGCGGCGTCGGCTTCACGCTCTTCGTCCTGCTCGTCGTCGGCGCGCTGGCGGCGCTGACCCGCGCCTGGCGCCGCCCGTGGACCCTGGGCGCGTGCCTGCTCCTTCTTCCGACGCTCTTCTTCGCCGCCAGCGTGTCCTGGCGCGACTCGGCACCGCTCGCGTTCTTCAACGTCGTGGCCCTCCTCGCCTCGCTCGCCGCGCTGGCGACGGCCCTCATGCGGGGAGAGTCGTGGGAGCCGGCGTCTAGCGTCGGCGACTACCTGCGCGCCGCCGTGCGCGTCGCCGGGCACACCGCCTTCGGCGCTCCGTTCCTGATGCGCGACGCCGACGCCACCCGCGACGCGGTCGGCCCGGGGCGACTGCGCCACGCCGGCGCGGTGGCGCGCGGCGCGGCGATCGCCGTTCCGCTGGTCCTCGTCTTCGGGTCGCTCCTCAGTGCCGCGGACCCGCACTTCGAGCGACTCGTCCGGCTCGTCGTGGACGTGGACTTCGGCGTCGTCGCCTCGCACGTCACGCTGGCGATGTTCGTTGCCTGGGTCGCGGCCGGCTACATGCGCTCGGTGCTCACGCCGCCGGGCCCGCTGGCTCGCCAGGCTCTCAGATTCGACCTGTCGCTCGGCGTGGTGGAGGTGGGCCTCGTGCTCGGCGCGCTCGACGCGCTCTTCCTCGCGTTCGTGGTCGTGCAGGTGCAGTACCTGTTCGGCGGCGCGGCGCACGTCGTCACGAACGCAGGGGTCACCTACGCCGAGTACGCCCGCCGTGGCTTCTTCGAGCTGGTATGGGTGGCCGCCCTCGCGCTGCCGACGCTGCTCGGAGCCGACGCGCTCCTGCGCCGTACGGGGAAGCGGGACGAACGGATCTTTCGCGCGCTCGCCGGTGCGCTGCTCCTGCTGCTCGGCGTCGTCATGCTGTCCGCCATGCAGCGCATGTCGCTCTATCAGCAGGCCTACGGCCTTACCGCCTCGCGCCTGTACGCGTCCGCGGGGATGGCGTGGCTGGCGATCGTCTTCGCGCTGTTCGCGGCTACCGTGCTCCGCGGGCGGCGCGCGCCCTTCGCCTTCGGCGCGCTCGTCTCGGCGTGGGCGATCGTCGCTCTGCTCGACCTCGCGAGCCCGGACGCCGTCGTCGCGCGAACGAACCTCGAGCGGGCCCGCCGCGGGGAGCGGTTCGACGCGGACTACCTCGCCGGCCTGAGCGCCGATGCGACGCCCGATCTGCTGCGCGGGGTCGGTCGACTCGCCCCCGCCGCGCGCTGTCAGCTGGTGGCCGGACTGCTGCCGCGGCCGGCCCGCGAGCCCGACTGGCGCAGCTGGAACATTGGACGAGCACGCGGCGACCGCGCGCTGCGAGCGCACCGACCCGAGCTCGCCTCCTACGCCTGCCCCACCGTCCGGCCGAGCAGTTCGCCCACCTGAGGCCGCGGCCAACACCCGCCGGGCGGGCGCCGGGGCCCGCCGGGCGCTATACTTCTTCGAGCCGGCGATCCCCGACCCGGCGGTGCACCGCGCGACGTGAGGATTGCGCATGCTGACCAAGTCCGTGCTTCTGCTGCTCACCGTCGCTTTCGGATCGCTGGTCGGCTACACCGATCTGCGCGTGCAGGAGGTCGAGCCCGCGGCGATGCTGTTCAGCTTCGCCGTGCTGCTCGGGGCCGCCTACCCGGAAAGCGCATGGCGCCGCGGGCTGCTGCTCGGACTGTCCGTGCCGGTGGCGCACGTCGTCAGCATGCTCACCGGCACGGTGCTCCCATATCCGGTGCCCAGCTTCGTGGACGGATTTCTCGCCCTCGTGCCGGCGATGATCGGGACGTACCTCGGCGTGGGGCTCCGCCGCCTCGTGGCGCCGGTGCAGAAGGAGCAGCCGCGAGGCTGAGCCGCCGCGCCCGCGGGGCGGCTTGTCGCGAAGCGGGGCGCGGTAAACATTTCCGTCGCTCCGCGCCCCTCCCGCCCAGCAGCCCGCCCGCATGACTCCGGATACCTCCACGCCCGCCCGCCCCCGGCGGTCGCTCCCTCCGCTCCCGCTCGTCGGGCGCGACGGCGACCTCGCGGCGCTGGGCGAGGCGCTCGAGCGCGCGGCCGAAGGACGGGGCGGCACCGTCTTCCTCGTCGGCGAGGGCGGCGTCGGAAAGACGCGACTCGCCGCGGCGCTCGCCGAGCGCGCGTCGGGCGACGGCTGGCGCGTCCTGACCGGGCGGGGCTATCCGGTCGAGACTGGCGTGCCGTACGCGCTGTTCGCCGACGCCTTCCTGCCCGTGCTGCAGTCGCTCGACGCGGCGACGCTTCAGCTGATGACGCGAGGCGGCGTCGCCGAGCTCGCGGCACTCTTCCCGGCGCTCGACGTTGCCGGCGCCGCGGGACGCTCCGCCTCGCGCGGCGACCCGGCGGACGTGAAGGCCCGCCTGTTCTGGACGTTCGCGTCGTTCGTCACGCGGTTCGCCGCCCGCGCGCCGCTGCTCGTCGTCGTCGAGAACTTGCAGTGGGCCGACGCGTCCTCGCTCGAGCTCCTGCACTTCGTCGCCCGGCAGATCGCCGGCGCCCGCGTCCTCTTGCTCTGCACGTACAACGACGCCGAGCGCGACGTCAACCCTTCGCTGGGCCAGACCGAGCAGTCGCTCGTCGCGCTCGGCGTCGCCCGAACGCACCATCTCGCGGCGCTGCCGCGCGAGGAGACGGTGCGCCTCGTCGAGCGCGCGTTCGGCGGCGACGGCGCGCCGGCGCGAGCGTTCGCCGAGCGGCTGTACGAGTGGACGCGCGGCAATCCCTTCTTCATCGAGGAGACGCTCAAGACCCTCGTCGAGGGCGGGACGCTGGAGCAGCGCGGGGGGGGCTGGACAGGATGGGACGTGCAGGACGTCGCGGTCCCGCGATCGGTGCGCGACGCGGTGGGCGAACGCCTGCGGCGGCTCGGCGCTCCCGCGTTCGGCGTCGCCCGCTGGGCGTCCGTGGTGGGCGGGCGGGTGTCCCACGACCTCCTCGCCACGCTCACCGGATTGAGCGACGATGCGTTGCTCGCCGCACTGGACGAGCTGCGCGCGGCGCGCATCCTCGCCGAAAGCCACGCCGACCTGGGCTCGGCCGACGTGCGCTACGAGTTCGCGCACCCCACGCTGCGCGAGACGGTCTACGCAGGCCTCGGGCTGGCGCGGACGCGCGCGATGCACGCCGACGTGGCGGCGGCGCTCGAGCGCGTCCACGCCGAGTACGCCGAGAGCCACGCCGGGGAGATCGCCGCGCACCTCCTGCGCGCCGACGCCCGGGCCCTGGCCCCGAAGGCGATCCGCTATCTCGTCGCCGCGGGACGGGAGGCGCTGGCCGCGTCGGCGAATCGCGAGGCCGCCTCGTACCTCGCCGCGGCACTCGATCTGGCGGACCGCGGCGAGCCGACCGCCGGCGGGGAGGGCTGGTCCGCCGGAAGGATCGCCGCCGAGCTGGCCCGCGCTTGCCAGCGGCTAGGCGAGCACGAGGAAGGGCTACGGCTCTGGCGGCGGGCGCGCGACGAGGCCGCGGCGATCGGTGACGCCGCCGCCGAGGCGGACGCCGAACGGCGGATGGGGCTCGCCTGCTACTGGAGCGGACGCTACGACGAGGCGCTCGCCCATTACGCGAACGGGCTCGACGCCGCGCGGCGGAGCGACGACGCGCCGCGCGCCGCGCGGCTGCAGGTCGCACGGGGCGCCTGTCTGCAGGAGCTCGGCCACGTCGCCGAGGCACGGAGCGCGGTACGCGAGGCGTTGGCGATCGCCGAGCGCGCGCGCGACTACGCGCTCCTCGCGCGGGTGCACCGCGCGCTCCTCCTCCTTCATGCCTGGACCGGTCCGCCCGACGAAGCGCGCCGGCATGGCGAACGCGCCCTCGCCCTCGCCGAGTCGTCGGCACAGCCGGCGGTCGCGTGGTCCGCGCACTGGGCGATGGCGCTCCTCGGCGGGCTGACTGGTGACGCGGCGGCGACCGCTCACCACGTCGCGGAGAGCGAACGGCTCGCCGAGTCGCTGCGCTCGCCGACGCTGGCCCTGTGGAGCGCCGAGGTGGCGATCGAGTACGCGTCCGGCGTCGGCGACTGGGAGCGGGGGCTGACGCTCGCCGAGCACTCAGTGGCGACGGCGCGCGCGCTAGGCCAGCCCGCGCTACTCTCCCGCCTCCTCGTGTGGGGCGGGCTGATCCACCTCGGGCGGGGCGACCTTGCGCGGGGGCGGGAATGCTTCGGCGAGGCCTGGGATCTGGCGGGCGCAAGCGCAGCGGCCGACGACCGCACGGCGACGCCGCTCGACGTACACACCGTGATCCCGGCGCACGTCGGCATGGCCGCCTACCACCTCGCGGCGGGCGACCGCGAGCGGGCGATCGCGGTCGGCGAGGCCGGCCTCGCGGTGGCGGAGCGCAGCGGCTACGTGGCGTGGGCCGTGCACCGCCTGCTGCCGATCGTCAGCGAGGCCGCGCTCTGGCTGTCGGACTTCGACCGCGCGCGGCTCTACGGCGCGCGAATGCGGGAGGCGTCGCGACAGCTCGACCACAGGTTGGGGCTCGCCTGGGCCGACGCCTGCGACGCGCTCGTCGCCGAGCTCACCGGCGAGACCGGCCGAGCGGTGGACATGCTGCGGCGCGCCGCGGACGCGCTCGACGCCGTGCCGTACGTCCTCGACGGCGCGCGGCTGCGCCGCTTCCTCGCCCGCGCGCTCGCCAAGTCCGGCGATCGCGAGGGCGCGGCGCGCGAGCTGCGGCGCGTCCACGAGGTGCTGGCGCGGCTCGGCGCCGAGCGCGAGCTGGCGCTGACGCGGGCCCAGATCCGCGAGCTCGGCGGGCGCCCGCCGGTGCGGTCGAGCAGCACGGCAGGCGCCGAGGGGCTGACGGCGCGCGAGCTCGAGATCTGCCGCCTCGTCGCGGCGCGCAAATCAAACAAGGAGATCGGCGCCGCGCTGGACATCTCGCCGCGCACCGTCAGCACGCACCTCTCGAACATCTTCGCCAAGCTCGGCGTCGAGTCGCGCGGGGAGCTGACGGACCTCGTGCGGCAGCGGGGCTGGGGCGAGTGACGGTTCACGGCGAACGGTTCACGGCGAACGGTTCGCTGCGGCCCTCCGACCCGTGCTACTTGATCGTGTCGATCGCCGCGGTCCAGTCGGCGATCTCGCGGGCGGTCATGTTGCCGTGCGGCCGGAGGCGGCCGTCGACGTAGCCCCACTCGTTGACGTCCACGAGGTACTGCTGCCGCGACACGATGGTGCCGTTGCACAGCTTCGGCCCCGCGGCGTCCTCGTCGAGCTCGGGCTCGAGGCGGCCGAGCAAGTCGGCCATCACGGCGCGCGGGACGCGCGTGCGCTCGCCAGGGTAGATGAAGCCGAACAGCACGAGATTCGTGAGGAGCACCCGCCACCGGTCCTCGAAGCGGCGCACGACGCGCTCCCAGTCGAGCGTCGCCGCGCCGGCGCGGATGAGGTGGACGACGTCCGCGCCGTCGTAGCGCTCGCGCTCCATGACGAACGCCTTCGACCAGAGCATCTCCTCGGGCGGGCAGATGCGGCACGCGACGCCCAGCACGTCGGCCCCCGGGGCGCTGGCGAACCAGCCGTCGTCCACCGGCGCGACGCCGTTCCCGGAGCTGAAGATGACGTCGCAGAAGTCGTCGCCCCAGAACGCTTTCCCGAGCCAGTGCGGGAAGGTCAGCTCGGTCTCGAAGCCGGCGTCATAGAGCGTGTCGAGCGCGCGGTCGCGGTCCGTGTAGCGGACGAAGACGTCGAAGTCTTTCGTCGAGCGCTCGATTCCCGTGTAGCGGGTGAAGGCGTACGCCCCCCCGACCAGGAACTCGACGCCGCCGTCGCGCAGAACTTCGAGCACGTAGCGGTACACGGCTTCGGCGTCGGGGGACGCGAGGCGGTCGGAGAGTGGCCCGCGCGGCTTCCGCCGGCGGTCCGACCGAGCGGGGTGCGCCGGCGACGGCGCCCCGTCGGGGGACGGGTTGGGCGAGCCTTCCATGCGGGGTCGGGCGGAACGGTTGTTGAAGGGACGGTGGGCCCGATTCACTGCGCAAGACTAGGGCTAGCGCACCGCCAGCCCGCCACCCTCCGCGCCGCGCTCATGACGAGTCCCGTCCGCATCGCCGCGATCAGCGACATCCACTGTACGAAGACGTCGCACGGCGCTTTCCACGCCCTCTTCACCGAGATCGGGGAGTCCGCCGACGTGCTCGTGGCCTGCGGCGACCTGACCGACTACGGGCTCCCCGAGGAGGCGCGCGTCCTGGCGAAGGAGCTCGGCGCGCTGCGCATCCCGGTCATCGCCCTGCTCGGGAATCACGACTACGAGTCGGGGCAGGAGGACGAAGTGCGGCGGATCCTCACCGAGGCGGGGGTCGTGATGCTCGACGGCGAGAGCCACGAGGCGCACGGCGTGGGCTTCGCCGGCGTGAAGGGGTTCGCCGGCGGATTCGGCCGCGGCGTGCTCGGCGCGTGGGGCGAGCCGATGGTGAAGCAGTTCGCGCACGAGGCGATCGCCGAGACGCTGAAGCTCGAGAGCGCGCTCGCCCGCCTGCGCACGCCGCAGCGGATCGCCCTGCTCCACTACGCGCCGATCCGCGAGACCGTGGAAGGGGAGCCCCTCGAGATCTTCCCCTGGCTGGGGTGCAGCCGCCACGAGGAGCCGCTGACGCGCTACCCGGTGACGGCGGTCTTTCACGGCCACGCGCACAACGGCTCGTTCGAGGGGCGGACGACGACCGGGATCCCCGTGTTCAACGTGGCGATGCCGCTCCTCAGGAAGCGCTTCCCGGACCGCCCGCCATTCTACGTCCTCGAGGTGGACGCCGCGGCGTCCGCGCCGGGCTCGACGCCCGGCTACGACGGACCCGACCGCCGGCGGCCGGCGGAGGGCGGCGCGAGCGGCGCGAGCGGCGCGGCGGCAGCGCGGACCGCCTAACGCGAATTCTCGTCCGGCACGACCGTGATCTGCCCCGACGCTTCGAGCACGGCGTGCTTCACCTGGTCCAGCCGCTCGAGCCCGTGGTGGGCCCGCGCGGCCGCGAGCACGTCCTGCTCGTCGATCCGCTCCCGCTCGAGGAACTCGTGACGGACCTTGCCCTCCTGCACGACGACCGTGGGCAGCCCGTCCACCACCCGTTCGACGAGCTTCGACCTCCGCTTCCAGAGGGACAGCAGGATGTCCAGCGCGACGAGGGTGACGACGAGGAGGAAGGCGTTCGTCATCGAGTTGTCGTTGTCGATCATCGCCTGCTGGATGGCCTCGCTGATGATCAGCAGGAGCACGGCGTCGAACGTCGTGATCTGGCTCAGCGTGCGCTTGCCCGCGATCCGAAAGAGCACGAGCAGGAAGAGGTAGACGGCGGCGGCGCGGAAGATCGAGTTCACGGCGGCACCTCGCGTCGGCTAGGGGAGGACGAGCTGGCGGAAGCGGACGCCGGGATGCCCTTCGAGGCCGATCCGGACTTCGCGCGACCCCACGACGTCAGCCTCGAGCGCCAGTGTCACGAACGCGCTATCGGCGGGGTTCGGGACGCGGATCGCGAAGCCGAGCCGGTCGCGCGTCACCCACGTGGACTCGGGCTCGGGCACGATGTACTTGAACTCCATCGTCTCGGCGTACCGGCGATCCACCCAGAGGCGCGCGACGCCGCCGGGGGCGGCACCTGGTCCGAGCGCGATCCCGAGCGTCGCCGGCGATCCGTGCCGCGCCACTCGCTGATACTCCACGCGCAGCGGCAGGCCGTACTCGCTCGCCTCCCCGCGGCTCAGCAGGCCCTCGCCGAATGCCCCGAGTGAGCCCGCGACGAGAATCAGGAGCATCATCATCCAGCCGACGCGCTCCACGGTCCACTCGCGGCGCGTCCACGATTCGTCGACCTCGATCTCCAGCCCGCGCTGCCGCTCACGCCCCTTGGAGGAGGCCACGGCTCGCTCCGCGTAAGAGGTGCCTTCGACCTGGCCCACCCCCGTCCGGCATCGCCCGTCCGGTGCGATTGCAACTTGCGTGACAAGTCGGAGGCGATGGAAATGACGGCGCCCCGGCCCGCGGGGGGGGCGCCGTCGAATTGTCGCGGCGTCGCCGTTGGCGCGCCGTCAGATGCCGCGCGGCTGCCCCACGGTCGTGGGCGCCTCGCCCGACTCCATTACGGCCTTGAAGCGGCGCAGGTCCTCGCGTACCTGCTGCTCCGGCTCCTCGCCGAACAGCTTCGCGACCACGCGGCCGGCCTCGCCGGCGGGAGGCTGGTACTCGAGGATCACCTCGACCTCGGTGCCGCGGCCGTCCGGCGCTTCGCGGAAGTGCACCGAGCCCGCGTTGGGCACGGTCGCCTCGTCCACCGACTTCCAGGCGATCAGCTCGTTCGGGATCTCGTTGTGCACGACCGCCTCCCACTCGACCGACGTGCCGGCCGGCGCTTTCGCCTTCCATCGCGAGCGGGTCGCGTCGAGCACCGTTACCGACTCGAGGTGCTTCATCACCCGCGGCAGGTTCTCGAAGTTTCGCCAGTAGCGATATAGCTCGTCGGCCGGACGGGCGATCGTCACCGCGCACTCCACCTTGACCGCCTTGCTCGCGTCGAGGACCGCCGACGGGCCGTGCTGTTTACGCAACCGCAGCCCGCCCGCCGACGAGGTATCCATGCCGAGCTGCCGATAGACCGGGCAGTGGCCGGTCGCGCCGCGCTGCACCAGCGCCGCGCCGACGAGCGCGAGCAGCGCCCCGCCGAGGTCCTTGCGCTTCGCCCCGTAGAGCGCGAGCGCCCCGCCGCCGATCACCGACGCCGCCCGCTCCATCGAGCCGACGTTTGTCGCGCCCCCCTCCCGGGTCGACGCGCCATCCCCGTGCCGCGCGCCGTTGCCGTCGCGCGCGCTCGGCGCGGCGAGGACGTTCTCCGCCAGAGTCACCATTCGCCAAATCCCCTCAGCCGATGTGGGAAGTGTCACGCCGCCCCGCCGCCGGCCGCTGGAGCGTGCGCTCGTCCGCCTCGTTCTTCGGCCCGGCGAAGGAGTGGTCGTGATTCGACGCGCTCGCCGGCCGCACCGGGCACCGTACGGGGCGCTGTGGGGCAAAGCCGATGCCGCCGCGCGCCGTCGGCGATGGCGGCGGCTGGAAGGGCGCGGGGAGGCCGAAGCGGCCCGGCGCTCCGCTCGGCCCGCGGGACAATGGGGCGTAAAGAGGGGCGCCTCAGAAGCGCGACTCGAGCCCGGACACGGCACGGTAGGTGTCGCGGGCGATCAACAGCTCCTCATCGGTCGGGATCACCCAGGCGGCGAGCCGCGCGCCCTCGGCGCTGATCACCCCCTCGCGACCGCCGATCAGCTCGCGGTTGCGGGCCGGATCGAGCGTGAGCCCCATCCACTCGAGCCCCTCGCAGATCTGCGCCCGGATGCTCGGCGCGTTCTCTCCGATGCCGCCGGCGAACACCACGCCGTCGGCGCCGCCCATCGCCGCCAAGTACGCGCCGACGTACTTCCGCGCCCGGTAACAGAAGATGTCGATCGCCAGCCGCGCCCGCCGGTCGTCGTGCTCCTCGGCCTCGGCCAGCAGCTCGCGCATGTCGTTCGTCAGCCCGGAGATGCCGAGGATGCCCGACTGCTTGTTCAGGAGCCCCTCGACCTCGGCCAGCGAGAGTCCCTCCTTGGCGCCGAGGTAGTCGAGGATCGCGGGGTCTATGTCGCCCGACCGGGTGCCCATCACCAGCCCCTCGAGCGGCGTGAATCCCATCGAGGTGTCCACCGACTCGCCGCCCTCGATCGCGCACGCCGAGCAACCGTTGCCGAGGTGCAAGGTGACGAGGCGCGTCTCGTCTCGGCTGCGTCCGGTGAGCTGCCGGTAGCGGTGCGCGACGTAGCGGTGGGACGTCCCGTGAAAGCCGTAGCGCCGCACGCGGTAGCGCCGGTACAGCTGGTACGGAATGGCGTAGAGGTACGCGCGCTCGGGGAGCGTCTGGTGGAACGCCGTGTCGAAGACGGCGACCTGCGGAATGGCCGGCCCGAGCACGGAGCCGGCGGCGCGGATGCCGAGCAGGTTGGCCGGGTTGTGCAGCGGCGCGAGGTCGATCGTGTCCTCGATTCCCTTCACGACCGCCTCGTCGATCCGAACCGAGTGGGCGAAGCGCTCGCCGCCGTGGACGACGCGGTGTCCCACGGCCTCGATGTCGCCGACGCTCGACAGCGTGGTGCCGGAGAAGCCGTCGGTGACCCAGTGGACGATGTACTCGACCGCGGCGCGGTGGTCGCGCAGCGGTGCCGTGGTGCGCACCTCGCGCCCGAGGGCGCCGCGCGCCGTGACGACGGCCTCGCCGCCGATCCGCTCGACGATGCCGCGCGCCAGCTTCTCGTCGCTGTTCGCCGAGACGCGCCCGGCGTCTGTGCGGACGACCTGGAACTTGAGCGACGACGAGCCGACGTTGAGAACGAGAACGTTCACGCCGGCGACCGCCCAGCGGCGCCAAGCCGCGCGTAGGCGTCGAGCACCCGGCGCCGCGCGTCGTCCGGCGTGCGGCCGACCGACGAGAGGTGGCCCATCTTCCGCCCGGCCCGCGCCTCGTGCTTGCCGTACAGGTGCAACCGCACTCCGGACACGGCAAGCGCGCTCGCGAAGTCGGGGGGCGTGTCACCGAGCCAGACGTCGCCCAGCAGGTTGACGATCGCTGCCGGCACGAGCGACGCCGGGTCGCCGAGCGGGAGGGCGCAGGCGGCGCGCACGCACTGCTCGAACTGGCTCGTCACCGAGCCGCGCTCGGTGGAGTGGAAGGTGTTGTGCGGGCGCGGGGCCAGCTCGTTGACGACGACGCGCCCGTCGCGCAGGACGAACATCTCGACCGCGAGCAGCCCCTCGACGCCGAGCGCCCCGGCGACCGCGCGCCCGAGCTCCGTGGCCTCGCGCTCGAGCCGCGCCTCGAGCGGGGCGGGGAGGACGCTCCACGTCAGCACGCCCGCGTCGTGGTGATTGAGCGCGAGCGGGAAGACGGCGTCGGCGCCGTCCGGCAGTCGCGCCACGAGGGCCGAGATTTCGACCTCGATGTCCACGCGTTGCTCCACGACGAGTCGGTCGGCGCCGAGCGCGCGCCAGGCGTCCTCCGCGCCGTCCTGCGACTCGATGCGCGCCTGTCCGCGTCCGTCATAGCCGCCCATGCACGTCTTCGCGATCACCGGGCCGAGCGCGCGCGCCGCCTCCTCGCACTCGGCGGCCGAGCGCACGACGCGGTAGGGGGCAACGGGGAAGCCGGCGTCGGAGAGCCAGTCCTTCTGGCGCGCGCGGTCCTGGATGACGTAGAGCGGCTGCGCGCCGGGGCGCACCGGGCAGAATCGCTCCGCGGCCTCGATGCTTGCGCGCCCGATGCGCTCGATCTCGATCGTGATCACGTCGCACTGCCGGGCGAGGTCCGCCGCCGCGTCCGCGTCGTCGAGCGGCGCCGTGACGACGCGCGAGGCGAGGGGGCGCGCCGGGCAGCGCGGGTCAGGGTCGAGGACGTGCACGTCGTAGCCCATCGAGCGGGCGGCCATCGCCGCCATGCGGCCGAGCTGCCCGCCCCCGAAGAAGCCGATCGTCGCGCCGGGGAGCACCGGCCCCACTAGCCGCTGCCCTCGGGTGCCGCGGGAGGGACGTGCTGGGCGAGGACCTCGTCGCGGCGCGCGGCGCGCCAGCGCCGGATTCGCTCGCGAAGCGCGGGGTCCCCGATGGCCACGATCTGCGCCGCGAGCAGCCCCGCGTTCGCCGCGCCGGGTCTGCCGACGGCCAGCGTGCCGACGGGAACGCCGCGCGGCATCTGCACGATCGAGAGCAGCGCATCGAGCCCGTTGAGCAGCGTCGCCGGGACGGGGACGCCGAGCACGGGGAGGACGGTGAGCGCGGCCACCATCCCGGGCAGGTGCGCGGCGCCGCCGGCGCCGGCGACGATCACCGCCAGCCCGCGCGACTCGGCGCCCGTCGCGTATTCGACCATCCACTGAGGGGTGCGGTGCGCCGACACGACGCGCGTCTCGTGCGGCACTCCGAGCTCGGCGAGCATCTCGGCGGCCGGCGCGAGATGCTCCCAGTCACTCGCGCTCCCCATGATCACGGCGACCAGCGGGGCGGGCGAGTCGGGCATCGAGGAGTGGGGCGCGAGTCGAGGGCGGCGTGGGGCGGGAACGCGGGAAGGGTACACCGGAAATCGCCCCCGGTAAACCGCCGGCCCGCCTACCAGTACTGGAAACCCTCGCGCCGGTAGCGGTGGTGGCGCGCGACGGCGCCGTGGTCCGTGGCCTCCCAGCTCGTCGCCGCGCCGACGGCGGCGATGACCGCGTCGAGTGCGTCGCCGCCCGGGTCGCGGGCGATCCGCCTGCGGTGCGCGTCGCCGACGTCCACGAACGGCGCGAGTCCGGTGAGGATGCGCTGCCGCGTACGCCGCCGGTGCGGCGCGAGGACGCCGCCCTCGGGCTGCTTGTAGTTCTGGTGGGGGAGGGCGAGGCGTTTGAGGGTCGAGCTCTGGCACGTCTCGACGATCACGCGCCGGGCGCCGGACAGGCGGCGGTACTGGAAGGGCATGATCGCCGTCTCTCGCACGCGCGACAGCGGCCAGAGCACGTCGCGCATCCCGTGGAAGGTCTGGTAGATGATGCGATAGTGGTAGGCGTCGAACGGCGTGCGCGCGGCGAGGTCGGTCGCCCGGTAGACGTGCGGCGCGTGGCCGCGTGCGCGGGCGCGGGCGAGCGCCCACAGACCGAGGTCGTAGCCGTCGTCGGCGTGCCAGCCGCGCACGAATCGGAGCAGCGCGCTCCACGTCATGTCGTCGTCGAGCACCTCGATCGGGAGCCCGAACGGCGCACCGATCGCCCAGAGCGCGTCTCGCGAGCCGGCGATCTCCTGGACGAGGTGGCGCAGCGCCGGCTCGCGCTCGGCCCTGCCGCACAGGGTCTCCACGCTGTCCAGGGCGATCAGGCGCAGCCGCCGCGACCGGCCGCGGCCCGTCCACTCGCAGGCGGCGACCCACGTCGTGCGACCCGCCAGGCGAGCACCGCTGAAATCCACGCCGTACACGGTGCGAAACCGCGGGCGCGCCGCGCTCTTCCGTCTCACGTCCCCTCTCCTCGATCCAGTCCGGTGCCCGGCTCTCGGGCGATCCCACTGGTACACCGAAGTGGGCGGCGGGGTCGACGCGGCAAGGCTATTGCCTCACCGACGGCTGACGCCGGGGTGACGGCTGGGGCGATCGTCGTCGCCATCACCCTTCATGAGCGGAAGGAGCGTACGCCGATGCGAGTGCTGAATGGCGCGCCGCCGGCAGCCGGCCGGGCGCCGTCGCTCGCCGCCGACCTCACCACGCTGCAGTTCGTGGCCGCGTGGGCGACGGAGCAGAGAGCGATGCGGCGCGGCCTGGTGGCGAGGGAAGGCGTGCTCTCGCATCCCGAGGTGGCGCTCGTCGTGCGCCAGGTAGCGCGGCTGCTAGGCGACCGGCCGCTGCGAGCGGTGACGCTCGGCGAGCTGGCGCGCCTTTCCGCGGTACTCGAGGAGGCGGGCATGTCGCCCGCCGCGGCGTTCGGGGCGCGTCGCGCGCTGAGCGTTGCGCTTCGCGGCGCAGTCTCCGGCGCGCCCGGCTCGCCCGAGCGTCGTCCGATCTCACGACTTTCGGCACGGGGGTTCACATGAGCGAACGCACGGAGGGAGACGACCGGACGCCCGAGTCCGGCGACGAGCAGAAGGGCCAGCGTATTCCGGGGCGGGACTTCGCCGGCGCGTCGTACGCGTCCACGGAGCGCGAGCAGACGGGCGACCATCGCGGAGAGAGCCACAAGCACCGCGCGGACGACGCCGAAAACGTCGACGGCGACGAGCAGAACGCGCCGCGCGACGAGTCGTAGTTTCGGGTTTTCTTTGGTATGCTTCCTGCTCCTCGTGGACTGGCCCCGTGATGGGGCGCCAACCAGGAGCCCATAGGTGCATGCCATGACAGAAAACGACCGGGCGCGCAGCGCGCCGACGAACACCGAGAAGGACCCCGAAGAGTGGGTGACGGGTGACGAGGCGATGACGGGCGCGCAGCGCTCCTACCTCAAGACCCTGTCCGACGAAGCGAAAGAGGAGTTCGACGAGACGCTGACAAAGGCCGAGGCGTCGAAGCGGA
>Ga0307406_10000771_pt1 | contig 17969 bp, 16 predicted proteins | sample 322Cmetagenome_3_FD_203706 | JGI IMG/M metagenome (GOLD analysis project Ga0307406, IMG submission 203706) | Maize rhizosphere microbial communities from greenhouse at UC Davis, California, United States - 322HYB-C-2 | ecosystem: Host-associated > Plants > Roots > Rhizosphere > Soil | place...
CTTGTCAACGGCGGCACTGCCGATGGCACCGATGCCATCCAATGGGGCTGGAACGGCGGCGATGACCAGAAGTGGGACCTCGCGCATCTCGGCAACGGCCAGTATAAACTGACCGGTGTCGCCAGCGGCAAGTTGCTCGAAGTCACCAACGCCTCCGGCAGCAACGGCGCGATCATCCAGATCTGGCCATCGAACAACAACAACTGCCAGAAGTGGACCATTACCCCCGCGGGAGACGGAGCCTTCAAGCTCCTCAACGTGAACAGCGGCAAGGCGGTCGATGTCAGCGGTGGCAGCACTGCTGACGGCGCGGCGATCATCCAGTGGCCCTACGGCGGCGCCGACAACCAACAGTGGCGGTTGTCCGGCGCTCCCTAACGCAGCCCTCTACCCGCCCCGCGCTCTGATTGAAAGAGCGCGGGGCTCTATTCTGCAAACACGCGGTCCCTATCCCATCCATGGCCAGAGACTCAGTCATCCTAAGAAAGGAAGTAGCCGATGAAATGGGGCACCAACCGCTCCCCCGACCCTCCCGACGTCTGCCCTTGGGATGGCTTAACGCATGGTCACAACCGCACGAACTCGCCCAACACCCTGAGTACGGCGGATATTGGAGAGGGGCATGCGAGGCTGCATGCGAAATGGGATATCATCTGGAAGAGTTTCAGCTTCATCCGGAGCTTACGCCGAAAGAACTCGAACGGCGGCTCCGCCCTAAAGGTTTTTGCGGTTTGCTGCTCCCACCTGAAGGCGAGCCCGCAGTATTGAACCATTTCCCCTGGGAGAAATATCACGTCGTCAGCCTGAGCCACCGCACGGCGGCGCCAGCGATGAATTTAGTCGGTCCCGATCGAGTAGGAAACTGCTCGATCGCCTTCAATATGATGCTGAAGCGGGGCTACCATCGTATCGGTTTTTTAACCGATCGGCGGCCAGGAACCATCGACGACAAGCTTTCGGTGATTGGCTTTTTATCCACCCAGTGCGAGCTACCTAAGGAGGAACGCTTGCCCGTTTTCACGACAACAGGCCATCCGCTTCCCCATCAACTTTCACAATGGGTAGCTTGTCATCGCCTGGATGCGGTTCTGACCGATTTACCTGAGGCCGCCCTCTTGCTGAAACAAGCTGGCCTTCGGATACCCCAGGATCTGGGGCTTGCTTTCAGTTGCCGCTCGCGAACTCCGAACTCGGCTGGGATCGACTGCCACCCGGAGGAAGTGGGACGAATCGGTGTCCAAATGCTGAAAAGAACGATGGAAGGATCTCTGAAGGTCGAGCCTAAGATCCGGGTTGCCATCCACGGTCACTGGCGCGAGGGAAGCACCCTTCCCGTCGTTTTGAAAGACGGCTGAGGTGCTTCTGTTCCGAACGCGTTTGCGCTGGTGCGATTAAGGTGCCGTCCCATTCGTCTTTCGTGAGCGAGCCTGATGACCCAGCGCGGGTGTGGCGGGAGAAAACAACCTCGCCGGGACCGAGAGTCACGATGAAGGACATCGCACAGGAGGTGGGCGTCACGAGGGCCGCGGTGTCACTCGCATTGAAAAACCACCCGTCGATTTCCGAAGCCCGCCGCAAGCAAGTCCATGCCGCCGCCGAACGCTTGGGCTACCGGCCAAACGCCATGGCGACCGCGCTCGCCCATCACCGGCACCAGTCGCGCTTTCAGCCGGTGCAGGCTGCGCTCGCCCTGAACTGTCGTTGCGGTCTCGCGTGCCGCTCTTGAGGTGCTGGATACGCCGAAGGGAAACCCGCCCGATCCAGAAGGCTGCCAAGCGGCATCAGATCCGCCGCCGACGGTGCCTTGACACCGGAGCGTAGACGGCTAGTGCTACCTTTTTTAAGGATTATGCCGCTGCTTCCGGGGAATCCGCAGTTTCCAACCACACGTTGGACGGGGGTGTTGCGCGTGCTTGAGACGGATGATTTGTCCCGTCGCGAAGAGGCGCTCTCCGGCTTGTGCCGGGACTACTGGTTTCCCTTGTATGCCTTCGCCCGCAGGTTAGGCCGGAGCGGCGAGGACGCGGAGGATCTTACGCAGGGCTTCTTTGTCCACGCGCTGGAGCATGATGTTTTCAGCCTGGCCGATCGTAGCAGGGGGACTCTGCGGACCTTCCTCCTGAAAGTATTCCAGTGCTACATGGGCGACGTAAGGGATCGCGAGACGGCGCTGAAGCGAGGCGGAGGTCGAGAGCTTGTATCACTCGATCTTGAGAACGCGGAGGAACTCTATGCCCGCGATCTCGCGACCCATGAAACGCCGGAATTGCTGTTCGACCGGGCATGGGCTCAGTCCCTGTTGCGGGCAACCCTTTCGAACCTGGCTACCGGTGAACGAAGCGCCGGGCGCGGGCAACAGTTTCAAATCCTCCAGTCCTTCCTGACCCCTGACGCGGTGTCGGAGCAGGGCTATGAGACGGCCGCACTTGAAGCAGGATTGACCCCGGAGGCGGCACGACAGGCGGTCTCCCGACTGCGCAAGAAGTTCCGGAAATGCCTGCGTGAACAGATTGCCGAGACCTTGGCGGAACCGGATGAGGCTAGTGTCGATGCGGAACTCAGCTCCCTCAGAATAGCGCTGGGCGGATGAGTTGAGCTCAGGCCAACAATCTCATGCCCGAGGATTCGACATCCAGGACGGAAGGGACTCGCGACAAGAGCGAACGATACCTGGCGTTGCTCGATCTGGGCTTCAATGAGGTGGAGGACGATGATCCGGCTCACTCACCGGGAAGCGCTGTAGAACAAGCCGGCGAATATATCGGACGCTACCAACTGCTGACCCTGCTCGGCAGCGGTGGCTTCGGCAATGTCTGGCTTGCGGAACAGATGGAACCGATCCAGCGGAAAGTCGCCCTCAAGCTGATCAAGCCCGGAATGGATAGCCGGGAGATCATCGCGCGCTTCGAAGCGGAACGGCAAACCCTGGCGCTGATGGATCACCCGAATATCGCGCGGGTGCTGGATGCGGGCACAAGCGCGACCGGCCGACCCTATTTCGTGCTCGAACTGGTGGACGGCAAGCCGATTACGACCCATTGCGATGAGCTGGGGCTCGGGGTTCGTGAGCGGCTCGAATTGTTCATCGATGTTTGCCACGCGGTGCAGCACGCGCACCAGAAAGCAATCCTGCACCGCGATCTGAAGCCCTCCAACATTCTAATCGCGGAGGCCGATGGAAAGATGGTGCCGAAGGTGATCGATTTCGGAATCGCCAAGGCGCTGGGGGTTTCGGACGAGGTGCTGAAGTCGAGCCTGCTGGCGACCCGCGCGGGAGTGGTGATCGGAACGCCCGACTACATGAGTCCGGAGCAGGCTGGCAGCGTCTGCGACGTGGACACCCGCAGTGACATCTATGCGCTCGGCGTCATTCTCTACGAACTATTGACTGGCAAGACGCCGCTGGCTTCAAGCGGGCGTCCCCTCGCCTTCGATGAAGTGCTGCGGGAGATTCGTGAAAGCGAGCCGCTGCGACCGAGCATCTGCATCGCAAAGGTGGCAATGGGAAAAGAAGGGTCAATTACGGGGGGGCGCAGGACGGACACGACCCGGCTGATCCGTTCGTTGCGCGGCGATCTCGACCGGGTGACGATGATGGCATTGGAGAAGGACCGCCGCCGCCGCTACGGAACCGCCACGGCATTGGCGCTCGACATCAGGGCGCACCTCGACGGGGAGACGGTCTCAGCGATGGCCCCGACCTGGAGCTATCGCTTCGGGAAATTCGCACGGCGCCATACGGCGGCGTTAGTGGCCTCGAGCCTTGTGGCCGCGGCTGTCATTGCCGGCACGGTCGTGAGCCTGTGGCAGGCACGGGAGGCGGAACAAAACCGGAAGACGGCGGAAAGGAATCTTGGGGAGTCGGAACGAAACCGCAAGGAGGCGGAGGACAACCTCAACAAGGCCAAGGAGGTGATCGACGTCTACTTGAGCGACGTCACCACCCATGCGCGGCTCAATGATGCCGACTTCTCCGATCTGAAGATCGCGTTGTTAGGGCAGGCGATCGACTTCTATAAGGAGCTTGCGTCCCGCACGGGCTCCGATCCCAAAGCGCGAGCCGACCAAGCGGTAGCGTTTGGCCGCCTGGGTGCAGTCTATCATGGCACTGGGGATACATCCAAAGCGGTGGCAGCCCAGCGCCGGGCAACGGAGATCGGCGAATCCCTCGTGACCGAGTTTCCAGAGGAGATGTCCTACCGCCGCGACTTGGCGGCAAGCGCCAACAATCTTTCGGTGATCCTGAGCAGGGCTGGAGGGGAAATGGATCTCGTGGAGGCGGACGCCATGAGGAAGCGCGCCCTCGAATTATTGGAGGAGGTTTACGCGAAGCAGCCGCAGAACCCAGAGCTTCGCAAGGATCTCGCTTTAACCTTGGCCAATGTGGCAGGCGAGCTGAAGGGAGAAGAGGGGGCCGCCAAGGCGGAGCTGCTGTATGAGCGAGCCACATTGATTCAGAGAGAACTCGTTTCCCAGTCCGGCGAGCCAAAGCAAATCCAGCAGCTCGCACACCTGCTGGGCGCGGCTGCCAAACTGGCTTATTTTCGCGGGGACAATTCCAAGACCGACGCTTGCTATCGGGAGGCGCGAGATCTGCACGAAGCCTTGGAGCGCAAGGTTAAGCTGGATCCGGGTCAGCGGGAATCCATGGCGGGTATCTTCACGGGACACGGACTGGTCCTCTGCCGGATGGGAAAATACCAAGAGGGATTGCAGGCGCAGGACCGCTCCTTGGAAACATTTCAAAATCTCTCGAAGGAATTCCCGAGCCGCCCGGACCTCCGGCAAAATGTGGCGATCGTGAAGATGCACCGGGCGCTTGCCCTGAAAGGCATGAAGAGGTTGCCGGAAGCGATCGCCACCTTGGAGGAGGCTTTGGTCATCGCGGAGAAGCTCGCCGCGGATCTCCCGGAAATACCGCGATTCCGCACCGCACCGGTAATGGTCCTCTCCAATCTCGCCCAGCTTCACCGCAGTGCCGGTGCGTGGCAGGATGCCCGTGGCTATCTGCTACGGGCGGCTGAGATCAAGGAAAGGGAGTTCAATTTCTTGCCGGATCAGGAACGGGTGCCGTTTGCGGATCTGCTCAAGAATCTCGCGGAGGCGGACCTGAAGTGCGACGACCACGCCGGCGCGCTCGCCGCGGCATGGAAGGTAGCCAGACTGCTCCCGCAAGATGGCAAGCAATGCTACTGGGCTGCAGCCACCGGCGCGCAAGCTCTGGAATTACTCAATGCCGCCAGCTCGCAGGACGACAAGCCAGCGGAGGAATGCTCGAAGAAGATTGTTAGAATGCTCCGTCATGCCGTCGCTGGCGGCCATCAGGGTGTAGAGAAATTTTGCGAGGAGCAGAAGCTACCCTCACTGGCGTTGCGCGCCGACTTCCAAGCCTTGCTCAAGGAGGCTTCCGGACTTGCGGCCGAGAGCAAGGATCTCGACGGCGCCTTGGAAAAGTCACCCGAGGGGTTCGCTTACGACTATCCTTACGATGATCTGGGCAGGCGCCGGTGGATAAGGAAGGGCAAGGAGTGGACAGAGACGCAAGCATCCGGAAAGAACCGGCATCTCTTCTCAGTCCACGCAGCAAGCATGGTCGAAGGGGTGGACGGAACCGAGCTCAGGCGAGCGGATGGTCAAGTTACGCTTTTTCTTCCCTGTCGCGGGACCGAACCGATGGTGATGATGATCCAACAGCCTTCCGGCCTCTGGGAACGCTTCATGGCGATCCAGGACGTGGAATAGGAAACAGACTCCGACGACGACCTCGTCCATCACTTGCTCGGCTGGCACTGCTGCAATGTGCCAGACGCGGAGGAGTCCCGCGTCATCTCCATTCCGGACCCCTTGTGCGGTGAGCAGGAGATTTTGAATCAGCATTCTGATCGTCAAAAAAAACCTGTCACGGCGTCGTCCGCTTTCCCGATGCAACCATGAAGGGACACATCCCACGCGAACGAAAGGACCAAAACCATGAGCACGATTACCACCAAGGACGGCGTCGAAATCTTCTACAAGGACTGGGGCCCCAAGGACGCGCAGCCCATTGTTTTTCATCACGGCTGGCCATTGACGGCCGACGATTGGGACACGCAGATGCTCTTCTTCCTCGGCCAGGGATATCGCGTCGTCGCCCATGATCGCCGCGGTCACGGCCGGTCGAACCAGGTCTGCGACGGTCACGACATGGATCACTACGCCGCGGACGTTTCTGCCGTCGTCGAGCATCTCGATCTGAGGAATTCGGTGCATATCGGCCACTCGACTGGTGGCGGGGAAGCGACGCGTTACGTCGCACGCTACGGCCAGCCCCAAGGCCGAGTTGCCAAGCTCGTGCTCATCGGCGCGGTCCCTCCGCTCATGCTGCAGACTCCGGCCAATCCCGGCGGCTTGCCGTTGGAAGTCTTTGATGGGCTGCGCAAGGAAGTCGCCGCGAACCGCGCGCAGTTCTACATCGATTTCCCGAGCGGTCCTTTCTATGGTTACAATCGCCCGGGCGCCAAGCCCTCCCAGGCGATCATCCAGACCTGGTGGCGCCAGGGCATGATGGGCAGCGCCCAAGCCCATTACGATGGCATCAAGGCTTTCTCGGAGACGGATTTCACCGAGGACCTCAAGATCATCCAGGTGCCTACGCTGGTGATGCACGGCGATGACGACCAGATCGTGCCGATCGCCGACTCGGCCATGCTCTCGGCGAAGCTGCTTAAGAGCGGCATTCTCAAGGTCTATCCGAAATTTCCGCATGGCATGTGCACGACGCATGCCGAGGTGATCAATCCAGACCTACTCGCTTTCATCAACTCCTCCGGCCAATCGCAGATCAAATCATCCAGTATCAAAGGCGCCGGGAACCGCCTTAAGATCGTCGTGATCGGCGGTACCGGACTGATCGGCCGCGAAGTGGTGAGGATCCTGCGCGGACAAGGACATGAAGTCGTGGCGGGCTCGCCGTCCTCTGGCATCAACACGGTCACCGGCGAGGGGCTCACGGAAGCGCTGGCGGGTGCGCAATTGGTGATCGACGTGGCGAATTCCCCGTCCTTCGAGGACAAGGCGGTAATGGAGTTCTTCGAGGCCTCGGGGCGCAACCTGCTCGCGGCGGAAAAGGTGACGGGCGTGAAGCATCACGTGGCCCTCTCGGTGGTCGGCACCGAGCGGATGCAGTCGAGCGGCTATTTCCGCGCGAAGATGGCGCAGGAGAAGCTGATCAAGGCCTCCCCGATTCCCTACACGATCGTTCGCGCGACGCAGTTCTTCGAGTTCGCGGGCGCGATCGCGGATACGGCCACCAAAGGAGAGACGGTACACGTGCCGCCGGCGATGATGCAGCCGATCGCGGCCGCGGATGTCTCTGAGGCATTGGCAAAAATCGCACTGGCAGAACCCTTGAACGGCATGGTCGAGGTGGCCGGCCCGGAAGCGATCCGTCAGAATGAGTTTGTCCGGCAATATTTGATTGCGAATGGCGATAGCCGGACGGTGATCACCGATAGCAAGGCCCACTACTTTGGCATGGCCTTGAACGACGAGAGCCTGACACCGGGCAGCAAGCCACTGTTTGGCCCCACGCGTTTCGAGGATTGGCTCCGTCATTCCGTGCCGCTGGCTGCGGCTCACTAACAGCCACGCGCCCCCTGCCCTACAGCCCCGCTCATGCGCCGGCATGACCGTGCCATCCTCCTATTCGGACGATGAGGGGGCGCCCTCATGAAGAACGAAAGGTTAAACACACAATCCAATTCCAATCATGAAAACACAATCCACTTCGCCAAGTCGAACAGTCTGCTGGTCGCTATCCACGATCATCCGAACCCTCGCACTATCGTGCACGATCGTCAGCGCACCGGCGGAGGAACCGGTCAGGGTGACCGAATTGATGACGAAGGCTCTCGCCAATGCTCCGGGCAAGGAAGTGACGATGCTAACGGTGGAATATGCGCCGGGTGGCGCTGACCCCGTCCATCGGCACAACGCGAGCGCGTTTGTCTATGTGCTCGAAGGCTCCATCGTCATGCAGATGAAGGGTGACAAGGAGGTCACACTGACCGCGGGGCAGACCTTCTATGAACCTCCCGATGGCGTGCACCTGGTAGGGAGAAACGCCAGCAAGACGGACCCGGCAAAGTTCCTCGTGTTCCTCGTTAAGGAGAAGGGCGCGCCAGTTCTTGTGCCCGTCAAAGAATGAACCCCGAGGAAGCCGTCGCGGAATACTTATTTTGATCTCAAGCAAACAACAATGGGCAGAAAGGCCAATCATGAAAACAGAACAATATCTGCAAACAAAACAACACCCATCGGCATCTCCGACTTTGAATGAAGCGTCCGATCTGGTTCCATCGCGCTACGCGGTACGGATCGGCGAGATTGAGGTGCTGGTGATCAGCGATGGGGTGCTCCCCCTGCCGACCAAGATGCTGGGACACAACGTCGATCAGACCGCGCGGGAGGCTTGGCTGGACGACATGTTCCTGCCGCCGGATGCTTTCGATTGGTCGCTAAACGTGGTCGTGGTACGCAGTGGAAAGCAGACCATACTCATCGATGCCGGGCTGGGGTCCGATCCGGACTTGAATTTGCCTCGCGCCGGACAGTTGCTCAAGCGACTGGAGGCCGCTGGCATCGATCTTGCCTCCGTGACCGACGTGGTGCTTACCCACATGCACATGGACCACATTGGAGGGCTCCTCGTCGACGGCGTGAAGGACCGGCTGCGTCCGGACCTGCGGATCCACGTGGCGGCGGCCGAGGTCGCGTTTTGGGAGTCCCCCGACTTCACCCATGTCAATATGCCGCCAGGGTTCCCGGACGCGCTCCGGTCCGCCGCCAAGCGGTTCGCAAACGAGTACCAGAGCCAGTTGCGGATGTTCGATAAGGAGCAAGAGGTGGCGCCGGGGGTGGTCGTCCATCGCACCGGAGGTCACACTCCCGGGCACAGCGTGGTCCGTCTGGCGTCCGGCGGCGACCGGCTGACGTTCGCTGGCGACGCCGTTTTCGCGGTCGGCTTCGAACATCCTGATTGGTATAACGGCTTCGAACACGATCCCGAGGAGGCGGCCCGCGTTCGCGACCAGCTTTTGACGGAGCTGGCGGCGAGCGGGGAGCTGTTGGTGGCCACTCACCTGCCGTTCCCATCCGTGGGCCGGGTGGCGGTCCATGGTGACGTCTTTCGTTGGGTTCCCGTCTTCTGGGACTACTGAACGCTTGTCGAATCAGGGCCTAACCGGGCGAAGCACAAGACCGGGGCCGCAAAGCCGGCCTCGGCGCTTACAAAGCCGGCCTCGGCAGCCCTAGCCCACGATGAACGCGGCGGCTTCAAGCCTTACGCGGCGAAACGATCCGGGACGCAGGCCGAGCGAGGTGGGCCACCAACGGGCCCTCGGGGAACGGGGCAGCAGACCGCTTTACGCCGAACCTTTCCATGCGCCAACCACAACGATAGAGCGAATGAAATCGGCGATCCTACGATCTAAGGGAAAGGGAGGTCCGTGATCCGGAAAAGTGGAGCATAGGAGATTCGAACTCCTGACCTCTTCATTGCGAACGAAGCGCTCTACCAACTGAGCTAATGCCCCTTTCCGATTGGACGGCTCACGGGTTGCCAGAGCGGGCGGGCGGAATCAAGGGCAAATCCGGGCACCCGGGACCCCCGAGGATCGCCAGACTTTCCCGGACCAGCTTCTAACACTAATAATCAAGCTTTGCCAAGCGCCGCGGATTTCTCATACTGCGGCCCATGCAATCGCGTTGGCTTCTCCTTCCCGCAGCATCATTTTCCCTTTTCCTCGCCTCCTGCGCCAATCACGGCGGCGCCACGGCTGGCAACAATCCGCAGGGCCTCGGCCCCTTCGATAGCCGCGGCAACTACGTCGAGGCTTGGGCAGACAGTCCTTCCCAGTGGAAGAAAGGTTCCTCCAGCCAAATTGCCGATGCCCAGCCTGATCGGGCTGCAGCGACCGACATTCCGGTCTCGCCGGAGTTTGTGAAGGTGGAGGAAGTGCCTAACAACGCGGTACCTTACCAGCAGGGTCCGACTACCACCACGGTAGTCTACAAGAAGCCGACACAAACGCCGGTGACCCGGTCCACTCCTGAGCGGACCGTGGTGAAGAATACGACCAAGCCTTCCTCGACCGCCACCAAGTCGACGACCAAGTCCAAGTCGTCCTCCACAGTTGCGAAGTCCACGCCGAAGCCGAAAGCTTCGGTGAAAAAGGAGCTGGTGAAGTCCAAGGCCAAGCCGAAGTCGAGCAGCCACACGGTGAAGTCCGGCGACAATCTCTACAATATCGCCAAGCGCTACGGCACCAGCGTGGCCGCCATTCAGAAGGCCAATGGAACGAAGGGCGCGATGATTCGCCCCGGACAGTCGCTCGTCATCCCCCGCTAAGCGTTTGCGATGCTGCCCGCTTTCACCGCAAAGCGGGCCATGCCCTCCAGACCAGCTGACTCATCGAGCCAGCCGAGATGGGTGGTGGTGATCCATTTCTGAGCCGCGCCGGGAAGCACCCGCAGCACGGCATTCCGGCGACCGGGATCGAGTTCGCCGAAGACGTCATCGATCAAATAGACCGGCAGGCTGCCGCGGACCGCCGCGAGGGCCTCGCCTTGGGCGAGCTTGAGGGCAAGGGCGAGCGTCCGCTGCTGGCCTTCGCTGGCAAATTCCCCCGCGGGTAGCCCATTGATCGAGAGCAGCAGGTCATCCCGGTGGGGACCGACAAAGCTCTGGCGCTGCCGACGCTCGCGATCGCGGGCTTGTTCGAGGGCGAGTCGTAGGTCGTGACCGCCCGCCGGCCGGTATTCCAGCCCGAGCAGCTCTTCCCTCCCGCTAACCTCTCGCTGCGAAACACCGGCACGGGGTGAAATGAGTTCCACCAGCCGGGTGCGAGCTTCTACGAGCAGGCTCCCCTCCGAAATCATGACCTCCTCGTAGGAACGGATCTCCTCCTCGCGGGGCCGCAGGTCTTTTAGCAGCAGGTTTTTCGCCTTCAGGGCTCGGCGATAGCGCGCCAAGGCCGTCCGGTAGCCCGGCTCGACCTGCGAGCCGATGAAATCCAGGTAATGCCGCCGTGTTTCCGCGGAGCCACGGACCAGCTCAAGGTCTTCATTTCCCATCCAGACGATGAGCCCGCCGTCGGCCAAATAGCTGCCGGAGCCGTCCCGCGGTTCGCCATCCACCGCGAGTTCGAAGGCCTTCTGCCAGCGCACCCGGCGCTCCTGTTCCCAAGCCTCGCCCGCGATGCCAAAGCCCCCTGCCCCGCCCATGCGGCACATCGCAGGTATCTTCCGCGTCCGCGGCGAATGCAGGCGGACCAGCACGCAGACGGCCTCGAGAATGGAGGTTTTTCCCTGCGCATTGTCCCCCGTGAACACCGCCCCGCCCTCCGGAATTTCCAGCGCGAGACTGGAAAAGCAGCGGAAATCAACGGCGCGCAGCGTGCGGATCACGCGGAGACACTCCAGAGACCAGAGACCAGAAACAAGAGGGGAACGAAGAAACTCGGTGGCTGCCTGTTCCCGTCTTGCCTCTGGTTTCTTGTCTCTGATCTCTCGTTCTCTGCCCTTGAAATGCCGGTTTTGCCGTGCATCCTCGCCGCCCGCTCATGGCAGGGCCTCGTTTCCAAGCACTTCCCGGATTCCGCGACTTTCTCCCGAAAGACACCGCGGCCCGAAACTATTTATTCGAAACCTGGCGCTCGGTCGCCCGGCGCTACGGCTTCGTGGAATACGAGACGCCGCTGCTGGAGGACACCGCGCTCTACATGAAGAAGGCTGGCGGCGAGCTAAACTCGCAGCTCTTCCGCTTCGAAGACCAAGGTGGCCGCGACGTGACGCTCCGCCCCGAGGTCACCGCCTCGCTGGCGAGATTGGTCGCCCAGCACCAGCGGGATTTCCCGAAGCCGCTCAAGTGGTTCGAGATCGGCCAGTGCTTCCGCTATGAGAAGCCGCAGAAGGGCCGCGGCCGCGAGTTCTTCCAGTTCAACGTCGACATCCTCGGCGAAGCCGGCCCGCAGGCTGATGCCGAACTGATCGCTCTCGCGATCGACACCATGCTCGCGTTCGGCTTCCAGCCGGGTGACTTCGTCGTTCGCGTCTCGGACCGCCAGGCTTGGCTCGACTTCGCGTCGCAACGCAGCGTGAAGGAAGAGAGCATTCCCGATTTCCTGCAAATCATCGACAAGCTGGAGCGTGAGAAGCCGGAAGTCACCGATCAGAAGCTGTCCGTTCTCGGCCTTAGTGCCGCAGAAGTGAATGCTTTCATCGCGAATCCTGAAAACGCCTCCGCAGCTTTCGAAACCATCCGCGCGGAACTGACCGCCCGCGGACTTGGCGACTACCTCTCGCTCGACCTCTCGATCGTACGAGGCTTGGCGTACTACACCGGCGTTGTCTTCGAAGTCTTCGACTCGAAGAAGAGCATGCGTGCTGTCGCCGGCGGCGGTCGCTACGACACGCTGGTTGGAATCATTTCCGACGGCGGTGTCGAGATGCCTGCGACCGGCTTCGCGATGGGTGACTACGTCATCCGCAACCTCATTGAGGAAACCCCGCACGCCGAGCTGAACATGGCCGCGTGGCTCCAGCGCAATGCTGCGGCTTGCGACATCTACCTCGTGCTCGCCGACGACTCGAAGCGACCCGCCGCCCTCGAGATCCTCGCCGACCTCCGCAATGCTGGAATCTCCTGCGACCTCCCCTTCTCTGCCGCGAAGGTGAACAAGCAGTTCCAGAATGCCGAGCGCAGCGGTGCCCGCTTCGCCCTCGTCATCGGCAGTGAGCTGCCCGAGCTCAAGCTCAAGGCTCTCTCCTCCCGCAGCGAGGAAACCTGCCATATTCTCGGCCTCGCCGACTGGCTGACCGAACGCCTCAAGCAACCCGACGGCCCGCTCCTCGCCTAACACCTTCTGCCTTCCATCGATCACTTTTGATCACCTTCCACTTTTTTGACCATGCGCACGCACCACTGCAACGAACTCCGCTCCTCCCACATCGGTGAAACCGCCACTTTGATTGGCTGGGTGAATACCGTGCGAGATCAGGGCGGCGTCATCTTCGTGGACCTCCGCGACCGCGAAGGCGTGACGCAATGCGTCTTCCGTCCCGAGGAAAGCCCTGAAGCAGCTGCAGCCAGCCACAAGCTCCGCGGCGAAGACGTGGTGCAAGTCATCGGCAAGGTCGCCAAGCGCCTCGAAGGCACGACCAACGACAAGCTGGGCACCGGCGAGATCGAGATCGTCGCCACCCAACTGGTGGTGGTGAACAAGGCCGACGTGCTGCCCTTCCAGCTCGACAAGGAACTCTCCAACGAGGACCTGCGCATGCGCTATCGCTATCTCGACATCCGCCGCTCGCGGATGACCCAGAACCTGCGCACGCGTCACCGCGTGACCAAGTCCACCCGTGACTTCCTGGACGAGCAGGGCTTCTGCGAGGTCGAAACTCCGATCCTTTCCAAGTCCACGCCGGAAGGCGCGCGCGACTTCCTGGTGCCTTCCCGCCTCCAGCCCGGCTCCTTCTACGCCCTGCCGCAGGCCCCGCAGCAGTACAAGCAGCTGCTGATGGTCGGCGGGATGGAGAAGTATTTCCAGATCGCGAAGTGCTTCCGCGATGAAGACCTGCGCGCCGACCGGCAGCCGGAGTTCACCCAGATCGACATCGAGGCCTCCTTCGTCGAGCAAGAGGACATCATCAAGCTCGTGGAGGGCCTGCTCGGCCGGATCTTCAAAGAAGCCCGCGGTGCCGAGATCCCTGCGAACTTCGACCGCATCACTTGGCGCGAGGCGATGGATGTCTACGGCTCCGACAAGCCGGACCGCCGTTTCGGGCTGAACTTCGTCGACCTCACGGAAGAGCTGAAGGACTGCGAATTCCGCGTCTTCTCCGGTGCCGTTGCCGCCGGTGGCGTGGTGAAGGCGATCAATGCCAAGGGCTTCGCAGACATCTCCACCGGCCAGATCGACAAGCTCACCAAGCTGGCCCAAGCAGCCGGCGCCAAGGGCCTCGCCTACATCCAGGCGCGCGGCGAGGACCGTGAGTCCTGGCGCTCGCCTTTCGTCAAGCGCATGACCGACGCGGAAGTCGAAGCGTTGCGCAGCAAGCTCAACATCGAAGCAGGCGACCTCATCCTCTTCGCCGCTGACCAATGGGAGCCCGCCTGCGACGTACTCGGACGCGTCCGCTTGGAATGCGCGGACATGCAGAACCTGCTCGAAGGAAACGAAGAGCTGAACTTCCTCTGGGTCACCGAATTCCCGCTGCTCGCCTTTGATGAAGAGACCAGCCGCTATGTCGCCGTCCACCACCCCTTCACCCGCCCGCTGAAGGAAGACGAGGAAAAGCTGCTGAAAGGCGAGCTCTCCACCGATCTCCGCGCGCAAGCCTACGACGTGGTGCTCAACGGCACCGAACTCGGCGGTGGCTCGATCCGGATTCACGAAGGCCCGCTCCAGTCCGCGATGTTCAAAGCGCTCGGCATTTCCGAGGAAACCGCGGCCGAGGAATTCGGTCACATCCTCGATGCCTTCCGCTTCGGCGCTCCGCCACACGGCGGCCTCGCCCTCGGACTCGACCGCCTCGTCATGCTGATCTGCAACGAGCAATCGATCCGCGAAGTCATGGCCTTCCCGAAGAACAACAAGGGCAGCGACCTGATGAGCCAATCGCCCGCCGAGGTCGATCCGAAGCAGCTCCGCGACCTGCGCATCCAGACCGTGAAGAAGCCGGGTGCCGCTCCGACTGGCAACACGCCCGCCGCTGCGGCGCAAGGATAAGGCCTTTCATTTCCTCACCCATGCCAGCCCTGCCACCGCGGGGCTGGCATTTTTTGTCCCTGCCATGAAGAAGCCCGGCAGTGTCAGCCGGAATTCGTTACAAAAGCCTCCTGCTTCAGGCCGATCTTTTGTTGGAATGAGCCGGATTCGGACCGATGGTTTAACGAACAAGCTCCACTTTTTTCTTATGACCACGATGCCCGAAGAATACCTGACGACCGTCTTCCTTCTCGGAATCCGGCCGGTCCCGCTGCCCAAGAAATTCGCCATCATCACCGGCTGGAACCCGATGGACCGGCCTACCTCCGGCGCGGAAAATATCCGCGAAGACGAGGCGCTGCGCCGAACCTTGGAGTTGAAGGCACGTCCCTATTTCCGGGCGACGGGATGCTCGCCGGATCTTTCCCATCGCGAACCCGGATGGGGTGTGGAAATGCCGAAGGAAGATGCCGTCACCCTCGGTCGTCGCTTTGGCCAGCGGGCGATCTGGTGGATCGAGAACGGCAACCTCACTCTCATCGCGTGTGAGGACGGCGAGGAAATGCCGATCGGAAAATTTGATCTGCGGGTCGTGGGAGAGGGCTAGCAGCCCTCTCGATCGGTTCGCCTCAGCGCGCGCCGGCCTTCTTGAGTTCCGCCACGGCTTCATCGAGCCGCCTGCGGGTCGCAACGAGCTGACCGTTGATCTCCTTCAGTTTTGAATCGCGCTCGGCAAGGGCGGCATCGCGCTTCAGGAGAGCATCATCGCGATCTTTCACGGCTTGCTCCCAAGTCAAGATCTTGGTCTTCGCTTCCTCCAACGCGGCGGAGAACTTGACGATGTCCTGATCCTTGAGTTCGACGAGCTTCTCGGCATCCTCCGCCGCTTTGCGGATGGAATCGACGGAGTTCTTCAGCCCCTCAATGTCGGACTGCAGCGTCTTGGCTCTTTTCTCGGCTTCGAAGCGCGCGTTCTTCTCAAGAATCTCGCGTTTCATCGCCTCATGCAGCTCATCCTTGAGAAGTTGGCCACCGAACCACTGGATCAGGATGAAGCCGACGAGCACCACGCAACCGACGGCGTTGATGATGGGAAGCACTTTGGGGTTCACGGCGCCTGAAGCTTCGTTTCAAAGCTGACTTTCTCCACACCGGCGACACGAGCTGCGTCGATCACCGACATCACGGCCTGGGTGCGACTCTCCTGATCAGGAGCGATCAGCACCTTGGTGTCCTCTGTCGGCGGCAATGCCAACAAACGATCGGTGATTTCCGAAGGAGTAACGATCTTCGCGTCCCATGTGATCACACCGTGGGCATCGATGGCGATATGGATCGGTGGCGTCTTGTTATCCGCCACGGCGGTCTTGGTCGCCGGCAGCTTGAGATTCACCCGGTGGATGCTGGTCATGCTCAAGCTCACCATCATGAAGGCGGCGAGCAGGAAGAACATGATATCGATCAGCGGCACGATTTCGATCCGCGCATCTTCCTCGTGGTCTTCACCACCGCTCGGCTGGAGTTTGACCGGCATTGGTTCTCAGCGCTTGAGATGGCGTTCCACAGCGTAGGCCTCGAGGTCGTGGCCGTGGGCCTTGGCGGACTGCACCAGCAGTTCGGCGTGGTTGATCCAGGTTTCAAAAGCACCGCGGAAGGCGGACACCCGCTTGCGGAAGAAATTGTAGGGCAACAGGCAGCCGATCGCGATGGCAAGACCCCACGAGGTGGCGATCAGCGCTTCACCAATACCGCCGGTGATCGAGCTCACCTGAAGCGCGTCGTCCCCAAGCTTGGAGAAGGATCCCATCAGGCCGACCACGGTACCAAGCAGACCCAGCAGCGGGGCCAGCGTGATGATGGTGCCAAGGACCCACATGCGGGCTTCCGAGCGCTCGATCCACTTGGTAGCGTGCAGGTGCATCGCCGCGAGCATCGAGGTGTGAGCGTGGGAAATCCCCTCGTTGAGATTGTGGAGGAAGGGATCCTGCATCTGCTGTCCGAGCTGCCACGCCGCGCCGAAATTGCCGGTGCCGAGGGCTTCGCGGGCTTGCTCTTGGGCGTCAGGCCGGATGGAGCGCTTGAGAGAGATCCACCAGTAGGTGCGCTCTAACAAAACGCACAGCGCCAGGAAGAAGGTGGCCGCCACCGGCCACATGATCCAGCCACCGTGCTGGAAGGTCTTGAGAACTACGTTCGCGACTAACATCAATCAATTCAGTTGGAAAACGATGGGGCGGGAAGCGCTCGCCCGTGGACCGGGCTTGAATTTCCAGCGGCGCACGGTGCGCAGGGCTTCTTCGTTGAGGGCAGAATAAGCGCAGCCGCTCGAAACATTGGCGCTCACCACGTAGCCGCGCTCATCCACCGTGAAATTGATCACCACTCGCCCTTGCTGGCCGGCTTGGCGGCAGGACGAAGGATAATTCGGCTTTGGCATGCGTCCGCCGACCCAGCGGCTCGCGCCGACCGGGCTATCGCCGGAGCCTTGCGCGGTGCCATTTCCTGTCCCGGTGCCACGACCGCTCTCGCCGGTGGTCGACTTCTGGCCAGCCGTGCTACGGGTTGCGGAGGTCTTTGGGCGGGAGGTCGGCTTTGCGGCGGGCGCCTTCGGCTTCTCGGTGCCATCCGGGCTGGTGGCCAGTGGAAGATCGGGAACATCCGGCAGCGGCTCGAGGTCGGCGATCTCCGGCACCTCGGGCATTTCCGGAATCTCCGGCACTTCGGGGATCTCGGGAACGGCAGCCTCTTCCGTGACCGCTTCGTCCGCGGCTTCGGAGGCGGCTGGCGGTGCGGAACCCATCGCCATCGGTGTGATGGCGAGCTCCGTTTCCTTCGGCTTGTCAGCCAGCAGCTCTGGAAGGCGATCGATCACCTTCACCACGCAGGCGACGGAACTCGCCCCAGCCACGGTCATCCAAGTGGCGAGGGTTCCGATGTTAAGGGCGTAAAGAAAAGGACTCACGGCAAGTCTTAATGAGAATCAGTCGCAAGAGGAGACTGAACCCCTCCCCCGGCGAGTGTCAAACGTGAACGTGGGAAACTTTTTGAAGAATCCGCCACTCTTGATCACCTGCTGAAAATCCCGAAGCTGCCGGGCATGGCGCGCGAATACACGCTGAACCGGCGAACGACCGGACCGACGTCCGGAATCGACTACCGGGCGGAGCTGAATGACGAGCAGTTCGCCGCCGTGACCTCACCGCCCGGCCCTTCGCTGGTGAT
>Ga0307406_10000772_pt1 | contig 17954 bp, 11 predicted proteins | sample 322Cmetagenome_3_FD_203706 | JGI IMG/M metagenome (GOLD analysis project Ga0307406, IMG submission 203706) | Maize rhizosphere microbial communities from greenhouse at UC Davis, California, United States - 322HYB-C-2 | ecosystem: Host-associated > Plants > Roots > Rhizosphere > Soil | place...
GAAGAAGGGCTGGAAGAGCACCCTGGCCCGGCGGCGCTGCATCATCCCCATCGACGGCTTCTACGAGTGGCAGGACCAGGGCAAGGGCCAGCGCAAGCAGCCCTTCTACATCACCTCCCGCGACTTCGCCCCCATCGCCCTGGCCGGGCTGTGGGCCACCTGGCGCGACCCCGACAGCGGCGAGGAGCTGTTCACCTGCACCATCCTGACCACCTCGGCCAATGACCTGATGGAGCCGGTGCACCACCGCATGCCGGTCATCCTCGCCCCCGAGGACTGGGACACCTGGCTCGACCCCGAGAACACCGACACCGAGGAGCTGGCCAAGCTGCTCGTCCCGGCGCCCGAGGAGATGCTGACCCTGTGGCCGGTCGACCCGGCCGTGGGCAACGTCCGCAACAACCGCCCCGAGCTCCAGGAGCCGCTGGAGGGCCACCAGCCGATCACCGCCTGAGGCCCCGGCCGGCCGGACCGGACCGGACCCGTAGACTGCTGGCCATGCGCTACGGCCCGCCGCTCCGGTACGCCCGGCGTCCCGACGGCCGCCGGGTCGCCTACCAGGTGGTCGGGGACGGCGACCTGGACCTGGTGTTCCTGTTCGGCTATCCCTCCCACCTGGCGCTCATGTGGGAGAACCCGGCGCTGGCGGGCTTCCTGGGCAAGCTGGCGTCGTTCTCCCGGCTGCTGCTGTACGACCGGGTCGGGAACGGCCTGTCCGACCGGGGGTCGGGCGGGTATGTGTTCGAGGACGAGATGGACGACGTCCGGGCGGTCATGGCCGCCGCCGGCTCGGAGCGGGCGGCCCTGTTCGGCTGCCACGTCGGTGGCCGGCTGGCCCTGCTGCTGGCCGCGACCTACCCGGACGAGGTGGCGGCGGTGGTCACCTTCGCGTCGCACCCGGCCACCCTGCGCGACGACGACTACCCCTGGGGCTCGACCCCCGAGGAGCACCAGCAGCTGCTGGCGATGGTGCGGGCCTCCTCCACGCCCGAGGACGTGACCCTGTTCCTGGACGTGGGGGCGCCGGGGGAGGCGGCCGACCCCTCGGTCCGCCAGTGGTGGCGGACGTTCTACCTGTCGGCGGCCACCCCGTCCGAGACCTATCGAGGGATCCGTTCCCTCGGCCCAGTCGACATCCGTGGCCTGCTCGGCTCGGTCCAGGCGCCGGTGCTGGCGCTGCACCGGACCGGCGACCGGATGGCCGACGTCCGGGCCAGCCGCTATCTGGCCGAGCGCATCCCGGGCGCCCGCTTCGTGGAGCTGCCCGGCGATGACCACTTCGCCTTCTTCGGCGACCAGGACAGCGTGGTCGCGCTGACCCAGGAGTTCCTCACCGGGGCCACCCCGGTGGAGGAGCCCGACCGGGTCCTGGCCACGGTGCTGTTCAGCGACATCGTCGACTCGACCCGGCGCGCCGCCGACCTCGGCGACCGCCGCTGGCACCGGCTGCTGGTCGACCACCAGGAGACGGTCCGCCAGCAGCTGGGCCGCTTCCGGGGCAGCGAGGTCAAGACCACCGGGGACGGGTTCCTGGCCACCTTCGACGGGCCCGCCCGGGCCATCCGGGCCGGCGACGCCATCCGGGCCCGCCTCCGCGACCTGGGCCTGGAGGTCCGGGTGGGGCTGCACACCGGGGAGGTCGAGCTGCTCGGCGACGACATCGGCGGGATCGCCGTGCACATCGCCGCCCGGGTGATGGCGGCCGCCGGGGCGGGCGAGATCGTCTGCTCGCGGACGGTCAAGGACCTGGTCGCCGGGTCCGGGTTCGCCTTCGAGGACCGCGGCGCCCGCAGCCTCAAGGGCGTCCCCGACACCTGGCAGCTCTATGCGGTCGAGCTGGCCGGCCGCTAGCCCGGTCGCCCCGCGGCCGGTCCGCCGGCCGGTGATGTACCAGACCTGGGCCTGCATCTCGTTCCTGCACTGGTCCTACCCGGTGGAGGTGGTGGCCCGGCTGCTGCCGCCCGGGCTGGCCGTGCACGAGCTCGACGGGCGGGCCTGGGTCGGGCTGACCCCGTTCGTGCTCGGCGACCTGCGCACGCCGGTGGCGCCGGCGCCGCCCTGGTTCGCGCGGTTCCCCGAGACCAACGTCCGCACCTACGTGGTCGGCCCCGACGGGCGCGAGGGGCTGTGGTTCCTGTCCCTGGACGCCGCCCGGCTGGAGCCCGTGCTGGTCGCCCGCACGGCCTACGCCCTGCCCTACAAGTGGGCGGCCATGACCGTGGAGCGCGACGGGCCGCTGGTCCGCTACCGCAGCCGCCGCCGCTGGCCGGGGCCGGTCCCGGCCGCCTCCTCGGTCACGGTCGAGGTCGGGGCGGCCCTGTCGCCGGGGGAGCTGAGCCAGTTCGACCACCACCTGACCGCCCGCTGGCAGCTCTACACCCGCGTGGGGCCGCTGCTGGCCCGGGCCGGCGTCGACCACGAGCCCTGGCCCCTGCACCGGGCGGCGGTCCGGGAGCTGGACAGCGACCTGGTCACCGCCGGCGGGCTGCCGCCGCCCGAGGGGGAGCCGGTGGTGCACTGGTCGCCGGGGGTCCGGACCAGGATCAGCGCCTGGCGCCCGCTGGGTCGGGCGAACCGGTGAGCGAGGTCCGGGTCCAGCGGTAGTGGGGCGGGCGGAGGGCCGGGACCGTCCCGGGGCCCGGCCCGGGCGGGCCGAGCAGGCGCAGCCGCGACCTGGCGGGGGCGAAGGCCTCGTCGACCGCGGCCAGGGAGGCGTCCGGGCCGAGCCCGGCGGCGGCGACCGCCCGGGCCCTGGCCTCGCCGAGGCGGCCCTCCAGCAGCTCGCGCACGATCGCGGGGAGGGTCTCGGGGTCCTGGAGCAGGAAGGAGTGGGCCGCCCCGTGGACCACGACCAGCTCCCCGCCGGTGCGCCGGGCGGCGTCCCGGGCCGTGGCCATCGGCACCACCAGGTCGTAGTCGCCGTGGACGACCACCACCGGGGTGCCGGCGGCCCCGACCCGGTCCAGCAGGGGGGCGCTGGCCGCGGCGTACAGGGCGGACAGGCCGGGACCGAGCAGCCGCCAGGGGGCGCCGAGGTGGCCCAGCATCACCGGCACGGCCAGGCGGCTCAGCTTGGCCGCCTGGCTGAGGTCGCGGGCGAAGGGCACCGTCCCAAGGGTGTCGGCCAGCAGCATCGCCCCCAGCACCCCGACCGACGGGGGCGCGTACCCGACCAGGCGGACCAGCATGTCCCAGGGGGCGCCGACGCTGGCGTCGACCAGCAGCAGGGCCACCACCCGCTCGGGCCGGCGGGCGGCCAGCTCGGTGACCAGCCGGCCGCCGAGGGAGTGGCCGGCCAGCACGGCCCGCTCGACCTCCAGGGTGTCCAGCACCCGGCCGAGCAGGCGCCCGTACTCGTCCAGCCCCTTGCCGTCGCCGGAGATGCCGCTGCCGGCGACGTCGACCGCCACCACCCGGAAGCCGCAGGCGGCCAGGCGGCTCAGGGTCTGCACGTACAGCCGGTCCGTCAGCAGCAGCCCGCTGGCCAGGACCAGGGGCACGCCCTGGCCGCCGACGGTCACCCCGACCCGATGCCCCCCGACGGTCAGGCGGTGCCGGGCCAGCCGCGGATAGGCGGCCGCCCGGCGCCCGGGATCCCCGGCGCCGTCGCTCCCAGGGTCGCCCGCCGGCGACGCCGCCACACCCGGCCTGTCGGTCCCGACCATCCCCGCCGCCCCGGCTCCCCGCGTCCCCGGCAACCTTCCCGTCACCCGCCGGTTACCTCAAGTATGCAAGCTCCAAGCCAACCTGCCCATTTCCGCTGCCCGCCCCTGCCGGGAGGCGTGGCCGGGCTGCTACGGTGATGGTGGCCGGGATCCGACCGGAGTGAGCGCCATGCCTGATCACGACACCCTGTCCGTGCCAGCCCTGTACCGCCGGGTCGCCGGCAGCTTCGACCTCAGCACCGCCTGGCTGGAGCCGTATCGCCGCCGGGCCGTCTCCCAGCTCCGCCTCCAGCCGGGCGACGTGGTCGTGGACGTCGGCTGCGGCACCGGGATGAGCTTCGAGCCGCTCCAGGCCGCCATCGGGCCCACCGGCCGGCTGGTCGGGATCGAGCCGAGCCCGGAGATGCTGGCCGCCGCCCGCGCCCGGGTCGTCGACGCCGGCTGGGACAACGTGACCCTGCTGGAGGCCAGGGCCGAGGAGGCGGCCCTGCCCGAGCCGGCCGACGCGGTCCTGTTCGCCTTCACCCACGACGTCGTCCGCTCGCCCGAGGCCCTGGCCAACGTGCTGCGCCAGGTGCGGTCGGGAGGGCGGCTGGCCGCCGCCGGGCCCAAGTGGTCGGCGTTCGCCCCGCAGCTCAACCCGCTGGTGTGGCAGGTGGCCCGCCAGTTCGTGACCACCTTCGACGGGTTCCGTCGGCCCTGGGCCGAGCTCGAGCGGGCCGTGCCCGACCTGGCGGTCGAGGAGGCCTACTTCGGCTGCGTCTACCTGGCCTGGGGGAGGGTGGCCGGATGGCCGGAAGCGGGCCGGGACCGGAATACTGGGAGGGTGACCGTTCACCTCACCGAGCTCTCCGGCCTGGCCGGCCAGCACCTCGGCTACAGCTCCTGGCACGACATCACCCAGGAGGACGTGTCCCGTTTCGCCGCCCTCACCGACGACGAGCAGTGGATCCACGTCGACCCGGAACGGGCCAAGGAGGGGCCGTTCGGGGTCACCGTGGCCCACGGGTTCCACACCCTGGCCCGGTTCACCGCCCTGCTGGACGAGATCCTGACCGTGGACGGGGTCGCCACCACCCTGAACTACGGGCTCAACCGGGTCCGGTTCCCGGCCCCGGCCCGGGTCGGCAGCCGCGTGCGCATGGGCCTCGAGGTCAAGAGCGTCGAGCAGGCCGGCGACGGCATCCAGGTCCTCTACGGGGCCACCTTCGAGATCGAGGGCCAGGCCAAGCCGGCCTGCGTGGCCGAGGTGATCTTCAGGTATTACGGGTGAGGTCGGCCCGCCGGGCCTCCGACCGGGAGGCTCCCCCGGCGGACCCCGGGCTGCGGCGGGCGGCGCTGGCCACGGCCCTGGTCTTCGCCGTCAACGGGTTCCTGCTGGCCGCGTGGGTGGCCAGGCTCCCGGCGACCCGGGACCGGCTGGGGGCGAGCGTGGCCGAGCTGGGCCTGGTGCTGCTGGCCCCCGGGTTCGGGTCGCTGCTGTCGATGCCGTTCGGCGGGCGGCTGTGCCGCCGCTTCGGCAGCCGGGCGGTGGTGGCCGTCACCACCGTGGCCGGGTCGGCCGCGCTCGTGCTGCTGGCCGTGGTCCCCAGCCTGGCCGGGCTGGCCGCCGCCCTGTTCGCCTGGGGTTCGTTCTACGGGTCCTGGGACGTGGCCATGAACGTCCACGGCAGCGCCGTCGAACAGCGGGCGGGCCGCGAGTGGATGCCCCGCTACCACGCCTGCTGGAGCGTCGGCGGCATCGCCGGCGCCGGCCTCGGCGCCCTCGCCGCCCACGCCGGGGTCGGCCTGGCGCCACACTTCGCCGCCGTCGCGGTCCTCTGCGTGGTCCTGGTCTTCGTCGCCCTGCGCAGCTTCGTCGAGGACCGGGCGCCGGACGCGGTGCCGGCGGCTGTCAACAGCCCGCGCCGGACCCGTCGTGGTTCCGCACGATCCCGGCTCCTCAGCCCGCGGCTGTTGCTGGTGGGGGTGGTGACGCTGTGCGCGACCACGCTGGAGGGGGCGGCGGCGGACTGGCTGGCCTTGTTCCTGACCGATGAGCGGGAGGCGACGGCGTCGCTGGCGGCGGCCGGGTACGCGGTGTTCGCGGTGGCCATGGCCGGGGGGCGGTTCTCGGGGACGGTGGTGGCCGAGCGGCTGGGGCGGGACGGGGCGGTCCGGGTCGGCGGGCTGGTGAGCCTTGCCGGGGTGCTGCTCACGGTGACCGGGCCGGGGCTGGCCTCCGCCTACCTGGGGGCGGTGTTGTGGGCGCTGGGGGTGTGCCTGGTGTTCCCGGCGGCGGTGAGCGCCGGCGGGGAGGAGCCGGAACGGCCCCAGGACGCGATCGCGGCCGTGACCACCATCGGGTACGGGGGGTTCCTGATCGGGCCGCCGCTGATCGGACTGCTGGCCGAGCAGGTCGGACTCGGGCGGGCCCTGCTGGTGCTGCTGGTGCTGGCGGCCGGGATCGCGGTGCTGGCCCCGGCGGTCCGCTCCCGGCGGCCCCGGGCCGCCCGGGCGCCGGCCGCCCCGTAGCCCTCGCCCGGTGGCCGGCGCCGCTCTCTCCGTGGTCGGTCGGTAGCATCGCGGTAATGCTCTACGGCAGACGCACCGAGTGCAGTCGGCCAAGGCCTGGTACCTCGACCGGATGGTGCTGCTGTACGAGGACATGAAGGCCCGCAACCCCAGGTACGCGGCCTGGGAGCGCTGAGCGGGCCCTGCCATACTTGCCCCCATGGACAGCACCGCAGGCCACACGGTCGGGACGGCCCACGACCTGACCCCGCCGGGCAGCCGGCGGGGCCGGCGCCGGCGGCGCCCGACCGGCGAGCCGCCCCCGCTCCCCCGGCACCTGGAGAGCACCGGCGTCGGCTGGATGGTCGCCGCCGTCGGGCTGATCGCCCTGACCCTGCTGGTGTTCACCGCCAGCCGCTACGGCCAGGGGATCTCCTTCACGGTGGCCGACAACTGGGTCGTGCAGCGGCTGGCCGCCGTGCGCACCCCCGGGCTGACCCGCGCCGTGCGCGGGCTGAGCGGGCTGGTCGGCTCGCTGTGGACGGTCAAGGTGCTGGCCTGGTCGACCCTGATCGTGCTGGTCGTCTACAAGCGTTACCGGCACCTGCTCGTGGGGCTGATCTGCTTCCAGGTGGTCACCCTGCTGGTGCTCGGCCTGTCGGCGGTCGTGCGGCGGCCGCGGCCCTTCGCGGTGACCCTGGAGGGCCCCTGGGCCGGCTGGGCGATGCCGTCGCGGCCGGTCGCCTACCTGTCGACGATCGTGGTGATCATGCTCTACAGCCTGGTCCCCAAGGGACGCTGGCGGCAGGCCGGCAAGTGGGTCGCCACCGGGCTGGTCATCCTGCTCGGCCTGGTCCGCGTGTACCTGGGTGTCGACACCCCCAGCGACGTGCTGGTGGGCGCGGCCATCGGGGTCACCATCCCGCTGCTCGCCTACCGCTGGTTCACCCCCAGCGAGGTCTTCCCGATCACCTACCGGCGCGGCCGCAGCGCTCACCTGGACGTGGGCGGGGCCAGGGGCGAGGCCATCCGCCGCGCCCTGGCCGACCAGCTCGGCCTGGAGATCGAGGAGGTCAAGCCGTTCGGCCTGGCCGGCTCGGCCGGGTCCACCCCGCTGCGCATCAAGGTCAAGGGCGAGCAGCACGACATCCTGTTCGGCAAGCTGTACGCCCAGAACCACCTGCGCTCGGACCGCTGGTACAAGCTGGGCCGGGAGCTCCTCTACGGCCGCCTGGAGGACGAGAAGCCGTTCCACAGCGTCCGCCGGCTGGTCCAGCAGGAGGACTACGCCCTCCACAAGCTGTACGCGGCCGGGCTGCCGACCCCCCGGCCCTACGGCTTCGTCGAGCTCACCCCGGACCGGGAGTACCTGCTGGTGTCGGAGTTCTTCGACGGCGCCGTCGAGCTCGGCGACGCCGAGGTCGACGAGGGCGTGATCGACGACGGCCTGGGCATCATCCGCAGGCTGTGGGACGCCGGCCTGGCCCACCGTGACATCAAGCCGGCCAACCTGCTGGTGCGGGACGGCCACATGTTCCTGATCGACGTCGCCTTCGTCGAGGCCCGGCCCAGCCCCTGGCGCCAGGCCGTGGACCTGGCCAACATGATGCTGTGCCTGGCCCTGCGGTCCAGCCCCGAGCTGGTCTACCAGCGGGCCCTGCGCGAGTTCTCGGTCGAGGAGATCAGCGAGGGGTTCGCGGCCACCCGCGGGCTGGCCATGCCCTCCCAGCTCCGCCACATGCTGCGCGAGAAGGGACGCGACCTGCACGCCGAGTTCCTCGGGCTGCTGCCCGAGCGGCCCACCCCCATCTCCGTCCAGCGCTGGACCCTGCGCCGCTTCGGCCTCGCCCTCTCGGTCCTGCTGGTGCTGCTGGTGGTGGTGCCGACGTTCGTGGCCTGGGCGGTCCAGACCGACCGGACCAACAGCTCCCTGCTCACCGGCGACATCGGCTGCTCGGACCAGGAGGCGCTGTGGCTGATGGCCCAGGCGGTCCCGTCGGCCACCCTGGTCCCCTGCCTGGTGGTCACCCCGCCCGGCTGGTCCCTCAACGACGTCAAGGCCGCCCGCGGGTTCGCCACCATCGTCTTCGACACCGACCGCCCCATCCAGAAGGCGGCGGTGACGGTCGACCTGGCTCCCTCCTGCGACGTGACCGGGGCCACCGAGGTCAGCTCCGAGCAGCCGGGGGCCAGGCGCTACATCCGCATCGACCGCAACGCCAGCCCGGTCCGGGTGACCCGCACCTACGTGTTCCCGGGCGGCTGCATCAGCGAGCGGTTCACCTCGCCGAGCAGCCCCGAACGCCTCGCCGCCGACGCGTCGAGCTCGCTCGGGTTCGCCACCCGCGAGCAGCTCGCCGCCGACCTGGCCCGCCGCTCCGACGGCCGGCTGCGCCTGGACCCCTAGGAGGGCGATGGACTTCACCGAGGAGACGGCCACCGAGGCGGTGGTGGCCAGCTTCGCCGGGACCGGGGACGCCCGGCTGCGGGAGGTCCTGGAGAGCCTGGTCCGCCACCTGCACGGGTTCGTCCGGGAGGTCGAGCCGAGCTTCGCCGAGTGGGAGCGGGCGATGGAGTTCCTGGCCGCCACCGGCCGGATGTGCGACGGCCAGCGCCAGGAGTTCATCCTGCTCTCGGACGTGCTCGGGGTGACCATGCTGGTCGACGCCGTCAACCACCGCAAGGCGTCGGCGGCCACCGAGTCGACCGTGCTCGGGCCGTTCCACATGGTCTCCTCGCCCCGGCGCGAGCTGGGCGACTCGATCGACCTGGTCGGCACCGGCCAGCCGTGTGTGGTCACCGGTCAGGTCCGCTCCCTGGACGGCGGGCCCCTGGCCGGTGCCCTGGTCGACGTCTGGCAGGCCGACGACCACGGCTTCTACGACGTCCAGCAGCCCGGTGCCCAGCCTGCGGGCAACGGCCGGGGCCTGTTCACCTGCGATGACGACGGGCGCTTCTGGTTCCGGACGGTCACCCCGAGCCCGTACCCGATCCCCACCGACGGCCCGGTCGGCGGGCTGCTCCAGGCCACCGGCCGCCACCCCTACCGGCCGGCCCACATCCACCTGATCGTCGCCGCCGACGGCCACCAGCCGGTCACCACCCACGCGTTCGTGGCCGGCAGCCCGTACCTGGACTCCGACGCCGTGTTCGCGGTCAAGCAGAGCCTGATCCGGGAGTTCACCGAGGTCGACGATCCCGGCGAGGCCGCCGCCTACGGGGTCGACCCGCCCTTCCGGCACGCCAGCTTCGACGTGGTCCTGCAACCCGGCCCCTGACCCGGCATATCCTGTTGCCGGGCGGCCGCGCCGTGGGCCGCCGGTGGAGGGGGAGCAGATCGCCGTGGCCGCAGAGAGCGCAGCCCTGGCCAGCTTCCTGCCCGACCGGCTGCTCCGGCGGCTGGCCGAGGCCCCGGAGGCGGCCGGGCGGCCCCACGCCGACCGGATGGTGGGGGCGCTGCTGCTGGCCGACATCTCCGGGTTCACGGCCATCACCGAGCGGCTGGCCCGGCGGGGGGCGGGCGGGGCCGAGGAGCTGCGGGGGCTGCTCGACGGGGCCTTCGAGCCGCTGCTCGACCTGATCGGCGGGACCGCCGGGGACGTGCTCAAGTTCGCCGGGGACGCGCTGCTGGCCTGCTGGCCGGCCGAGGGCCACAACGCCGAGCGGGCCCTGGCCGGGGCCACGGCCTCGGCCGCCGGCTGCGCCGAGGCCATGCAGGCCGTCCTGGACCGCTACGCCGCCGCCAAGCGGCTCCCGCTGGCCCTGCGCATCGGGATCGGCGCCGGCGAGGTGGTGGTCCTGGACGTCGGCGGCGAGCGGGAACGCCGCGAGCTGCTGGTCGCCGGGGAGGCGGTGCCCCAGACGACCGGGGCCGCCGAGCGGGCCCAGCCGGGGCTGGTGGCGTTCTCGCCGGCCGCCCTCGACCTGCTCGAGCGGGGCCTGGCCGGCCCGCCGGCGCCCGCCGTCCCGGCCCGGGACCCCGTCGAGGTCCCGGCCGCCCTGGTCGCCCCCTACCTGCCCCGTGCCATGCTGGCCTCGATGGTCGCCGGCCACGAGGAGTGGCTGGCCGAGCTGCGCCAGATCACGGTGGTGTTCGCCAACCTGCCCGATCTGGACCACCGGGCCGGGCTGGACCAGGCCCAGGAGGTCATGGCCGCCCTCCAGAGCGCCCTGTACCGCTACGAGGGCAGCATCAACAAGCTGAGCGTGGACGAGAAGGGCACCACCCTGGTGGCCGCCTTCGGCCTGCCGCCCCTGACCCATGAGGACGACCCGGCCCGGGGGGTCCAGGCCGCCCTGGCCATGCGCGAGGCCCTGGCCGCCATGGGCCGCCGGGCGGCGATCGGGGTCACCACCGGCCGGGCCTTCTGCGGGACCGTGGGCAGCCCCCGGCGCCGGGAGTACACCATGCTCGGGGCGGTGGTGAACCTGGCCGCCCGGCTGATGCAGGAGGCGGGCGACGGGGTGCTGTGCGACGCGGCCACGGCCGAGGCCGCCCGGACCGCCCTGGCCTTCGAGGCCCTGGCCCCGGCGCTGGTCAAGGGCCGGACCGACCCGGTGCCGGTGTTCCGGCCGGGCCGGCCGGGCCGGGGCCCGGTCCGGGGGCCGGAGCCGGTGCGGCGGGTCCCGCTGGTCGGCCGGGAGGCCGAGCGGGCCCGGCTCGCCGGGGCCCTGGACCGCCTCCTGGCCGGGGCCGGGGACCCGTCCGGCCCGGTCCGGGTGCTGGTCCTGGAGGGCGAGGCCGGGGCTGGCAAGTCGCGGCTGGTGGCCGAGCTGGCCGACCAGGCCGCGGCCGCCGGGGTGCCGCTGCTGGCCGGGGCCGGCGACGCGGTCGAGCGCAACACCCCATGGCACGCCTGGCGGGAGCTGTTCGCTCGCCTGGCCCCCTTCGACGCCCGCGACCGCGACGACCGCCGCCGGGCCGTGCTGGAGCTGCTCGGGCCCGACCCGGCCCTGACCGACCTGGTCCCGCTGCTCAACCCGGTGCTGGCCCTCGACCTGCCCGAGACGGCGGCCACCGCCGAGCTGGGCGGCCAGGGCCGGGCCGCCGGGGCCCGGGACCTGCTCATCCGGCTGCTGCGGGCGGTCCTGGACGGCCCGGCGGTCTTGGTCGTCGAGGACGCCCACTGGCTCGACTCGGCCTCGACCGGGCTGGTCCTGGCCCTCAGCCGGGAGCGGCTGCCGGTGCTGCTGGTGGTGGCCACCCGCTCGCCCGGCGACGCCGGGACGCTCGCCGACGACCTGGCCTGGGGTGCCTACCGGCGGCTGCTGCGGGCCCCCGACGTCGAGCGGCTGGTGCTGGACCGGCTGTCGCGGGAGGCGGTGGCGGCCCTGGTCGGCCAGCGGCTCGGCACCGAGGAGGTCCCCGAGGTCCTGGTCCGGCTGGTCGAGGACAAGACCGAGGGCAACCCGCTGTTCACCGAGGAGCTCACCTTCGCCCTCCGCGACGCCGGGCTGGTCCGGGTCGTCGACGGCAAGGTCGAGCTGGTCTCCGAGGTCGGCGACGTGCTCGAGTCGCGCATCCCCCAGACCGTACACGGCGCCGTGACCAGCCGGATCGACCGTCTCACCCCGACCCAGCAGCTGACCGTGAAGGTGGCCAGCGTGATCGGGCGGGTGTTCGCCGTCGGCATCCTGCGCGACGTCCACCCGCTGCGCCAGGTCGTGGCCATGCACCTGTCCGAGGACCTGGACGAGATCGAGCGGGCCGACCTGACCGTGCTCGACACCCCCGAGCCCGACCTCAGCTACCTGTTCAAGCATGTGATCGTCCAGGAGGCCGCCTACAACCTGATGCTGCTCTCCCAGCGCCGCCAGCTCCACCGGTCGGTGGCCGAGTGGTACGAGCGCTCCGACGTCGGCGACCTGGCCGTCCTGGCCCACCACTGGCGGCTGGCCGACGTGCCCGACAAGGCCGCCCGCTACCTGGAGCAGGCCGGGGCCGAGGCCCTCCGGGAAGGGGCCTACGCCGAGGCCGTGCGGTTCTTCACCCTCCTGCTGGACATCGACGCCGCCGCCCCCGGCGGCCCGCCCCACCCCGGGCGCGGCGGCACGCCCCACGCTCGGGCCATCCGCCGGGCCAGCTGGGAGCACCAGCTCGGCGACGCCTACCTGGGCCTGGGCCAGCTCGCCCCCGAGCAGGAGCACCTGCACGCCGCCCTGGCCCTGCTGGGGCGGCGGACCCCGGCCAGCGGCCGCCGGCTCCCGGCCAGGCTGGCCTGGCAGACCGGTGAGCAGCTCCGCAACCGGGTCTGGCCCCGGCCCCTGGTCGCCCGCTCGCCCGTGGCCCGGGCCGCCCTGGAGGAGGCGGCCGAGGTCTACGAGCGGCTGTTCCTGGTCGACTACCACGCCAGCCGCCGGACCCGGGCCGTCCACCAGGCGGTCAAGGGCCTGAACCTGGCCGAGGCGGCCGGGTCGCGGGCGGCCCAGGCGCGGCTGGCCGCCGCCTGCTCGGTGAGCGCCGGGCTGCTGGCCAGGCACCGGCTGGCCGAGGCCTACCTGCGCCGGGCGTTCGCGGCCCTGGAGGGGACCGGCGACGCCTCCGCCCGGGCCTGGGTGCTGCAGGCGGCGGCGCTGTACGGGATCGGGGTCGGGCGCTGGGCCGAGGTCCAGGAGCGGCTGGAGGAGGCGGAGGGGATCGTGCGCCGGCTCGGCGACCCGCGGCGGCTGGCCGAGATCACCGGCCTCCAGGTCTGGGAGCGGTACTTCCGGGGCGAGCTGGCCGCCGTGCCGCCGATGCTGGCCGAGCTGGACCGGCTCGGCCGCCAGAGCGGCGACGCCCAGGTCCGGTCCTGGGCGGTGGCCGGCCACGCCGTGGCCGGGCTGCGCACCGGCAACCCGGAGGAGGCGGCGGCCGCCCTCGGCCGGCGTCCGGCCCCGGCGTCGGAGGCCATGCTCGCCCTCCAGCTCGGCGACCGGGCCCGGGCCGTCGAGGCCCTGTGGCGGGCCCTGGCCCAGGCCAGTCGGCCGCCGGTCAAGTGCTACTGGTTCGACCTGTACGCCATGTCGGCCGAGGTCGCCCTGGCCCTGTGGGTCGACCGGCGCGGCCGGGACGGCGGCGACGCCGGGCCCTGGCGGGCCATGACCGTCCAGGCCATCGGCTACCTGGACCGCTTCGCCCGGGTGTTCCCGATCGGCGAGCCCCGGGCCCGGCTCCACCGGGGCCTGCTCGCCTGGACCGACGGCCGTCCGGGGCCGGCCCGGCGGGACTGGCGGGCCGCCCTGGCCGCCTCGACGCGCCTCGGCATGCGCTACGAGCAGGCCCTGGCCCTTGACGTCCTCGGCCGGCATGGGGAGCCGGGCCAGCGCCCGGCCGCCCGGGAGCGGGCCAGGACCCTGTTCGAGCGGCTGGGGGTACGGGACCTGACCTCCCCGGAGGTCCTGGCCACCCGCCTGGCCATGGGCGGACCCGGGGAATCGGGCGGGCGGTGAACCGGCTGCGGGTGCTCGCCCGGACCGTGTGGGCCAGGTACCGGGGTGGCGGCGACCCGCCGGGGTGGCGCACGGCCAAGACCACCCTGGCCGCGGTGCTGGCCTACCTGCTGGCCGCCGCGATGCTCGGCGACCAGCCGGCGCCGCTGCTGGCCCCCCTGACCGCCCTGCTGGTGGCCCAGCTGACCATCTTCGAGACGGTCATGAGCGGGGTCGAGCGGGTCGGCAGCGTGGTCGCCGGGGTGCTGGTGGCCGTGCTGGTGTCCCAGTTCGTCGGCCTGACCTGGTGGAGCCTTGGCATCGTCATCTTCGCCGCCCTGGCCATCGGAACCGTCCTTCACCTGGGCGACCACACCCTGGAGGTGCCGATCAGCGCCATGCTCGTCCTGGCCGTGACCGGCCAGGCCGGGACGGCCGCCCTCGACCGGGTCACCGAGACCCTGATCGGCGCCGTCACCGGCGTGGTCGTCAGCTTCCTGCTCCGGCCCCCGGTGTACGTCCAGCCGGCCGGCGACGCCATCGGCGAGCTCGCCTCGGACATGGCCGAGCTGCTGAGCTCGATGGGGGAGGAGCTGACCGAGGGCTGGTCGAGCGGGCGGGCCCGCGCCTGGGCCGATCGGGCCCGCGACCTGGACCGGCCGCTGCGGGCGGCCCGGATCGCCCTGGCCCGGGGCGAGGAGAGCCTGCGCCTCAACCCCCGCCAGCGGCGGGTCCGCGAGGGCGCCTCCAGCCTGCGGGCCGCCCTGGCCGCCCTGGAGCACGGGGCCGTCCAGGTCCGGGCCGTCACCCTCGACCTGGCCGACCTGGCCGAGGCCGTGGAGGCCAAGGGCCAGGCCGAGCCCGAGCTGCTGGTCGCCCTGGGGCGGCTGCTGGCCGAGCTGGGCGGCGGGGTGGCGGCCTTCGGCCAGCTGGTCGCCCCCGAGGTCGCCGGCCCGCCCCGGGAGGCCGTGCCCCTCCACATCGCGCTGGAGATCGCCCGGACCCACCGCGACGTGCTGGCCGAGCTCATGCTGGTCGACGCCCGCACCGACCTGGAGCTCTGGCACATCCAGGGGAGCCTGCTGGCCAACGTCGACCGGCTGCTGCGCGAGATCGACCTGGAGCGGGGGCCGGACGCCCGGCATGTTCGCCGGCGCTGATCCGGCGCACTATTGAGGCGGCCGTCGCCGGTGGCGGCCGGGAGGAGGAGCGGCCTGGATGGACGTCCACCTGATCACCGAGGGCGGGATCGAGCAGTGCGACGCCGACGACCTGCCGGCGCTGCTGGAGCGCGGGCGGGGCCTGGTCTGGGTCGACATCCCGCGGTTCGACGCCGAGGCGGCCCGGGTCCTGGGTGAGGTGTTCGAGTTCCACCCTCTGGCCATCCAGGACTGCGAGAACCGCAACACCGTCCCCAAGGTGCACGTCTACACCGACTACGTGTTCCTGGCCCTGCACTCGCCCGAGCTGGGCAAGGGCGGCCACGTCCACCACCTGGAGCTGGACCAGTTCGCCGGGCCCGGCTACCTGGTCACGGTCCACGGCCCGCTCGACCCCGAGGTCATCCCCGGCCTCGAGTACCGTGAGACCAACGCCGTCCGCAAGCGGATCGAGTCCGGCCGGTTCCGGCCCAGCCGGTCGTTCGAGCTGTCGCACGCCATCGTCTCGGCCATGACCCGCCACCAGGAGGGGTTCCTGGGGATCCTGGCCCTGGAGGTCGGGCTGCTGGAGCAGCGGGTGATCGACGAGGAGAAGGAGGACCCCGAGGAGTTCCTGGAGGAGCTGTTCCGGGCCCGCCACGGGCTGATCGCGGTCCGGACCATGGCCGCCCTCAGCCGCGAGATCTACGGGCGGTTGTCCACCCTGACCCGGTTCATGCCCGCCGAGGGCCAGCCGCTGGTGGTCGACATCGCCGACCAGTTCGAGCGGATCAAGGCCATGGCCGACGGGGAGACCGAGTTCCTCCAGGCGGTGATCGAGTTCCACCAGGCCATGACCAACACCAAGATGACCATCGCGGCCGAGCGGCTGGCCGTGATCGCCGCCGTGACCCTGCCGATCACGGCCCTGTCCTCGATCTACGGGATGAACGTGATCGTCAACGAGCACACCCACCTCGGGCAGCTGGCGGTGATCCTGGTGGTGATGCTGACCATGTCCCTGATCCTGCTCCGCTGGGCGAAGCACCAGGGCTGGTGGTGAGCTGGTCCACCGGCCCTGGCGTTCCGGGGCGTCAGCTGGCCAGGTCGTAGACGGTGGTCCCGCCGACGCTGGTGGCGGCGAAGTTGGCCTGCACCCAGGCGCTGATCTGCCCGGCCGCGTCGCTGCCGCCCATCGACCCGCCGCCCATGCGGCCCCCGCCGAGGAAGAAGTGGATCCTGCCCTCGGCCACGTACTGCTGGAACTGGGCCAGGGTGGGGCTGGGGTCGCTGCCGTTGAAGCCGCCGATGGCCATCACCGGGTCGCCGGTGGCCAGCTGGACCCCGGCGGCCGAGTTGGACCCGACGGCGGCCGCGACCCAGGTGTAGCGGTCGGCGTCCCGCTGGAGCAGGGCGACCAGCTCGGCGTCGGGGGTGCTCCCGTCCAGCAGCCCGCCGAGCCCGCCCCGCTGCCCGCCGCGCCCGGGCCCGAGGCCCTGACCTGGGCCGAAGCCCTGGCCGAACCCGGGCGGCATGGCGCCGCGGAACCCGCGCGGCCCGCCTCCGGGACCGCCGCGGGCGCCAGGGACGTCCGGGCCGGCCGAGGGGATGGCCCCGCCGTGCGGGGTCGCGGCCGTGTCCAGGGCGTAGGCGGCCGGCCCGGCCAGGGCCACCAGGAGCCCCGCGACGGCCACGGCCATGGCCGCCCGGCGGCCGCCGGGCCCGGCCCAGCCGGCCCGGAGCCGCTCCTCCCAGGGCAGGGCGCCGATCAGCCCGGCCACCACCAGCCCACCCATCAGCATCGGCGGGGCCAACCCCGGGTGCCAGTCGGGGGTGCGCCGCAGCAGCACGTACGACCAGACGGCGGACACGGCCACGGTCCCGGCCAGCCACCAGCGCGGCAGGGGGTGGCGGCGCACCTCCCAGAGCCCGGTGGCGCCCATCCCGACCAGGGCCCCGATGGCCGGGGCCAGGGCCACGGTGTAGTAGGCGTGGAAGATGCCCTGCATGAAGCTGAAGGTGGCCATGGTCACGACCAGCCAGCCGCCCCAGAGCAGGAACCCGGCTCTGGCCCGGTTGGTCCGTGGGGCCCGCCGGGTGATCCACAGCCCGGCCGCCAGCAGCGCCACGGCCGCCGGGAGCAGCCAGGCGACCTGGCCGCCGACCTCGGCCCCGAACATCCGCGTCCAGCCGGTCGCGCCCCAGCCGCCGCCGGGGGCGCCGCCGACGCTGCCGGTCTCGTTGCCGGTGATCCGCCCGAACCCGTTGTAGCCGAAGGTCAGCTCGAGCACGCTGTTGGTCTGGGAGCCGCCGATGTAGGGCCGCATGCTCGCCGGGGTCAGGGTGACGATCGCCACCCACCAGCCGGCCGCGGCCACCATGGCCGCCCCGGCGGCCACGAGCTGGCCGAGCCGGCGGGCCGGCGACCCGGGGGCGGCGGCCAGGTAGACGAGGGCGAAGGCGGGCACGACCAGCAGGGTCTGGAGCTGCTTGGCCAGGAACCCGAAGCCGACGCAGGCCCCGGCCAGGACCAGCCAGCCGGTCGACCCGCCCTCCAGCGCCCGCACGGTCGCGTACGCGCCGGCCACCAGCAGCAGGACCAGCAGGGCGTCGGGGTTGTTGAAGCGGAACATCAGCACCGCCACCGGGATCAGGGCCATGACCGCCCCGGCCAGCAGCCCGGCCGCCGGGCCGAACCACCGCCGCACGCATGCGTACAGGAGCCTGACCGTGGCCACCCCCATGAGCGCCTGGGGGACGAGCAGGCTCCAGGCGTTGACCCCGAACAGCCGGGCCGACAGCCCCATGACCCACAGGGCGGCCGGCGGCTTGTCCACGGTGATGGAGCTGGCCGCGTCCGAGGACCCGAAGAAGAACGCCTTCCAGCTCACGCTGGCGGCCTGGGCGGCGGCCGAGTAGAAGTCGTTGGCCCAGCCCAACGCGCCAAGGCCCCACAGGTAGAGCAGGGCGGTGACGGCCAGCAGGCCGAGCAGGGACGGCCGGACCCAGGCCGGGTCCTGGGCCCGGCCGCGCACCAGCCGGGCCAGCCGCTCGGAGGCCGGGGCCGTGCTCAGGGGCCGGGAGCGGGAGCGTTCGAAGGGGGTGGTGGTCATCGGGAACGGATCTCCTCGGGTCGGGTGCGGTGGGGGTGGAACACCCAGGAGCGCAGCGGCACGAAGCGCACCAGGGTGGCGGCGGCGTTGGCCACGGCCGTGGCCAGCAGGGCCAGGGCGTTCGCGGCGACCGC
>Ga0307406_10000774_pt1 | contig 17940 bp, 23 predicted proteins | sample 322Cmetagenome_3_FD_203706 | JGI IMG/M metagenome (GOLD analysis project Ga0307406, IMG submission 203706) | Maize rhizosphere microbial communities from greenhouse at UC Davis, California, United States - 322HYB-C-2 | ecosystem: Host-associated > Plants > Roots > Rhizosphere > Soil | place...
GATCCGGCCTATGACCTGGGGCAGGGCGCGGGCTTCTACGTGGATGCGACCCAGGCGCCGTGGGCACCGCATTTCCGCATGGAAAGCTATGTCACGGGCGAGCTGATCGATCTGATCGACGCGAACTTCCCGACGACGAAGACGCGCTCGATCTCCGGCCATTCCATGGGCGGGCATGGGGCGCTGACGATGGCGCTGCGCCATGCGGCGCTGTTCCGCTCGGTCTCGGCCTTCGCGCCGATCAGTTCGCCGACCCGCTGCCCCTGGGGCGAGAAGGCCTTCACCGCCTATCTGGGCGAGGACCGGGCGGAATGGGCCAGGCACGACGCGGCCCGGCTGATCGAGGCCGGAACGGCGAACGGCGTCTATGACGACATCCTGGTCGATCAGGGCGACGCCGACGGCTTCCTGGTCGAGCAGCTGAAGCCGGAGCTGCTGATCGCGGCGGGCGAGGTCAGCGGGCAGAAGGTCACGGTGCGGATGCAGTCCGGCTACGACCACTCCTACTTCTTCATGGCCAGCTTCATCGCCGACCACGTGGCCTTCCATGCGGCGCGGCTGAAGGCGTAGGCTTCGGGCGAACCGGAGCGACGCCGATGAAGTGGCCTGTACTGATCCTGTCCATCCTGACGCTGGCCGCGCCCGCCGCGGCGCAGGAGCAGATGGGCGATCCGTCCTTCCATCCGGTGGTGGCGCGTCCCGCCTATGCCGGCGAGGGCCCGCTGATCCAGCTGGATGCGGCGCACGGCAGCGTGCAGACCATCGGCGGACGCTATGCCGGCTTCGCGGCGTTGGTGCAGGCGGACGGCTATCGCATCCGGGCGGGCGAGCAGAAGCTGGACCAGCCGGGCGCGCTGGACGGCGTGGACGTGCTGGTCATCTCCAACGCCGTGCGGCCGGAGGACGGAGGAAGTCCCGACGCCTTCACGGCAGCCGAGATCGCCGCGCTCGACGCCTGGGTGCGCGCCGGCGGCTCGCTGTTGCTGGCGGCCGATCACGCCCCCTACGGCAGCGCTAACGAGACCCTGGGCCAGGCGTTGGGCGTCGGCATGGGCAAGGGCTACGCCTTCCGCTTCGAGGACGGGCGGATCACCTCCCAGATGAACTTCTCGTCGGAGGCCGGGACGCTGGGCGACCATCCGATCCTGCGCGGGCGCGACGCGTCGGAGGCGGTGAGCCGGGTGCGCAGCTTCACCGGCCAGTCGCTGTCCGGACCGCCGGGATCGACGGTGCTGATGGCCCTGCGGCCGGACGACCACGAGGCGGCGAACGTTCAGGTGCTGGGGCAGATCAACAACCGGGTGGAGGGCGACCCCTCGACCCGGGACGCGGTGCTGGCCGAACTGGCGCGACCGGCTCTGCCGGCGCAGGGGCTGGCGTTCGAACATGGACGCGGCCGCGTGGTGGTGCTGGGCGAAGCCGGGATGCTGACCGCGCAGGTGGTGAAGTTTCCCGCCGATTCCGGGCGCGAGGACGTGGTTTTCGGTCTACAGACCCCCGGCCACGACGATCAGCAGTTCGCGTTGAACCTGCTGCACTGGCTGAGCCGCCTTGAGGGCCTGAGATGACCGACGCTTCCTACGACGACATGTTTGCGGCCCTCTGCACCGAGGTGGGCTTCTGCCTGCACGACAAGGGGCAGAAGCGGGTGATCGCGGCCCTGCCGCAGGGGTTGGATGCGGCGACCAAGGTCGCGTTCGAGGCGGCGGGCATCGACTATATGGCGGCGCTGGGCGATCACCGCCGCGCGGTGCGCGACTGCCTGAAGGCCAATCTGCCGAAGGCTGGCTAGCCCTCGCCGCTGCAGCCAATCCGGGGACGCACGCGTTCCTGCATCGAAGATTTCCGCCACCGCGCCTTGGGCCTTCGCCCCGGGCCGCTTACATGCGGACCAGACTCAACCTGTCGAAAGGAGCCTCCCCATGGCCTTCACCCTCCCGCCCCTCCCGTACGCCTATGACGCCCTGGAGCCGGCGATCGACAAGGAGACGATGACCTTCCACCACGACAAGCACCACCAGACCTATGTCGACAATCTGAACAAGGCCGTCGACGCCGATCCGGCGCTGCAGGGCAAGTCGCTGGAAGAGCTGTTCGCCAACATCTCCAAGCTGCCCAAGGCCGTGCGCAACAACGGCGGCGGGCACTGGAACCACAGCCTGTTCTGGGAACTGCTGGCCCCGCAGGGCGAGACCGGCGAACCGTCGGCCGAGCTGGCCGCCAAGATCGACACTGAACTGGGCGGTCTGGACAAGTTCAAGGCCGACTTCGACGCCGCCGGCGCCGGCCAGTTCGGCTCGGGCTGGGCCTGGCTGATCCTCCAGGATGGCAAGCTGAAGGTCACCTCGACGCCGAACCAGGACAATCCGCTGATGGACCTGGCCGACGAGAAGGGCGTCGTCCTGCTGGCCGCCGACGTGTGGGAGCACGCCTATTATCTGAAATACCAGAACCGCCGGGTCGACTACCTGAAGGCCTTCTGGTCAGTGGTGAACTGGAACAAGGTCAACGCGCTGTACGCCGCCGCCAAGGCCTGATCGGTTCGTGAAAAGAGAAAGGCCAGGTCACCTCGCGATGGCCTGGCCTTTTCGTTGTCCGGGCGGTCAGATCAGCGGTTGCCGTGACATGTGCGAAGTTGGTCGCGGGCCTGCAGGCCGCCCTTCCAACCCATGCGGAAGACCTCTCGCCCATCGATGGAGATGGCGAACTCCTGCTCTTCGGTCATTCCGGCGAGCGCCGCCTCCATGGTCGGCACCGCGAAAATCAGGGTGCCGAAATCACCCATGCTGGGATCGCGCGCGGAATTGTAGACTTTGACACGCGCCGGGGTCTCGCCCGTCTGGGTCAGGGTTACGGTGATCTCACGCAGGCGGCGCGGCTTGGGGATGTCCTCGCCGGTGAACATCAGCAGGCCGCCGTCCCAGCTCTTGTCGAAACCGCTGAGGGAGATGATGCCTTGGGGGTTCTGATACATCGCGGTGCAGAATTCGCCGGGCTCAGCCGGATCGCGGCCCTGGAAGAAGTCCCAGTATCCGTTGAACCAGCGTTCATACCGTGCGTCTCTTTCGGCCCGCACCGCTGCCGCATCGGCTTCAAGCTGCGCACGTTCTTCGGGCGTCAGGGTCGGAGCCGGCGGGCTTCGGTAGGAGCGGTCGTCGTCGTCATCCCTGTCGCTGTATGACGCATGCAGGCTGGCCGCATACTGCGCCTGCGCGCTCATCGCCCCATGAGCTTCCAACATGCCGAAGACGTCCTGGGCGTTCGCGGAACCGACGCCGCCCGCCAGAAGCAGCGCCGACGCCAAGAGGGGAAGCACGGCGCGAGTCGAACGTGGACGCAGTGGAAGCTCGGTCACGGCAACACCCCTGATGAATACCCGGTCCCGACCCTATGGCCGACCCGCACGCAAAGAAAGGTATCGCCGATACTTCAGCCGACGTCAGCCGCCCTGTGCTGTGTTGGAGCGGGGAGCGACAGGGTGCGATCGCCGTGAAACTTGGCGGTTACGGACTGGCGCTGCCTTGATCTCGGCCTATCTGCATCCTGACCAAGGGGGAGTTTCGATATGACGCCATCGCTCAAGATCACCGCGGCCGGCCTGGTTCTCGCCGTTGTCATGGCGGGCTGTTCGCCGCCGGCGGAGAAGAAGGCCGAGGCGCCCGCGCCGTCGCCCGGCCCGGCTGTGGTCGCTGAGGCGAACACCTACGCCTTCCGCATCGGTCAGTTGGAGGCCGTGGCGCTGAAGGACGGGACGCTGAACCTGCCGGCGGGCAATACCGAAGCGAGTCCGTGGGCGAACACCGCCGAGGTCTCGGCCCTGCTGAAGGCGTCCGGCGTCACGGACGACACCGTGCACCTGTCGATCCAGCCGTTGCTGGTGAAGGATGGCGACCGGGTCGTGCTGATCGACACCGGCGCGGGTGGCCAGATGGGCACGGAAGGCAAGTTGCCAGCCTCGCTGCGTGAAGCGGGCGTGACGCCGGCGCAAGTCACCGACATCCTGATCTCGCACGCCCATGGCGACCACATTGGCGGGCTGGTGGCCAACGGGGCGCTGGTGTTCCCCAACGCCACGATCCGCCTGAGCATTCCGGAATGGACCGCCCTGCAGTCCGAGGCGGACATGGCCGATCTGGTGCGGGCGATCACCCCGAACGTGCAGGCGTTCGCGCCGGGATCGGTGGTGGCGCCGAACATCACCGCCGTATCGCTGGACGGTCATACGCCCGGCCATTCGGGCTATGAGATCGCGCAGGGCGGCGGACGGCTGCTGTACATCGGCGACGCCCTGCATAGCTCGATCCTGTCGGTGCAGCGGCCCGACTGGAAGAACAACTGGGACGCCGACAGCGCCGCCGCGATCGCCACGCGGCAGGGGCTGCTGGAACGCGGGGCCTCCCAGAACCTGCGGATCTACGGCAACCACTTCCCGTTCCCGGGGCTGGGCCGGTTCCAGCGCCGGGACGACGGCTTCGTCTGGACGCCGGAAGCGAACTAGTCGGCGCCATACTCCCAGTCGTAGGGCACGCCTGTGTCGCCGAGGATGAAGCGGACCAGATCGGCGAAACCCGGTTCGGAGCGGACATCGTTGGACAGAATGACCACGCACCGTTGACCGCGCTCGATGCAGACCATGGTGTTGCCGGTCGAGTCGTTGTGGCCGCCCTTGAAGAAGCCGGGCCCCTGCGGACCGGTGAAGGTGACGACGCCGAGCCCGGACTGAAGGTCGGGACGACGCTGCGCCGGAGGCAGTTCGTCCTGCAGAGTCGGGAATTGGCTGGCGGTGGTGATCGGCAGCTGGGGCCGGACCAATTCGGCGCGGGAGGCGGAGCTGAGGCCGTCGCCGCGGATCAGGGCGGCGGCGAAGCGGGACATGTCGGTGATAGTGGTGTCCATGGACCCGGCGGCGCGCACCTTGGAACGCTCGTCATGCGGCTCGGTGGAGCCATCGATCTTCCACCCGTCGGCCATGTTCGCCGCGAAGTCGGGCCGCCAGATCAGGCTGGTGCGGGTCATGCGCAGCGGCGCGAAGGTGCGGTCGCGGGTCCAGTCGCCCAGGTCCGGGCCCGGCCCCCGGTCGATCATGAACTGGAGCAGGGTCAGGCCCTCGCCCGAATAGGCGAAGCGCGAGCCGGGATCGAAATGGATGTGGAGCTTCTCGTCCGGCTCCAGCCAGTAGAAGTTCGCGAAGCCGGTGCTGTGAGTCAGGCTGTGGCGCGGCGTGATGGCGCGCCAGCGCGGATCCTCGGCCAGGCCGCGATAGTCGGAATAGAGGTCGGCGAGGCGCTCGTCATAGAGCGACGGCAGATCGGGCAGGGCGGCGGAGATCGGGCGGTCGAGATCGACCAGGCCCTCATCGACCATCTGCATGACCGCGTAGGCGAAGACCGTCTTGGTCAGGGAGGCGCCGTACATGATGGTGTCGGACGTCAGGGGATCGCCGGCCTCATTGCGCTGACCGTAGGCCTTCACATGGGCGACCTGGCCGCCGTCGATGACCGCCACGGCGATGCCGCGAGAGCCGGTCTGCTGCATGAGGCGCGCGACGGCGGCGTCGATCTCGGGACCGGCGGGGGTCCGATGGGCGGTCTGGGCCGCGGCGGGGACGGCGCAGAGGCCGAGGGCGGCGGCGAGGGCGGCAAGCAGTCGGGACGTCATGTCGGGGCTCCTTGAAGGTCAGCTTCGCCGTACCACGGGTCGGCGCCGGCGTTGACTTAAGCTTTGTCCATAGGCATAAGCGCCGCCTTCGCGCACCCGACTCCGGTCGGGCGCGGGATTTATGACGGATGATGCGTGGACCGCCGTTGGGATTGTCTCTCCAGTTGGGGAGGGACCGGGCCGCATCGCTATAGAGAGTGACTTCATGTCCAAGCGCCACAGCGCCAAGTACAAGATCGACCGCGCCATGGGTGAAAACCTGTGGGGCCGTTCCAAGTCCCCGGTGAACAAGCGTTCGTACGGCCCCGGCCAGCACGGCCAGCGCCGCAAGTCGAAAGTCTCGGACTTCGGCCTGCAGCTGAAGGCCAAGCAGAAGCTGAAGGGCTACTACGGCAACATCACCGAGAAGCAGTTCTCGGCCACCTACGCCGAAGCCACCCGCCGCAAGGGCAACAGCTCGGAAAACCTGATCGGCCTGCTGGAGTCGCGCCTGGACGCGATCGTCTATCGCGCCAAGTTCGTCCCGACCGTCTGGGCCGCTCGCCAGTTCGTCAGCCACGGCCACGTGACCGTCGACGGCAAGAAGGTCGACATCGGTTCGTACCGCGTGAAGCCGGGCCAGGTCATCGAGGTCAAGGAAAAGTCCCGCGCCATGGCGCTGGTGCTCGAAGCCCAGCAGTCGTCGGAACGCGACATCCCGGATTACCTGGAAATCGGTGACCGCGGCTTCTCGGTCCGCTACGTCCGCGTGCCGGAACTGGCCGACGTGCCGTACCCGGTGAAGATGGAGCCGAACCTGGTCGTCGAATACTACTCGTCGTAAGGTCTGGCGCGTCAGCGCAACCAAAGTTGAAGGGGCCCCGGAGCAATCCGGGGCCCTTTTGCTTGTCCGACCACGAACGCCGGTTCACTTCGCCGGAGAACACGCGCACAATCCGGACGTTCAGGATTTCAGGCGGGAGGTTTGAATGAGGTCGAAGGCGGGCCGGCGTTCGCGTCGCTGCTTATCCGTGGGCCGTTTCGCCTTCCTGCCGGCTCGGAAGCGCGGCGATGACCGCTGAAGTCTTCGCGGACGGGATCGGAGGCATCCGGATCGCCGGCGACACCGCGCGGATCGATTTCGTGAGCCTGACCGGCGACGGCCGTTTCGAGCCGCGCGTGCGGGTCGTGGTCCCCGTCGGCAGCCTGGGCGGCATGATCGACATCCTGACGAAGGCGCAGCGCAGCAGGCTCGCTGCGGCTGACGACGGGACGGAGATCCCGGAATGAAATGGGCCGCCGTATTCGTCGTGCTCTCGCTGTCGCCGCTGATGTCGGCGTGCGCCGTGATGGGCGGCCTCCTGCCCGACCGGGCGCAGAGCGTCGCCGAAGGCCAGATCGAACCCATCCATGCCGCCGCCGTCGGTCAAGGGCAGGCCGTGTTCTGGGTCAGTTCGAACGGTTGCACCCGCAAGAACGACCTGAACGTCGTGGTCCGGCGCTCAGGGGACGCCTCGATCATCACCCTGCGCCGGATCCGGCAGGATCTCTGCGCCGACATCCAGCCGGAAGGCGTCGAGATGCGGTGGTCGTTCGAGGAGCTGGGGCTGAAGCCCGGTTCGCGCGTGACGGTCGAGAACCCCTATCAGTTGAGACCGACGGCCTGACCGTCCCGCCGAGAGCGGGGATGTAGGCCTGCAGCCGCCTTGCCGATTGTTCACGTGCTATTCAGCCCGACGAACGGCACATTGTCCGCAAGCTTCACAAAGAAGCGCTCTCATCATCTGGAAGGGGATTTCCACATGCGCCGCATCGCCCTCGTTCTCGCTCTCGCCATCGCTGCTCCGGTTCTGAGCGGCTGCATCATCGTCGCCACCGACAAGCCGACCACCCGCGTGGTGCATCAGGCCCCGGCGGAAGCGGGTCAGTGATCCGTGCACTGATCGCGGCGGCGCTGGCTGCGCCGCTGCTTTCGGGCTGCGTCATCTATGCCGATGACTCGGCCCAGAAGGACGTGATCGTCAGCTGGAGCGGCGACCGGTCCGCGCCGGCGCTGGAAGCCGTCCGTTCGGCGCGGATCGCCGACGGTCGCCTAACCGTGCGGGTAGAGTCGAACGGCTGCACCGACGCCTCCCATTTCGCGGTCGATCTGACCCCGGCCAGCGACGGCTGGACTGAGGTGGCGCTGCGCCGCACCGCCCAGGACCTGTGCAAGGCCCTGGTTCCGGAAGGTGTCGATGTCAGCTGGACGCTGGCCGAGCTGGGCGTCGAGCCGGGCGCCCAGGCGCGCCTGATCAATCCGACGAAGCTGTAGAAAAGCGAAGGGCCGGAGACGCCCAGCGCTCCGGCCCTTTTCAATTCAGCGCTTTTGGAAGGCCGGCAGCATCTCCGCCGGGATGCGGTGCGGGCGCATGGTCTTGGAATCCACCAGCACCCATTCCGAGACGCCCTGGGCGCACAGCCGACCTTCGCCGTCCTCGATGCGGACATAGCGGGCGAAGCGCGGCCCCTGCGGATCACCGACCCAGGTGCGCGCCCTGACGCCGGTCGCGTCGGGCATCAGGGGGCGGAAATAGTCGATCTCGTGCCGGACGCCGACCCACGACCATTTCGTGCGGGTGTCCTCGTCGAAGCTGGCGTTCCAATGGGCCGTGCCCGCATCCTGCAGCCAGCCGACGTAGACCACGTTGTTGACGTGGCCGTTCTCGTCGATGTGCTCGGGACGGACCTCCAGCGGGAGGACGAAGATCTCGCGGTCCTCGCGCGGCTCCAGCTGGGCGCGGGCCATCAGTCTTCCTGGCCCAGCGGCACGCCCTTTTCGGCCATCAGGGCCTGGAGCTCGCCCGCGTTGAACATTTCGCGCACGATGTCCGAGCCGCCGACGAATTCGCCCTTCACGTAGAGCTGCGGGATGGTCGGCCAGTCGGTGAAGGCCTTGATGCCCTCGCGCAGGTTCTCGTCCTGCAGCACATCGACGCCGACGAACGGCGCGCCGATGTGGTCGAGGATCTGAACCGCCAGCGAGGAGAAGCCACAGCGCGGCGCATCCGGGGTGCCCTTCATGAACAGCACGACGTCGTGCTGCGCCAGCGTGTCGGCGATGAAGGTGTGGACGGGGTCTGCGACAGCTTGATCGGTCACTGGGTAGGCCTTTCGGTGAAGGGCGTCAGCTAGGGTCGGACAGGGCAGGGGTCAAGGGCGTGCGGCGTTACGCCGGAACGGGCGCGTGGACGCCGGTGGCCCAGGACCTTGCGATGCTGGCGTTCCTCAAGCGGAGAAAAACGGCGCCGTCAGGCCGCCTTGTTGGCGCCGGCGACGCGGGCCATTTCGATCTGGGCGGCCAGGCCGGGGGGCAGGTCGCGGTCGGGGACCAGCGACAGGGTGTTGAGCCGCTCGATGTCCGAGGCCTCGATCAGGGCGCTGGCCACCGAGGGATCGGTCAGCGAGTAGGCTAGGCAGATGGCTTCGGCGGTCCAGCTGTTGGTCTGGTGCAGGAAGGCGAAAGTGCCGACGCCCGCCAGCGGATCGGTTTTGGGTCGCGACGACTTGGCGAAGCCGAAGAAGCCCTTCTTCCCTTCCTCGTGAACCGCGGAAGCCTTCTTGGCGGTGTCGAGGCTCTCGGGGAAATAGCCGTAGACGAAGATGGCCATGTCGCGCTCGCGGGCGTCGCGCAGACGTGAGCGGATCTGCCAGGGCGAGTTCACATGGAAGGGCGTGAACAGCACGTCGAAGGCGCCGGTCGAGACATAGGTGTCCATCACCTCGCCTTCGCCCGAGATGCCCAGCAGGCGGACGCGCTGGGTGGCGCGCAGGGCCTTGAGGGCGTTCAGCGAGGACTGGGGCAGTTCGTGGTCGTCCGGTTCGTCCAGCACAGCCAGGTCGAACCAGCCCAGGCCGGAGGCGTGCAGGGCGCGGTCGATGGCGCTGGTCATGCCTTCGGCGGAGAAGTCGCGATCCGAGCCACGGCGGCCGTCGCCGGCGCCGAGCATCAGCGAGACCTGCACCAGCTTGCGGTCGACGTGGCGCAGGGCCTCGCCCAGCACTTCGGCCAGAACGGGGTCGGCGGACTGCAGGCGATAGCTGTTGATGCCGGCTTCCAAGGCCGAATAGATCAGTTCGCGCCCGGCCTGGGGGCCGTCGGCGATGTCGCGGGCCCCGAGGCTGAGGGTGACCACCGAGACGGCCTGGCCAAGATTGCCGAAGGGACGATAGCGCATAGGGTCAGCCCTCCGTCGGGACCGAGGTTTCGAGGGCCAGGGCGTGCAGTTCGCCGCCCATCTTGCCCTTGAGAGCGGCATAGACGAGCTGGTGCTGCCTCACGCGCGACATGCCGGCGAAGGCCGAAGAGACGATCCGCGCGCGATAGTGATCGCCGTCGCCCGCCAGATCGTCGATGGCGATCTCGGCGTCGGGAAAGGCTTCGGTCAGATGGCCGCGAAGATCTTCGACGGACATGGGCATGGGCGGACGCACTCCGGGTTCGTGGTGAATGTCGCCGGTAATCCTTAATGTCCGGCTACACGCCGGTGTTTCAGGCCGCGCGACGCTCCAGCAGGATCACCGGCGCGCCCTTGTAGGCAGTCTCGGCGTAGGGCGTGTAGCCGGCGCGCGCGGCCAGCTTGAGCGACGAGGCGTTGTCCGGGGAGATCATGCAGACGGTGCGCGGGGCGTTTAGGGCGTCGTCGCACCAGGCCAGGGCCGCCGACAGGGCCTCGAAGGCGATCCCTCTGCCCTGGAAGCGGGGGGCGATCCCCCAGCCCAGCTCGGGGGCGTCGAAGGGCGGGGCCATCAGGCGGCGGTAGTCCAGAACCCCGACGCTGCCGACATAGTCGCCGGTGGCGGTCTCGCGGATCGACCAGTTGCCGTAGTTCAGCGCTTCCCAGTGGCCGATGTCGCGCAACAGGCGGAACCAGACCTCCTCGGACGACAGGGCGGCGGGGAAGATGGCGGTGGCGAAGGCCGGGTCGCCCCACAGCTTCACAAGGTCCGGGAAATCGGAGACCTGCACCGGGGTCAGGGTCAGGCGGTCGGTGATCAGGGTGGTGGTCATGCGCCGAACAGGTCCCGCATTTGCCTCGTCACATCAATCCCAACTGCTTGAAGCTCGCCACGCCGTCGCGGCCGACGACCAGATGGTCGTGGACCGAGATGTCCAGCGCACGGGCGGCTTCCACCACCTGGCGCGTCATGTCGATGTCGGCGCGGGATGGGGTCGGATCGCCGGACGGGTGGTTGTGCACGATGATCATCGACTTGGCCGACAGCTCCAGCGCCCGGCGCACGACCTCGCGGGGATAGACCGGGGCATGGTCGACGGTGCCGCGGTTCTGGACCTCGTCGAGGATCAGCTGGTTGCGGTTGTCGAGGTAGAGGACGCGGAACTGCTCGCGCGGTTCGTGCTGCAGCGACAGCCGGACGTAGGACAGAAGCGCGGTCCATGAGGAGATGACGGTGCGCTTGCCCGCCTGCTCCTTCGCGACGCGGCGGGCGACCTCGTGCAGGGCGGCGAGATCCAGGGCGGTTTCGGCGCCGACGCCCTTAGCACGGCCCCGTGAGTCCTCGGCCCGGACGGTCATCAGGTCCTCGATCGAGGCGGCGAGGACGGCGGCCAATGAGCCGAAGCGGGCCAGCAGAGCCTTGGCGACGGGTTTGACATCGCCCTGGGGCTGGCTGCGGAACAGGAACAGCTCCAGCAGCTCATAGTCGGGCAGGTTGTGGACGCCCGCGCCGCGGGCGCGGTCGCGCAGCCGTTCGCGATGACCGGCGTGGTGCGGCGTCTTCGGTTTTTCAGGCGGCGGTTCGAGCATGCGTCCTCCGGGGACGCATACAGCCTATCCTAGAATTTAGGGCGGAACAGCCCGGTGGGACTGGCGCTGAACAGTTCGACGCCGTCGTCGGTGACGCCGCAGGTATGTTCGCACTGAGCGGACAGGGACTTGTCGCGGGTCACGGCGGTCCAGCCGTCGGACAGGACCTTCACGTGCGGCTTGCCCAGGTTCACCATCGGTTCGACGGTGAAGAACATGCCCTTCTTCAGCGTCGCGCCTTCGCCGCGGCGGCCGTAGTGCAGGACGTTGGGGCTGTCGTGGAACAGGCGGCCGATGCCGTGGCCGCAGAAGTCGCGGACGACGGACATACGCTGGGCCTCGACCACCTGCTGGATGGCGTAGCCGATGTCGCCGAAGGTGGCGCCGGGCTTGATCACGGCCAGACCGGCTTCCAGCGAGTCATAGGTGACGTCGATGAGCTTCTTGGCGCGGGCGTTGATGGTCCCGACCGCGAACATGCGGCTGGAGTCACCATGCCAGCCGTCGACGATGACGGTGTGGTCGATGTTGACGATGTCGCCGTCCTTCAGAACCTTGTCGCCCGGAATGCCGTGGCAGACGACGTGGTTGATCGAGGTGCAGACGGTCTTTTCATAACCCTTGTAGCCGAGGCAGGCGGGCAGGCCGCCGTTGTCGAGGGTGAACTCGCGGATCAGGTCGTCGATCTCGCCCGTGGTGACGCCCGGCACGACGTGCGGGGTGATCATGTCCAGGGCGCGGGCGACCAGATTGCCGGCGGCGCGCATGCCCTCCCAGGCCTCCTCGTCCTGGTGGACGCGGATCTCATGGGTGCGGACGAAGGTGTCGGCGTCCAGTTCGGGGGTCTCGTACATGCGTCGTCTTTCGGTGCGGCCCCTGTATCCCCGACCTCTTCGTCAGGAGTTGGGCCGCCATGGCAGGGCGCGATCCAGCCGGATCGCTTCAGGCGTCAGGTGGCAACTGTAGCATAAAACCTCAACCCCGTGGGAGGCGGCCTGCCGCAGGGCGGGGCCGTAGGCCTTGTCGATGTCGTCGGCGGTGGTGAAGGTCGTACAGTCCATGCGCTGGACGATGAACAGCATGACCGCGCGGCTGCCCGCGTCGACCACCCGCTCCAGCGCCTTCAGGTGTTTGACGGCGCGCTCGGTCTTGCAGTCGGGAAATTCGGCGAGACCGACAGAGCGGCTGAAGTGGACGTTCTTGATCTCGACCCAGGCGGATGGGCGGTCCGGCGCGAGCCCGCCCCACCCGTCGCCGGCTCCGCCGTCGCCACCCTCCCCATGAGGGGCGGGAGAACGCTGCAGCAGGATGTCGATGCGGCTGTTTTCGTCGTAGCGGACCTCGCGCCGGAGGATCGGATAGCCGGCCAGCTCGGGAATCAGGCCGTCGGCGATGGCCGCCTCGCCGATGCGGTTCGGGTTCATCGTGTTGACGCCGACGAGGCCCGCGCCCGGCAGGTCGATCATCTCCAGCGTCAGGGGCAGTTTCCGCTTCGGATCCGGCGAACGGGACATCCACACCGGCAGGCCCGGCTCGGTCAGGCCCAGCATGGCGCCGGGGTTGGGGACGTGGACGGTGGTCTCCGACCCGTCAGCCAGGGTGACGTCGGCGAGGAAGCGCTTGTAGCGGTGGATCAGGGTTCCGCGTTCGAGAGGCGACTTGAAGCGCATGGCTTTGCCTCTAGCTTGTCGCCATGACCGACGCATCCCCTACCGCCGCCGTTCTGATCATTGGGGACGAGGTCCTGTCCGGGCGGACGCAGGACACCAATCTGAACACCATCGCGCGGTTCCTGACGGCGCTGGGGATCGACCTGATCGAGGCGCGGACAGTCGGGGATCGGACCGAGCAGATCGTGGCGAATCTGAACGCGCTGCGCGACAGCCACGACTATGTCTTCACCACCGGCGGCATCGGACCGACGCATGACGACATCACCGCCGATGCAGTCGCCAAGGCGTTCGGCGTGGCCCTGCCGGAGCATCCGGACGCGGTGGCGATCCTGGAGAAGCGCTATGCTCCCGGGGAGTTCAACGCCGCCCGCAGAAGAATGGCGCGGATCCCGCAGGGCGGGACGCTGATCGCCAATCCGGTGACGGACGCGCCGGGGTTCCAGATGGGCAATGTCTTCGTGATGGCGGGCGTGCCCAAGATCATGACGGCCATGCTGGAGGACGTGGCGCCGCGTCTGCGGACCGGGGCGGTGGTGCTGTCGCGCACGGTGCGGGTCAGCGGCGTGGGCGAGGGGGCCATCGCCGACATCCTGACCGCGGCGGCGAAGGCCGAGCGCGAGGTCAGTTTCGGCAGCTATCCGTTCGGCCACGGCTCGGTCGGAGAGGTCGGGACCAATCTGGTGGTGCGCGGACGCGATGAGGCCCGGGTGGAGGCGGCGGTCGGTGGACTGATCGCGGATCTGACGGCGGCCGGGATCAGCGCGGCGCCGGTCTAGCCGCCCGCCCGTCCGGTGAAGGCGTCGACCACCGCCTGATAGGCCGGGTTGCTCCGGCCCTCCGCATCCAGAAGCAGCGGGCTGTCCTTGCTGCGGCCTTCGCGAACCAGCCAGCTGTCGGTATCGCGCAGGCCCCAGGTGGTGAAGGCGTAGCGCTGGCGCTCGGGCAGGAGGGCGAAGGCCTCCGCCAGCTCGCCGACGCGGGCGACCTGCTGGGCGCGTTTCTCGGTCACGGAGCGCAGGTCGGGCCTGCGGCCGTCGCGCTGCATCGGGAAGTCCAGTTCCGACACATGAATCGGCAGGCCCAGCGAGGCGGCGTCGCGCATGAAGCTGGTGATCTGTCCGGCCGGGATCTCGATATCGAGGTGCGACTGGGTCCCGATGCCGCCGATGGGCGCGCCCAATTTCAGCAGACGCTCGACCAGTTTCAGGAAGGTCGCGCCCTTGGCCGGGATGTTCTCGAGATTGTACTCGTTGAGGAAGAGGATGGCGTCGGGATCGGCCGCCCTGGCCTGTTCGAAGGCGCGGACCATGTAGCCGTCCATGCCCAGCGCGCGGCTCCAGTGGCAGTCTCGCAGGCCGTTTCCGTCCTCGGCCACCGGCTCGTTGACCACGTCCCAGCCGGCCATCTGACCACGATAGCGGCCGACGAAGGTGGAGATGTAGCGGTCGTACTCGGCGGCGAAGCGGGCGCGCGGGACGGTGGCGTCGTTGAAGACCTCAGCGCCTTGCGAATACCAGATCAGCGTATGGCCATGGACGCGCAGGCCGTTGTCGCGGGCGAAGGCGACGACGCGGTCGGACGGCTCGAAGTCGTACGTGAAGCCGGCGCCCAGCGTCCGCTCCATCTTTTGCTCCCACTCGGGGGTCAGCTGCGAGCAATGGCGGCGGACGGCCGCGATCCAGTCGGGTTGGTCCAGCTGCCAGGTCATGCCGGTGGCGCCGAAAGGCGCGGGGACGATGGTCTTCAGCGGCGCGGCGATGGGCCCGGGCGCGGGCTGGGCCGAGGCCAGCCGGTCGCAGGCGACCAGAGCCAGGGGGGCGGTCAGGCATGTCCGGCGCGAGATCATGGACGCAACCTAGGGCGCCGGTCGTACCCATTTGGTGAAGACGCGGTTCTGACGTTCAGGAGGCATCGGACAGGCTCTCGAACCAGGTCAGGGCGGGCGCGTAGCTTTGCGCCGCCGCGCCCATGTGGTCGGCGCCCGGGACCGATTGCGCCGTGACGGTCCCGCGCCGACGAGCGTGGTCGAGGAGCGCGTGGGACGAGGCGGGAGGGACGTCCTCGTCCGCTTCGCCGATTACGATCCGCAGCGGGGCGCGGGGCGTCCAGGCGGCGGTCTCGTTCTCGCGCAGGGCCCGGGCGAACCAGCCGCTCCCGGCCTTGAGCGCCGCCAGGGCCTCGGGCCGGAACAGCCGGCGCGTGTCGGAGGGCAGTTGGCCGACGATCTCCTCGGGCGAATGGGTTCCGTCGAACAGGCCGGGGACGATCCGCGCCAGTTCCGGCGTCAGGAGCGTGTTCAGGGGTTGGCCGTAGTAGTCCGCGTAAGCCGTGGCGGCGAAGGCCAGATAGGCCACGTTGCGTGGGCTTTCGGCGTCGGGTCCGTCCAGCTTGCCGACGACCGCGCCCAGCAGGTCATGCGGTCCCGCGATGGCCACGGTGGCGGCCAGGTCGTAGCCGCGGGCGGGGCGCCCCTCGAGCGCGCGGTGCAAGGCCGCGGCGCTCTGGCCGCCCTGCGAGAAGCCCATGAGGAACAGGGGCAGGCGCTCTGGAAGGGCCGGGACGCCGCCGACCCCGCGAATCGCCTTGAGCATGTCGACGGCGGCGTCGACCTGAGGCTGCGCCACCAGATAGGCCTGCGGCAGGTCGGACTCGCCCAGGCCGACATAGTCCGGCAGCAGGGTGATGTAGCCCGAGCCGGCGAAGACCGCCGCCTCCTGGTCGCCGTCGGCCCGGCCGGGCAGGGAGGGCGAGACGGCGCGTGTCGTCGTGGTGCCGTGCAGGTAGACGACCACCCCCTTGGGCGCGACGCCATGCGGAACGGCGACAAGGCCCGAGACCGGGACGGGCCGCCCCTTCACCTGGGTCCAATAGACCAGCCGGTACAGGTCGACGTCGTTGCGGACCCGGATCGCGCCCGGCAGGTCGTCGGCGGTCCGCTGGAGGGCGGCGCGATCCCGTGTCTCTATCGGGTCGAGGCGGATCACCCAGCCGGGAAGCGGCGCCCCCGCCGCGGGGGGCGGGCGCAGCAGCGGCTCGCTCGGAGCGCCGACGCAGCCGGCGAGCAGGCCCAGGGCGACGAGGCCCGACGTCAGAACACGAAGACGCATCACCGAACTCCCACATGCGCGAAACGCGGCGCCAGGGCCGCGCGAACGGCCAAGCTCAAGGATAGATTTCGGGCGACTGTGGCGGATGTTGGCCGCGCGGCGCGATCAGCTCGCGCGGCGGCGCAGGCCCATTTCGTCGAAGGCCGCCGTCTCGCGCTTGCCGGCGGCGATCATGGCGGCGAGACGGGTCGTCTCGGCGACGTGCTCGAACTTCTTCAGTTCTTCGAAAGCGCCGGTCAGGGCGTCGCGCGCGCCCACTTCCTCGGCGTCGATCTCGGCCACGTCGTTCTGGGCGGCGGATTTCCGCAGTTTCCAGCCGTTGAGATAGGCTTGAAGCAGCATGGCGGCGTCGGCGTCCTGACGGGCGCGTTCCTGCTCGACCTCGACCTCGGCGTCGAGCACGGCCAGACGCATTTCAGCGGAGGCGCGGCGCGCGGTGATCTCGGCCAGACGCTTCTGCAGCGTCTCGACCTCGTAGTTGGAGATCCGGATCAGCGATTGGGCCCAGGCGGTCATTGGTTCACTCCGGTCACTGGCTGATCATGCCTTGGTTCAGGATTGCTTCCAGCCGGGTAAAGGAATCGGAAAGACCGGTGTGGTCGTCCTTGTCCTGACCTAGGAAAGCTTCCAGCGCGGGGTTCAGCGCGATGGCGCGATCAACGATGGGGTCGGCGCCGGTGCGATAGGCGCCGATCTTGATCAGCTCCTCCATGTTCGCATAGGCCGACAGGCATTGGCGGGCGCGCTTGTTCAACTCGCGCTCGGGCGGCGTTTGGCAGCCCGGCAGGGTCCGGCTGACCGACTTCAGCACGTCGATGGCCGGGAAGCGGCCGCGCTCGGCGATCTTGCGGTCCATGACGATGTGGCCGTCCAGGATACCGCGCACGGCGTCGGCGATGGGCTCATCATGGTCGCCGCCGTCCACCAGCACAGTGAACAGGGCGGTGATCGGACCGGCGGTGGTGCCGTCGGGCCGGACCGGACCCGGGCCCGCGCGCTCCAGCAGCTTGGGCAGTTCGGTGAAGACGGTGGGCGTATAGCCCTTGGTCGTCGGCGGCTCGCCCGCCGCCAGGCCGATCTCGCGTTGAGCCATTGCGAAGCGGGTGACGGAGTCCATCAGACACAGGACCTCGAGGTCCTGATCGCGCAGATATTCCGAGATCGCCAAGGTCATATAAGCAGACTGGCGGCGCTTCAGGGCGGGCTCGTCGGAGGTGGCGACCACGACGATGGCGCGCTTCAGGCCTTCCTCGCCCAAGGTCTCCTCGATGAACTCGCGGACCTCTCGGCCCCGTTCGCCGATCAGGCCCACGACGACGACATCGCAGGTGGCCTGCTTGGCCAGCATGGACAGCAGCACCGACTTGCCGACGCCGGAGCCGGCGAAGATGCCGAGACGCTGGCCCCGGCAGGTGGTGGTGAAGACGTCCATGGCGCGCACGCCGAGGTCGAGACGCTCGCCGACGCGGCCACGCGAGTGGGCCGGGGGCGGCGGCGCGCGCAGGGGATAGGAGGCCGGGCCCTGGGGCAGCGGGCCCTTGCCGTCGATGGGATTGCCGAAGGCGTCGATGATACGGCCCAGCCAGGCGGTGGTCGGGCGGACGCTGGCGGCGGTGTCGATGATGCGGATGTCGGCGCCGGGGGCCACGCCCTCGACCGGGCCGAACGGCATCAGCAGGGCCTTGGCGTCGCGGAAGCCGACGACCTCGGCGGGCA
>Ga0307406_10000775_pt1 | contig 17913 bp, 8 predicted proteins | sample 322Cmetagenome_3_FD_203706 | JGI IMG/M metagenome (GOLD analysis project Ga0307406, IMG submission 203706) | Maize rhizosphere microbial communities from greenhouse at UC Davis, California, United States - 322HYB-C-2 | ecosystem: Host-associated > Plants > Roots > Rhizosphere > Soil | place...
CATAGCAACATTAAAAATTTATTCTAATAGTGCAAAAACTAATGGGTAATTGATTTATTTATTGCCCATGGCGTCTAAATAAATCAATTACCCATTAGTTTTTGCACTATTAGAATAAATTTTTAATGTTGCTATGGGGTTATTGCAATCCATAAATGGTATCGATACCATAACTAATGCCGTATAAATATGATTAATGGCTTGGTGTTTTTATCACACCTGAAACGCGGTGCTATCAACTGGCTTGCCCGATGTAAGGTGGGTCGCATTTTCAATCAGCTAGCAGAGGCAGCAATGATAAATATAAAAGTTACTCGCTCATTTACGTTTTTGAGGTGTTTTTCCCACAAAGTATTTATTGATGGGGTTAAAGCCCTGTGTGTGTCGGTGATATGCATCTCCGCCAATGCACAGGATTTGCCAGCCATCACCGACTTTAATCCCAGTATTCAAGAATCAACCGATACAGCAGGATTTATCCACCCCGGGGTGGGTTTAACCAAACCAATTTTGGAAAATGTGCGTGCGCAAGTGATTGCACAACAAGAACCCTGGTATAGCTATTACAAAGATATGCTGGCGACCTCCGCGGCTTCGCGTGCTGCAATTTCAAGTAATGCCAGTTCGGCCAACCCCACAACACCCTTGTCATTGGCATTTAATAGTCAATCGTTTAATTCGCGTTTTATTGCGGATGGTTTGAAGGTGTATACCCAAGCCTTGCTGTTTTACATCACGGGCGATGATGTTTATCGAACTAACGCGATGAATATATTGCGTGTGTGGGGGCAGATGGACCCTGCGCAGTATGCTTATTTTAGCGATGCCCATATTCACACTGGTATTCCGATGAATCGCATGTTGGCCGGTGCGGAAATCCTGCGTTATACAAACTCACAAAATAGTGCGTCGGCATGGACTGAAGCTGATACACAGGCGCTCACGAATAATTTAATTATTCCGGCTACTGAAACCTTCATGCATCGCAATAATGAGTTTATGAACCAGCATGGTTATCCACTGATGGGCGCCATGGCGGGTTATATTTTTACCGGCAATAAAGATCGTTACACCGAAGCGGTCGAGTGGATGACGGTTAACAAGACTGCATTGAACCAAGGGTTTAATGGTTCTATTAAACGTTTATTTCGTTTGGTTGATCGCAACGCAAAAACGGGTGAGCTATTGGCAACACCCGTTGTGCAGCATGTTGAAATGGGGCGGGATCAAGCGCATGGTGCGGGCGATCTCAACAATGCCACGATTATTGCGCATATGTTTTACGCGCAGAATTCCAAAGTTGATCCTGTTTCCGGTGAGCTATCCACGGCGCCCAACGCTGTTGGCATGTACGAGTTTTTAAATGATCGTGTACTCCATGCCGCCGATTTTTTCTGGCGCTATATGGCCGGTAATCCTACCGATTGGGTGCCCACAGAATTTTCTATTTTTGCGGATGGTCAAGTTGGTGGTTTGTATAATTTTATTTCAAGCCAATATCGCGGGCGTATGTTAACCACCAACTTTTGGGATCTTTATTATTACTACACCTACACCAAAGGTGTCGATCTCTCGGTGGTGGCTCCCTATTTTTATAAAGGTTTTCAGAGCCGGGTGCCCGGTCGTTTTTATTACGCACGTGGTTTGGCCAATGCGTGGGAAAACGTCGATGGTGGCGGTGATTTTTGGCTCTATATTCCGGCGGAAGTAGCAAACGAAGGGGCTGCTAGTTTGCCCAAACCCCAGCTAAACGCATCGCTTATTGAGCCGGAAGAACGCTACACTGCGTTTGATTCAAACAGCCAAACTCTTAGCGAAGCGGGTACGGATTTTGTGCGTTTGATGGCGACGCCTGAAGGCGCAAAAATTTGCTTGTTTAATTTCTCCTATGGTGGGCGCCCCAGTGTTTTACCTTACGGTATTAAGGTCAGAACTAACGGTGTTGCAACCTTGGCGCTGAGTACTGGATTGGAGGCACAGCCTTATCAGAAAATTGAGCTACCCAATACCAATAATCAATGGCGCTATGTGGTTTATGACGCGGGAACCGGCGCTATTCCAAGTGGTATTGGTGGTAGCTACAGCTTGAATTATGTATTTATTGAAGGTGATGGCACTCAGGTTGATATCGATAATTTTAATGTGAATGCGGGTACCGAATTAAGTGCACCGGTGTTTGTCGAGGGTGTGGGGAACCAGGTAATTTATACCTATGTAGGCGCCGCTATTAACAAAAACTTCGCCGCGACTGATCCCAACTCTGCCGATGTAATTTCCTACAAACTTGATCAGGCTCCTGCGGGCGCCGGGTTTAATGAGCAAACCGGCGCGTTCACATGGATACCGCAATCCGCTGGTCACTATTCTTTTGTGGTTTCTGCAAATGATGCGTTGACGAGCACCACTAAAAAAATTGACGTTTATGTCGAGCAAGATCGCAATGCCGCACTGGCCAGTATCAATGCGGGGTTCGATGGCAACGCAATTTATTCAACAGATTCTTTGGAAAATTATGAACAAGCGTATGCGGCGGCGACAACTGGTTTGAATAATGCGAGTGAAGCAGAATTTGCAGCATTGCTTCAAACTCTGTTTGTCGCGGTGAGTGACTTGCAATTGGTGACGCCGTTATTGGGTGATGAAAGTTTGAATTTCGCAAGTACAGTTGCGAGCACAACATTCGGTGGTGTCTATTCACTTGTTGATGCAGACCCTGACACCTTTACCGGTTTTTTATCTGGCGCTAATCTTTATCACATTCTCGATTTTGGCATAGACCATAAAGTCAGTGCGACCGCATTCGGTGTTCAAGCACGGATGAATTTTGCAGATCGCGGCGCGGGCATTACAGTATTTGCTTCCAATGATTCGCAAAATTGGACGCGTATCACGCCGGATGAGTCCCCATTTCAGGATGATCTTGCCATTTTGCCAGTCGATGCCGCTTACCAAAACAGTAAGTATCGCTACTTTAAATTGCAAATGGTTAACCCGCACCCCGATGCATTACGTAATCAAGTTCTGAATTTGATGGAGCTGGGTGAGGTGCGTATTTGGGGTGAGCGCTTTGAGACAAATAATAAAATTGAAGCGATCAACGTAGCGCCAGAGCAAGTGGGTACGCGCGGAATTGTTTTTACTGGCAGTGAGCTGACGTTGAGTTTGGTTGCGAAAGAGGCGATTGAAAATCTGGTGTTAAATGTGCAGGGCGTCAATGCGGTAGTTTCAACGACCGATGGTATTCATTGGACTGCCAGTGTGACCTTGCCGGTGAATGCTAATGCGGGTGCGCTGTCCTATTACTTGAGCTACGTTATCAGCGCTACCGGTCAAAGCAATGATGCTTTTATTAAATCCAATTTATATGTGACCAATGGCACCAATATTATTGATGGAATTTCCAGCCTTGCTGATTTGATTGACCCGTCCACTTCATTCGGGCGGCCAAGTGCAGCGGTAACGGCGCAACAGGTTGGCAATCTGTTTGATAATAATGCTGACACCATTTCCGATTTTAGATTAGGTGGTAATGGCGCTGGTGGTTACATCACGTTTGATTTTAAATTCGGCGGCTCTGTTGCGCTAACCGGGGTTGATATTTTGGCCCGTCAGGATGGCTACTACACACGCATTAATGGCACGCGCATTCAAGCTTCACAGGATAATCAAAATTGGATCACTATTTCCAGCTCAGCGATTTCAACTAACGAATGGCAAGCACTGACAATTACTGATCCTCAGCATTATCGTTACATTCGCATCTACAACAGCAACAGCTGGTTTGGAAATATGGCGGAAGTGAAATTCCACGGTAGTCATCGCGGCTCTGTGGATTTGATCAGCACCGTTGGTTTGTCTTCTGCATCCGCGGATGCAACCGGGTTGATTCATATTGGCGATGAGGTGAGCATTTCTATAGGTGCAGTTGGTTTAATTGCAGATATGGACGTGATTATTCAGGGTGTTCCTGCCAGCGTATCCCAAATCAATGATAACGCCTGGGTCGCAACCGCAACTATGTCAGCCGACGTCAACCAAGGTTATGTTGGGTTCACGATTAACTACAACAGCACAACTGGCGCAACTGGAACGCCTGAAAGCAGCACGACCGATGGCTCCAGGTTGTATCTCATCAATGGCGATGACTTGCTGCTTAATATTGCTGAAATTGCAGATCTGATTGACCCCTCAACGACTTTTGGTCGCCCCAATGCAGCGGTAACCCTGAGCAACGTAAACGCGCTTTTAGATGGTAATGCCGGCACCGTTTCCGATTTCCGAATCGGCACCAATGGCAGTGGTGGTTACATTACCTTTGATTTTAAAGAAGGGAACTCGGTGTGGTTAACCGGTGTGAATATGCTGGCGCGCCAGGATAACTATTACACCCGTATCGAAAGTGCAGTGGTGCAAGGCTCGAATGACAATATCAATTGGACCACAATCACCTGGCCAGCACTTGCTACCCGGGATTGGCAAAACCTGAGTGTTACCACTCAGTCTGGTTACCGATATCTGCGCTTATACAACTGGCGCAACTGGTTCGGCAATATGGCGGAAGTGAGGTTGCATGTGGACAACAAACCGCCCGTCACACAAGCCAATATTCCTACTGGCTGGGTGAACTCTGATGTCTTGCTTGAGTTTAATGCGATTGATGACGCTTCCGGTGTTGATGCGACTTACTTTGCGCTTGGTGATGCGCAATCGCAATCGGCAACTTCAGTTGTTGTCAGCACCGAAGGTAGTAATGATCTGATGTTCTGGAGTGCAGATAAAGCGGGGAATGTTGAAAATATTAATTTTTCCCAAGTGAAACTTGATAAAACCTTGCCGCAATATTTGATTGAGTTGAATGGTGAACCTTTTGTTGCGGGGGAGTCGATACAAGATAATCAGACGCTCAGTTTGACCATTTCAGATACATTGTCTGGCTTGGAACTTCAGCAGGTATCTTTGGATGGTCAGATCATTGCACCCAGTGTGAATACAACTAGTTACCGAATTTATCTACCCGGTAAAATTGGTTCTCACCAATTGCATATAACTGCAAAAGATTTAGCGGGTAATCAGCTCAATGAACAGCTAACCTTCAGAGTAGAAACTAATCTGGAGTCGCTAATCTCCCTGTTTATTGAAGGTGTAAACTCGGGCGATATCACTGGAAAATTAGCTGATAAGCTCAGCCGTATCCTTAGGCAGATACAACATATTGTTTCGCAGTCAGAAATTGCACATGGTATGAACAGCGATCGAATTATTTTGCAATTGCTAACAAATATGTCTCATGAGCTTTCCAGGAATTCCAATGTGATAGATGCTAATACGTTGGAAATTCTTAAAAATGATGTTGAGGCATTAATGCGCCTCTATCGGGAAAGAGTCGAAGGGCTTTAACGAGTATTTTATTCCCCTGATATAAGTTTTTAGTCGAATAAACCTTATCTTGGCTGGGCAATCATGCCCAGCCATTTTTATGTTTTTAGGATTAGCACCACTAATCAACCGCGGTGAGAGTCTCCAATCAATAGCAGTGCAGCACTTCCTATGATAGCAGTCTCATCCCCTGTTAAACCGCTGCGAATCCTGTTGCGAAGCAGGGTTGACGCTTTACTTTTGACGTTATCAGTCAGCGTGAAAAGCCAATTTTTTGGCATAGAAGAGACAATAATTATTTCGTCAAGATGGTGCAGACTGGCGCTAGTTTCAATGGAAAATGTCAGTGCACTGGCGGCATTTTGGATCCATGCAGAAATTATCTGATTGGTTGCCGGGTTTTGGTCTTGATAATTAAAATGCATTAATTCTAATGTGGATGCCACGCCAAGGTGTCGGCATAAACTAGCAAGGGATGATTGCTCATTGAGCGAGTTGTATTGTGTTGCTTCAGCTCTACTATGAGCTGCGAATACGATAGGCATGGATCCAAGAAACTTTTTTTCAACCGGTCGATGCAGATTTATTTCGTTGGCAAAAATAAAGCAGCCGTCAACGTCTAGATCTATTTGAATATAGAGCGAATCTTTTTTAATACTTGTGGGATTTTTTATGATCTCTGCGGCGGCAGCCGTAATTCCTGCAGGAACGATTACAAGCACAAGCTTGTAAAGTGATTGATCGTTTTGATTTTTTAATCGGTGGCTTAGGCGAGCCTTTATCTCACGCACGCAGATTATTTCATCGCCGCTGTCGATAAGGCCGATTCCAATTAATGCCCGCTGTTGCTCCAGTTCCAGACATTTAACCAGCTCAACGATCTGATGATAAATTTGATCTGCAAGATCTAAATTTGTTTGCTGGTGGACTGGATACTCCTGAATAACCAGAATGGTTCCATGAAAATTAATCACGGCGATCAGAAAAATGTTTTCTCTAATCTCAATCCCTATAGCCAATCGGCCATTAGCTCGAATCTCGTACTGGGCTGTTGGCTTTCCTCGCGGTTTCTTCTGAATACCTTTTTTTTGGATAAGACATTTGCTTTCCAGAGTTTCAACAATTCTTGCAACAGCGGGATAGGTCAAGCCGGTTAGCTGCGCTATATCGGCTTTTGATAATTGTTGATGCTCACGCATGAGCAATAAAATGAGCTGCTCATTCTTATCGCGTAGATTGGATGAGTTTTGCCCCTGGCTCATGGGTTACTGATTGGATGGCTGAAATTGTAGGCGGGGCTCTTGGTCGTTGTGTAGTAAAAATGCAGAGATAATAAGAAAAAACACAACTACGCTTCCCATAATTTTATAGGATAGGGAAAAACCAAAATTGTCATACATTAAGCCGGCAACAACCGACAGCCCGCTGGCTGCAACCTGAGTCATAAATTGAAAACCCACCAAATACAGCGTAGAGGAAAGGCGAGCGTCAAAACTGCGGGTGATATATTTAAAAATAGAGATGAGCATAATAGGCAGCTCAGCCGCGTGTAGCAGTTTCATGAAAGAAATTTCTATTGCATTGTCGGCAAAACCTGAGCCGATAATGCGCAATGCCATAATGGCACCGGATAACAGCAGGCCATTTTTTGCGCCGATTTTGTTTACGATAAAGGGCGCTAAAAACATGCCCCCCGCTTCAAGAAATACCTGAAATGAATTGAGGTAACCGTACATGGCATTACCCTCTGCTTTGCTGGGAAAGAGCGAGGAGAAATAAACCGGAAATTGCTGATCGTAAACGGTGTACACACAGGTCACGCCTATTACATAGGTGGCAAATGCCCAAAAGCTAGGTAGTTTTAATAAGCCTAGTGCGTCACGGGTACTCAGTGGCGATGTTTTTTCCTGTAAGTGACCCGCTGTGGGTTGGGTGGAAACAAACAGTAGGGCAAAAATAAACACCAGCGCGCTGATGCTGGCGAGATAAAAATTAATATGCGGGTTGATATTAAAAAGATAACCGGTAAAAAAGGTGGCGCAGGCCCAACCCAAAGAACCCCACATTCGAGCTTTACCAAACTCAAAGCCGGTAAAGCGACCAATGCGCTCGACGTAAGTTTCTACTGCACCGACACCCGCCAGAAAGGTGATCGCAAAATACACTCCACCTATTACCGCGCCGAGATAGAAGTTGTGTTGTAGCAAGGGCGCATAAATGAAAATAAAAAATGGGCCGCTCAGAATTAACAATATGCCTACTGCAAACAATAGCGATCGCTTAACCCCAAGCTTGTCCTGAATAAAACCATAACAAGGCATAATTAATAATGCGGCCATGGCATTGATACTGAAAATCATGCCGGTGCGCTCGCCACTAAGGCCAATAACTTGATTTAACCAAATAGGGAATAATGAAAACGTAAACGACCAGGTCAGAAAAAAACTAAATAAGCAGGTACTCAGTAACCAGTAATTTTTGGTGGCGCTAGTGAATGGCATCATTATTCTCATCGTTAGCATGGGCAAGAGTGTGCCGGCGTTAACCGGCCCCGGGTGGTGCTACTGATCCGCGGATAACTTGTTCGCCGCCAATCAGATAGGTTTTTAACGGAGTGTTTTCTTCCAAGGCGAGTTGTGCGGCCTTTTGTCCCATTTCGAAATAGGGCAGCGAGACGGTAGTGAGTTTGGGCACCAGATTTTCCGCAATCATGCGGTAGTTGTCGTAACCCACAATCGAAATCGTTTCGGGAATTTTGTAGCCCATGCGGCGTATCAGCATGTAGACACGCATTGCCATTTTGTCGTTACCACACATGATTGCACTGGGACGCTCGGAGCGGGCCATAATGTCGCGCAGAATGTCGGGGATGGTTGCGAACTCATCTTCTGGATCGCGGCATACACCTTCATGGATAAGTTCCGCTTGCATTTCTACACCCATTTCCATGTGAGCTTTTTTGTAACCGCGCAGACGCAACACAGTTGCTGGCATATCATCAAACAGGGTCAAAAATGCGATTCGTTTGTGGCCGGCTATTAATAAGTTTTTTGTTGCATCGTAAGCGCCACTTTCGTCATCTGGAATGATGGTCGGGTGGCGCAATTTTTTTTCAAAACAGTTCACCAGAATAAGTGGGCATTTATTGAAACTTTGTTCAATAGCGACTTCGCGGTGATAAACAGTGGCAAAAATAATCGCCTGCGCACGTTGGCGACGAAAGTCATTTACCAATCGTTCAAAGCTGGATGCCTTGCCACCCGATTCGCCAATCATCAGGAGTTTCCCCTGACGTTCACATTCATGCTGGATGCCCGCAATAATATCGAAGGAATCTGGCGTGGTGGTCAGTCGCTCGGTAATCAGGCACACAATGCCAGTCTCTTGCCCGCGTAGCGCTTGCGCAGCGGCAGAGGGATAGAATTCCAGAGCTTGCATGGCTTCATTGACGCGCTCGCGAGTTTTGTCGCTGACGCCGTCGTAGCCACTCAGAATGCGGGAAACTGTTTTTACCGACACGTTGGCATGTAGCGCTACATCTTTAATAGAAGTCATTTGTGTTCCATTGGCTGGGTGAGTTATCAGGCTTGTCTAAATACGAACATTTAGCTTGACATATTTCCTACCCTTTTCACTATAATGACCAACGATAGACATTTTGTCAATCCGCAAATAAAGCAATAAATAACCCGGGTTTAAGTTGTTGGAGTCCGTTATGGGATTGGTTAAGCGTTCGCGACTATTGATCATTGTCTTGTCTATCTCGCTAGTATTGCTGCTGGCTTGCTGGCCAAAACAACAGGCGCCACTGTTAGTGGCAATCAAATTTGATGAGGGGCGTGGTGCACGGGTAAAGGATGCTGTTTCGGGGCGCGATTACCCCATTGCGCATCGTTTTCTGGCGGCGCGCTATAAGCCGGTGTCTGATCCTTACTGGCGGGACAACTGCATTGCCGGTCAATGTTTGAAGTTTGATGGCTATAGCAATGCTGTGGAGTTGGCACCACTGGCGATGCCCGCCTCCGGGGTGATGACACTCAGTATGTGGGTGGCGCCGCAAGCCTATGAATGGGGCGATGGCGGGTTGCCGTCGGGTTTGATTGGTCAATATCAGGCGGCGGAACATCAGGGGTTTGTACTGGGAATCGGGCGTCACGGCGAGTGGTTGGTGCAGTTTGGTGATGGAGTTGAAACTCACACGGTCACCGCCGGCCAGCGGTTGCCGGTTGATACCTGGTCCCATGTGGCGGTGCGTGTCGATAAGCCTGAACAATTGTTAATTTTTTACTGCAATGGCGAGCGGGTGGCCGAGCACAAGCTGCCTGCTTTGGCACAGTTGCAATTGCCGAAGATACCTCTGTTGATTGGACGTCATTCGGCCGCAATGCTGCATTTGGGGCATTTTTATCTGCACAGTTTTAACGGCTTGATGGATGAGTTAACAGTGCTGGATGGCCCACTTTCAAGCGACGAACACCAGGCGCTGTATACCCGTGGCTTGGTTGATGGGCAATTGCCTACGCTTGCGCTTGCGGATACGACGATTGCCCGCAGCGCGTTTGATGGCGACAAACATCGCCCGCAGTATCACCTTATGCCCGATGCCCATTGGATGAACGAACCGCACGGGCCGTTTTACTACAAGGGCAAATACCACATTACCTTTCAAAAGAATCCCCACGGGCCGTTTTGGCACCAGATCCACTGGGGACATTTGGTCAGCGATGACATGGTGCACTGGCAGGAGGTGGAAATGGCCTTGCGCCCCGAGGCGGATGAGTTAGCGCCGGACGGTATTTGGTCGGGCAGTGCAACGCTGGATGCTGACGGTAACCCGGTGCTGTTTTTTACCGCCGGCAACGACCAGATGTTTCCCACCCAGCGAATGGCGTTGGCTCGCCCTAAAGACCTGACTGATCCACTGTTGCGCAAGTGGGTCGCGCACCCGGAAGCACTCATTACGCAGCAGCGCGATTGGGGTTTGTTTGGCCAGTTCCGCGACCCCTTTGTATTTTGGGATAAGACCGCCCAACAGTGGTATCAACTGGTGACCTCGGGCATTCCCGATGGCAGCGGCACGGCGCTGGTGTTTTCCTCCACTGATTTGCTCGGCTGGAATTACCTGGGGCCGCTGTTTAGCACCGATATCAAGGCCTATCCACAAGTTGGCCCGGTGTGGGAGCTGCCGGTGCTATTGCCACTGGGTACCGGTCGCGACGGTCGCCCGCGCCACTGGTTTGGCATTAACTCCCACGGCGCTGGTGCGGTGGTGGAGGTCTATTACTGGATCGGGGTATGGGATGCCTCCACCGGCCGGTTTAGCCCGGATCACCCCGAACCGCGCCTGATGGACATAGGTGATCGCAAGTTCACCGGCCCCAGCGGTATGGTTGACCCGGTCACAGGACGCAGCATTTTATTCACCATAGCCCAAGGCGAAACTACCCGCCAACAAGAGGCCGAGAGCGGCTGGGCGCACAACGGTGGCCTGCCACTCAGCCTGTGGTTGGGCGAGGACGACCAACTGCGGTTTGCGCCTATCGCCGAGCTTTCCTCACTGCGCGGTGAAGCGTTGGTTGATGCCGCCAACATCAGCGGCGCCCAGGCCCAGGCACTGTTGGCACCGGTCAAGGGGGATTTGTTAGAGCTGGAACTGGTGCTGGATAGCGCGCAGTTGGTCGGTTCGACTGGCGCTGGTTCACTGGCGCTGGAACTGCGTAAAAACCCGCGTGCCAGTGAGCTGACCCGGCTCAGTTTGCAGCCTTCTGATGGTGCCTCGCGCTGGCGTTTGGCGCTGGATCGCACCCGCACCAGTCTCGATCCGGATGTGCTGAGTTATGGCGTGCAGGGTGGTGAGTTGGCGTTGGATGATGAAATCCGGCTGCGCGTATTTCTGGATCGCTCCATGCTGGAGGTTTATGTCAATGACCGCATTGGCCTGACCAGCCGAGTATTTCCCGCAACGCTTGATGCCCTTGGGCTCGGCCTTGAATTGCCTCCCGCCGCAGTCGTGAAACGGTTGCGTGTGTGGCCGATGAGTGCCGCCCAAGGTGCCACGGTGCCCGCGGCTCCCGCCGCCTTTGAATACAGCGATACCACCTGGCAGAGCGCGCTGCCCAACCACGATTTTAGCCAGTGCAACCTCACCGGCTGGCAAGCGCAAGGCGCTGCTTTTACTGCCGCGCAGGTGGTGGCGGATCAGCGGGAGCTAAATCCCAGTGGGCGTATCCCCGGCGGTTGTCACTTGCTCGGTAGTTTAGCGGGTGGTGATGCCACCGGCGAGCTGCGCTCGGCGCCCTTTGTGCTGGGCGGTAACGGCCAGGTTAATTTCCTGATCGGCGGCGGTATGGACATGAACAATCTCTATGTCGCGCTGGTGGACCTTGAGACCGGCCGTGAGTTGATGCGCGTTACTGGCACCGAGGCGGCAGCGCTACCTGCCGGCACCAATCACAGCTTGCGCCGCGTTTACTGGGACCTCAAAGGTGCGCTGGGCAAAAGCCTCTATTTCCACATTCGCGATCAGGCCAAGGGCCCGCGCGCGTATCTCAATGTCGATGACTTTCATATTCCTGTGCAATCCACACTCATAACAGAGACTTCGCTATGACCAGTTTTACTACCCCTGCGCTACCCGCAGACGCTTGGCGCCCACAATTGCATTACTCGGCGCGCGGCAATTGGATTAACGACCCCAATGGGTTGTTTTACAAAGATGGCATTTATCACCTCTATTACCAGATGAACCCGGATGACAGTGTCTGGGGCAATATGCACTGGGGGCACGCGGTGTCGCCTGACTTGGTGCGCTGGCAGGAGTTACCCATAGCGCTGGATGCCGAGCCGGAAGGCTTGGGCTACGCATTTTCCGGTGGTGCCGTGATTGACTGGAATAACAGTTCCGGCTTGGGCGATGGAGTAAGCCCACCAATTATCGCCACCTATACCCAGCATTCCAAAGACGCAGTACAGGTGCAGAGCATCGCCTACAGCACCGACGGCGGTAAGCGCTTTGTGCCCTATGCGGGCAACCCGGTGATCGCCAATCCGGGATTGAAAGATTTTCGCGACCCCAAAGTTGTCTGGCATGAGCCAAGCCAGCGCTGGGTGATGGCGCTGGTGGCGGGCGATCGCGCGCATTTTTACACCTCAACTAACCTGTTGGAGTGGAGCTTTGCTTCGGAGTTTGGCGCTGAATCCGGCGCCCATGGTGGCGTGTGGGAGTGCCCCGAACTCTTCTCGCTCACCTGCGCCGAGACGGGTGAAAGCCGCTGGATTCTGACCATTAGCCTCAACCCGGGCGGCCCTAATGGTGGCTCGGCGATGCAGTATTTTGTCGGCCAGTTTGATGGGCAGGTGTTTCAGGTCGAGCACGAAGACACCCGCTGGTTGGATTTTGGCACCGACTTTTATGCCGGTATCACCTGGGATGGATTGCAGTCCATGGGTGATGAGCGGGTGATGATCGCCTGGATGAGCAACTGGCAATACGCCAACAAAACTCCTACGGACAGCTGGCGCGGCGCTATGTCGCTGCCGCGACGGATGGCATTGCACAACGTAAACGGGCACTACCGGGTGGCCAGTGAACCACACGTCAACTTGTTGCAGGCTCGCCGCGGTGGATTTGACTGGTTGCAGGATCGTCCGTTGGCGGCGGGTGAATTACTCAGCACTAACGAGTTACCGCCGGTGGCGGAAATTGTACTGCAACTGCGCTGGTCGGCGGCAGCCCCTCTGGTGGAATGGCAATTGATAAATGCGCAGGGCGAACAATTGAGTCTGGTGTTGGACGCTGCGCAGGCTAGGCTTAGTCTTGATCGCCGCCAATCGGGCTGGGATCAGGAAGGCTTTGGGCGCGAGATGCACGCGGAGCTGTATGCAAGTGCGCCTGGTTTTGCCGAGCTGCGGTTGTTTGTAGATCGCTCCTCGCTAGAGGTGTTTGCCAATGGCGGCCTGACGTGCCTGACCAGCTGCTGCTTTCCGCAATCGCCCTATTCAACGCTGCAATTGCATTTGCGTTCCGGCGCGCTGGATGCGGTTTCGGCCCAGATCTACCACCTGGAGTAACCGGCTATGACTATCTGTGTACTGGGCGAGGCGATTGCTGATTTAGTACCTACCGAACAGGGCTTGTATGACCCTAAAGTGGGTGGTTCACCCTTTAATTTCGCGCGCTGTCTGGCGCGGTTGGGCGCGCCAGTACGCTATGTGTCCCCCATTTCCAGCGATGCCCTTGGTGCGCGCATGCTGGATGAAATGCGCTTGCAGGCTATTGCATTTGATCCCGCCAACCGCTCACCGCTGCCAACCTCGCTCGCTCTAGTCGCCTATGACAATGGGCAGCCGCGTTATAGCCTTTACCGCGAAGGCATTGCCGATACTGATTTTACCGTGGCTGGTGTGCTGGCACAGGTTCCCGCAGAAACCCGCATTTTTCATACCGGATCGCTGATGTTGGTGCCCGACGTAATTGACCGGGTAGCGTCGCTGCTGGAGCAGCTGCGCGCGCGCGGCATAGTGATCAGCCTGGATATCAACCTGCGCCCCGGTGTGGTGCGCGACCAGCAGGAGTATCGCCGGAAAATTCTGGCCTTGCTGCCACTGGCGGATGTGATTAAGGCCAGTGATGAGGACCTGGCGCTGCTCGGGCTTGATATTAGCGATATAAAACCGGTGATCGAGCGCTACTTTGCCGGTTCGTTGCTCATTTTTACCCGCGGCGATGAGGGTGCCACGGCATGCGTGGGTGGTCAGCAGTTTAGGGTGCCTGCCTATCCCGTGAGCCGTGTGCAGGACACCATTGGTGCTGGCGATACCTTCTACGGCGCTTTTATCGCGCGGATGTATGCAGTGACCAAGTCGCGTCTGGATTGGGCCGATGAGTCACTACTGCGTGGTGCATTGCAGCTTGGCTGTGCGGCAGCGGCGATTAACGTGACTCGCGCCGGTTGCCAGCCGCCATCCATGGCGGAGATTGAGGCCCTAATCAATGGCCGCTGTCATCTCTAGCGAAGAGCAAGGTTGGGCAAAACGAAACATTACACTTGTATATGAGTAAAAGAGTAACGGCAGTGTTGTTTTTGCCTGTTCCATTTCAAGGGTAGAGGATAAAAAACTTGCAATGAAGCGATGGAATATTATTATGTCTATCGATGGTCAAAAAATTTATCAACTGCACCACCCTTGTTGAAAGATCTATTAGTGATATTAAGCGAGTCGGCAAAACCAATAGAGAGAAAAGTAAAGTTCGGTCGTATTGGTTTATCTGAAAATGTCTAACGTTGGTCATTATGGCCTTGGTAGGGTAGGAAGATTATGAAAATAAATAAAATTCTCACTGCGATGCTCTTGATTCAGGGGAGTAGCTTACTGCTGCCCACAATGGTTTCAGCTCAGGTTGTCACTGAATCGGCACAAGATTCGGTCGCGGCGGAAAAATCTGTTAGCAAACAAGAAAAGGCTGAGGATCAAGGCCTTCAATTGGAAGAAATCATTGTTACCGGCACGGCGGGTGGCGGTCAGATGACCAAGTTTGAAGCCTCCTTTGGCATCACCACCATCAGCCAGGAGCAAATGAAGGAAATAGCACCGCAAAGCACCGCCGATCTGCTCGGTGAAGTGCCCGGTATTTTCACCGAGGGTGGTACTGCCGGTGAGGCAAGTAACAACGCCAACGTGCGCGGTATTCCATCCTCCGGCGGGTTCAAGTTTTTACCCCTGTTGGTGGATGGACTGCCCATGTACGAAGAGCCGGAAATCGGCTTTATGAATAACGATGTGTTTATCCGTGCCGATTTGATGACCAAGTCAGTGGAAGCAGTACGCGGTGGCCCATCTGCTGTGCTCTACTCGCACGCCCTTGGCGGCGCGGCCAACTTTATTACCCGCACCGGTGGTGAAGAATACGAAGGCGCAGTGAAAGTGGAAGTGGGCGATTGGGGGCACTTGCGCAACGACTTTTTTGTCTCCGGCCCACTGACCGACCGTTTGACCTTTGCCGTGGGCGGTTTCTACCGCGTGTCTGATGGCGTGCGCGACCCAGGTTATACCGGTAATGATGGCGGCCAGATGCGCGGCAACCTGGTGTGGACCAGTGACGATGAGCTGACCAAGGTGGAGTTGCACGCACATATGCTGCGCGACAAAACCATCTTCTATCAAAACGTTCCCTTCACCATTCCGCGCGTCGAAGAACGCCCCACGGTGGACAATCCGGCGCGGGTGGACAACATTCAGGATCTGGGCATAGATCTGGCAAATGGCACGCTTGCGTCCAATGATTTGCGTACCGGCACCATTAAAACCGCGCAGGGCGATCGCGATTACGATCTGGCCAACGGTATAAACCCCAGCTTTGATACCTGGACTTTAAAGTTCAGCCGCGATTTCGACACCTGGAAAATCGAAAACAACATGCGTAAAACCGCTGGCGTCAGTGGTTTTAACGCCATCTTCGCCGGTACACCGGTAAAGGCTGAACAGTTTACGGCTGACCGTGAGCGCAATGATGTTGCCAACCGCGCCTACACCGCCGCCCAGCAGTGTGATTTGGGTTCAGTCTATTTGTCTTACTTCGGGGTGGATGAAAACAATTGTGGCGATAACCTCAACGCCGCCAACCTCACCGAGTTCACCAATCGCTACCGCAGTTATAGCAATTTTGCCCTGCAGTATGCCGACGACGGCTCGCCGCTGGATTTGGCCAACTCTCCCTATGTGGCCTTCCAAACCCTGTGGTTAGCGGAAGTGGAAGCCGAGATGTTTGTGGACGATCTGCGCCTGCACACCTCATTTGATTTGTTGGGTGAACACAACCTGACCTTTGGTTCCTATTTCAGTAATTACGATCTGGGCACCCAGCTGACCATCACCGAAATGATTACCGATGTGACCGGCAGCCCACGAAAACTCGATTTGGTGGCAACCAACGCATCCGGCGCGCAAATCGGCCCGTCACTGACTGACTACGGCATTTATCGCCACGTAAATACCTTCCTTAAGGTGGATGACAAGCACCAGGCATTTGCTTTTTACATCAACGACGATTGGGCGATAACTGATCGTTTGGATGTCAACCTGGGCGCCCGCTGGCACCAGCTCAACATTGACAGCAACTACTTTTTTGCTGATACCGGTTCAGACATCACTCCGGCGGACGTTGAGGTGGGCAGCACCTCGGACACTCTGGCGGACAACAGTGTGGTGGGTTTGTCCGGGCGGGTACAGGCGCGTGAAATCGAGTTCAACCAAAATGGCTGGACCCTTGGCGCCAACTTCAGGTTGCTGGATAACATCGCCATCTTCGGGCGTGTGTCCGAATCTTTCCGTATGCCGCGCTCGGAAGTTATTTGGGCTGATCGCACCTCGGCTGACCCGATTCAAACCATCGATCAGCTCGAAGGTGGGGTGAAGTTTATGGGCGACACCTTTGACGCTTTTGTCACGGTGTTCTGGAACCAATTCAGGGCTACTGGTAATAACCACGAATACAAAGATATCGAAGATCCGGCTTGTCAGGTGTCAGATGGCAATCTCATCGATTTAAACGAATGCCGCACTATTCAGGGTATTTCCCGCCGTGGTACCGAGAACATCGGGGTTGAGCTGGAAACGAACTGGCGCCCCGATCTGGTACCAGGCTTTACCTTGAGCACCACAGTGACCTGGCAAGACCCTCAATACTCTGGCGGCAATGTGCCGATCGTGGAGCCAATCACTGAGGAAGTAGACGGCGTCTTTGTCACCACCGGTTACCGCACCATTGAATCGGGTATCGACGGCAATATCCCGCGTCGTTTTGCGCGCCTGATGACCAACATTCGCCCCAGTTACGACCTGGAGTCGCTCACCGGTTTACCCGTCACGGTATATGGCGCAGCCCAGTATTTGGGTGAGCGTTTTGGCGAGGATGACAACCTGATTATCTACCCCGATTACTGGTACTTCGAAGCAGGTGTAATGGGGCAAATCAACGAGCAGTTCAGCGCCCAAATGCACGTCACTAACCTTACCAATGAAGCGGTTTTGACCGAAGGCGGAAACCTGGATGTGAATGTGGTTACGCAGGAAGGGGATCGCAATATCGCCTTGGGGCGCCCGCTGATGGGTCGCACAATCAAACTCAGTTTGACTTACGAATTCTGATGTCGAGAGGACGAATAATGAAAACAACATCCAGACTTATGCAATTGACCGCGCTGTTAGCCGTTTCCGGTGCGCTGGTCTCCTGTGGCGGTGACGCCGGTGGTGCCGGTTTTGAATTTACCGGTTATGTGGAACCGCAACAGGGCAATTCCGAAACCTTGTTTAAGGTGACCAATAGCGACCCGCTGCTCTTTAACCCGGCCAATGTAATCGCTGACTTTGAAGATGCCGACTTTATCCAGAACCCGGCCAATGGCTGGGTGGTTACTGGCCAGTTTGCAGAAGGTAAGGATTGGAATGTCCTTACTGCCAAACTGGAAGGGGCACGTATCGGCAAGGTGGCAGTGAGCACCTGTGAGATCAACGGCAGCGATTGCGATAGCAATATCG
>Ga0307406_10000776_pt1 | contig 17912 bp, 13 predicted proteins | sample 322Cmetagenome_3_FD_203706 | JGI IMG/M metagenome (GOLD analysis project Ga0307406, IMG submission 203706) | Maize rhizosphere microbial communities from greenhouse at UC Davis, California, United States - 322HYB-C-2 | ecosystem: Host-associated > Plants > Roots > Rhizosphere > Soil | place...
CGGTTTCCCTTGTCGTTTTGTCCCCCCCGCCGGGTTGGGTTGGTTTCGTGGGGGTGCCCCCCCCCCTGGGGGGGGGGGGCGGCGCCCCCCCGCCCCCCCCGCCCCACGGTCAGGGACTATTCGGCGACGCCCGAGTCGACCTCGGCCTGGGTCCAGTAACCGGAATCGACGAGGAGCGACGTGATGTTGTCCTTGTAGACGATGTCCGACTGGAGCAGGTACGACGGGACGACCTTCACGCCGTTGTCGTAGGTCTTCGTGTCGTTGGCCTCAGGCTCATCGCCCTGGAGCATGGCCTCGGCGACCACGACCGACTGCTCGGCGAGCTTGCGCGTGTCCTTGAAGATCGACGCGAACTGCACGCCCTGGTTGATCAGGCTGACCGAGCCGATCTCGGCATCCTGACCGGTGACGATCGGGAGTCCGGCCTCGATGTTCGCGCCGAGTCCGCCGGTGCCCTGCAGCGCGGTGATGATGCCTCGCGAGAGGCCGTCGTAGGGCGAGAGGACTCCGTCGAGCTTCGTGCCGTTGCCGTACGTCGAGGTCAGCAGGTCTTCCATGCGCTTCTGCGCCGTCTCCTGCTGCCAGCGCAGGATCGCCGCCTGCTCGATGTCGGTCTGCCCGGACGGCACGGCGAGCACGCCGTCGTCGAGGAACGGCTGCAGCGTGTCGATCGCGCCCTGCCAGAAGAAGTGCGCGTTGTTGTCGTCGAGCGATCCGGCGAAGAGCTCGATGTTGAACGGGCCCTTGACGTCGGTCTCCTTGCCGTCTGCGTCGAGCACGCCGAGGCCCACGAGCAGCGAGGTCGCCTGCTGGACGCCGACCTTGTAGTTGTCGAAGGTGACGTAGAAGTCGACGTTCTCGCTGTCGCGGATCAGTCGGTCGTACGAGATGACCGGGATGTTGGCGGCCGCCGCGGCGTCGAGCTGCGAGGAGAGCGCGGTGCCGTCGATGGCCGCGATGATCAGGAGGTCCGCGCCCTTGGTGATCATCTGGTCGATCTGCTGGCCCTGGGTGGGGATGTCGTCGCCGGCGTACTGCAGGTCGACCTGGTAGCCGGAGTCCTCGAGGCCCGCTTCGACGGCGCTGCCGTCGGCGATCCAGCGCTCGGAGGTCTGCGTGGGCATGGACACGCCGATCAGGAGGTCGCCCTTGTCGACCGAGCCCTTGTCGTCGCCGCCGCCCGCTGAGCCGGCGCCGCCACCACCGCATCCTGCGAGGGCGAGAGCCCCCACCAGGCCGAGTGCGGCCAGTGCATACTTCTTCTTCATTCCGAGCTCCTTCGCTGTGAACGGCGGCGTCTCTCTCGACGCCCGCGAACCCGCTTCGGTGAAGGTTCGCTTGACACACTTTCTTGAGTTCGAGACTCGAAGTCAAGCGGCTGTGATGGTTTCGTTACTTCCGATTTTTCCGCGACCGCGCCCTGGAACGACGTTCGAGGATCGTTCGAGACATGAAGTCAAGGGGTTTCGCGGTGAGCTTCCGCGCGCACGCGTGACTGTCCAGTATGTTGACGTCGACATGCCAACGTCAAACTGCGGATGGGTGTCGCGAGGACGGCGAGATCTACTCTGCGGGCGGGTGGGCGCCTGCTCGCGTGGTGGACGGTGCGCTGGGGTTCTTGCCCTGGGCCTGTCGACCTCGTGACGCGAGGAGCAGCAGGATCGCTCCGACGACGGCCACCGCGATGTTCACGGTCAGATAGACGGCTCCGTCAGTGCCGCCGGCGCGCACGACGGAGAGGGACGTCAGCGAACCGATCACGGCGAGGGCGATCGCCGTGAAGCCGAAGATTCGGAGCATCGGTGCTTTCGTCATGTCGCGGCCCCCATGCCGAACGAGCGCACCCGCGTGGGATCGAATGCGCGATCCGCTCTGCGAACGCAGCGGCGATCGCCGACATCCGGTCGGCGCTCGCTACGCGGTGAAGTAGCTGCTCGTCGCGTTGTCGAGGATGCGCTGCATGCCGTGCAGCCAGTTGAGCTTCAGAGCCTCGACGGCGCCGGGAATGTCGCCCGCGGCCAGGCGGAGGGCGATCTCGGCGTGCTCGGCGGCGACGCGCTCGACCTTCACGTCTTCCGGGACGAGCAGTGACTCGTAGCGGTGGAACGAGCTGCGCACGCTCTCGATGACCGCGAGCAGACGCGTGTTTGGGCAGGCCGAGAGCATGACGCTGTGCCACTCGTCGTCCTTGGTGATGACGAGCTGGTGCTCGACGAGCTCGTCGGCGAAGGCATCCGCCATCTCCTTCAAACGGATGCCGATCTCGCGCAGCTCGTCGGGCGGACTGAGCTCGAGGGCGAGGCTCTCCAGGGTGGCCATGACGGGAGCGAGGTCTCGGAACTCCGAGGCGCTGAGCGGCACGAACCGGAAGCCCTTGCCGTTCTCGCTCTCGATCTGTCCCTCGGACTCCAGGGCGATGAGTGCTTCGCGGAGGGGCGTGCGGCTGACGCCGAGCTCGGTGGCCAGCTGCACCTCGTTGATGCCCTCGCCGGGCTGAACGAGGCCGGCTCGCATCCGCTCCAGAAGCTCCGCACGCACCTGCGAGCGCAGGTTCCTGCGTTCGATCGCCATGCCTCTCCCGTTCTGCCGCCTGCCCGTCAGCCTATGGGTTGACGGCCTCTGGACGACGTCCTAGTGTGTGTATACAGAATACAACCGGTTCCGGAAAAGCGCCAGAGCGAGACCGAGACCGCAGGGGAGAACTCAGAGAGGAGCCGTCGTGCCCGCATCCGCATCCGCAGCCGACCAGCCGATCCGGCGCGTCCGCCTCGACGCGCTCGCCTACGGCGGCGACTACAACCCCGACCAGTGGTCGGAGGAGACCTGGCACGAAGACATCCGTCTGATGCGCGAGGCGAGCGTCAACATGGTCAGTCTGCCGATCTTCAGCTGGCCGCAGCTCGAGCCCGAACCCGGCGTCTACGACTGGGCATGGCTCGACCGCATCATCGATCTGCTGTGGGATGCCGGCATCGCGATCGACCTCGCCACCGCCACCGCGACCCCGCCCTCGTGGCTGCTGCGAGCGCACCCCGAGATGGCGCCGTGGGATGCTGACGGCCACCGCCTCGAGTTCGGCTCCCGGCAGACCTACTGCCCCTCCTCGCCGATCTGGCGCGAGAACGTCGCACGCATGACCCGCGCCATGGCCGAGCGCTACGGCGCGCACCCGGGGCTGGCGATGTGGCACATCTCGAACGAGTACGGCGACCACACCTCCCGCTGCTGGTGCCCCGAGTCGGCACGGCATTTCCGCCGCTGGCTGCAGAACCGCTACGGCGACCTCGACGGGCTCAACGAAGCCTGGGGCGTCAACGTGTGGGGCCAGCGCTACACCTCGTGGGAGCACATCGAGACGCCGAAGAAGGCGCCCGGTCCGGTCAACCCGACCAAGCTGCTCGACTTCGAGCGGTTCTCGTCCGATGCGCTGCTCGAGCTGTTCCAGGTCGAGATCGACGTGCTCCGCGAGGTCACGCCCGACATCGCGGTGACCACCAACTTCATGAGCATGTTCCGCGACCTCGACTACTGGGACTTCGCGGCGGTCGAAGACGTCGTCACCGACGACGCCTACCCCGAGCCCGCCGATCCGACCTCGCACGTCGGCGCCGCGCTCAACTACGGACTCATGCGCTCGCTCAAGGGCGGGCAGCCCTGGCTGCTGCTCGAATCGTCGGCGAGCGCCACGAGCTGGCGCGACGTGAACGTGCCGAAGGCGCCGGGCAAGATCCGCGTCGAGAGCCTGCAGGCCGTCGCGCACGGATCGGACGCCGTGATGTTCTTCCAGTGGCGCCAGGCCCGGTACGGGCAGGAGAAGTTCCACTCGTCGATGCTCGGCCACCGGGGCGAGCGGTCGCGCAGCTTCCAGGAGACCAAGGCCCTCGGACTCGAGCTGAAGAAGCTCGAGCCGGTGCGCGGCACCCGGGTGCGCTCGCGCGTGGCGCTGGTCGTCGACTGGGACTCCTGGTGGGGCATCAGCGCCGTCGAGTCGCTCCCCTCGCAGCGGCTGCAGTGGGCGCAGCAGGCCCGCGCCTGGCACCGGGCGCTGTACACGCTGGGCCAGCCGACGGATGCCGTCCGCGCCACGGGTCCGTTCGGCGCCTACGACGTGGTCGTGGTGCCGAACCTCTACATCGTCGAGCAGCCGCAGGCCGATGCGCTCCGTGCGTTCGTCGACCGCGGCGGGCACCTGGTGGTCGGGCCGTTCTCGGGCGTCGTTGACGCGACCGAGAAGGTGCACGAGGGCGGAGCGCCCGGACTGCTGCGCGACCTGCTCGGCATCGAGGTCGACGAGCAGTGGCCGATCGCCGACGGACTGACCTCGCTCATCGACTACGCGGGTGAGAGCCTCACCGTGCCGCAGTGGAGCGAGTGGCTCGAGGCCGACGATGACGTCGAGGTGCGCGGGACGTATGCCGGCGGCGAGCTCGACGGCCTTCCCGCCGTGACGCGCCGCGCGGTCGGTACCGGCTCCGCCTGGTACCTGAGCGCGATCGTCGAGCCCGAGGGGATGCTGCCGATCTTCCGGGACGTCCTGCGCACGGCCGGACTCCCCGCCCGCGATGGCACCGACGTCGACGTCGAGGTCGTCACCCGTGCCGACGACGACACCGACTACACGTTCTACCTGAACCACGGACGCGCTCCGGTGTCGTTCGAGATCGCCGATGCGGGCACCGATCTGCTCACCGGCATCCGTCATTCCGGGCGTCTGGATCTCGACCGCTACGGCGTCGCGGTCCTCGCGTCGCCCCGGTCCGACGCCATCCCGTTCGCCACCCTGGCCCCGCCTCTGCACGACCACGATCCGAAGGAGGAAGCATGACGACGTTCGTGCATCCGTACATCCCCAACACGGCACCCGAATCGCGCGCGGCGATGCTCGCCGCCGTCGGCGCAGAATCCGTCGAGGAGTTCTACGCCGACGTGCCGGAGTCGCTGCGTCTGCAGCGCGCACTCGACCTGCCCGCACCGCTCGTCGCCGAGCAGGATCTCGCGCGCCACGTGCGCGGCATTCTCGCGATGAACCGCTCGACCGAGGAGCGTCTGAGCTTCCTCGGCGCCGGCACCTACAACCACTACGTGCCCGCCGTCGTCGACGAGGTGATCCGCCGCAGCGAGTTCCTCACCGCCTACGCCGGCGAGCCATACGAGGACCACGGACGCTTCCAGGCGCTGTTCGAGTACCAGTCGCTGATGGCCGAGCTGCTCGCGATGGATGTCGTGAACGTGCCGACCTACGACGGGTACCAGGCCACGGCCACGGGTCTCGCGATGGCCGGACGCCTCACCGGCCGCGGCCGTGTGCTGGCGCTGAGCGACGTGCTGCCGGAGAAGCTCTCGAAGGTGCACGACTACATCCGCACGAGCCTCGCGATCGAGCAGGTCGCGCCGGCCGACGGCACCGTCGACCTCGACGCCTTCCGCGAGAAGCTCGCTGACGACGTCGCCGCCGTCTGGATCGAGACGCCCAGCGCGACCGGCGCCGTCGAGACCCGGCTCGCCGAGATCGCCGAGGCCGCGCACGCGCTGGGCGCGATCGTCGTCGTCGGCACCGACCCGATCGGCTACGGGGTGCTGACCCCGCCGTCGATGCAGGGCGCCGACATCGTCACGGGCGACATCCAGTCGCTCGGGCTGCACCAGTGGTTCGGCGGCGCCCATGCCGGCTTCATCGCCGTGCACGACGACGAGCGTTTCGTGATGGAGATGCCCTCGCGCCTGTTCGGGCTGGAGTCCACTGACGTGCCCGGCGAGTACGGCTTCGGCGACGTCGCCTACGAGCGCACCTCGTTCGCGCAGCGTGAAGAGGGCAAGGAGTGGGTCGGCACGGCCGCCGCGCTGTGGGGCATCGCCACCGGCGTCTACCTCTCGCTGATGGGCCCCGCGGGCATGGCCGAGCTGGGCGAGCTGCTGCTGGCTCGCACGCGCTATGCGCAGCAGAAGCTCGCGGCGATCCCGGGTGTGGAGCTCGGCGACACCGCGCTGCACCTGCGCGAGTTCACGGTCGGGTTCGCCGCCGCGCGAGCCGCCGATGTCGTCACCGCGTTGCGCGCCCAGGGCATCGAGCCCGGGGTCGTGCTCGACGAGCGGACGCTGCTGGTGTGCGTGACCGAGGCCACCTCCGCCGCCGACATCGACCGTCTCGCCGCCGCGATTTCCGCATCCGTTTCCGACGACTCCAAGGAGCACGGCGCATGAGCCTCCCCATCGCACGCACCACCGGCCCACGACGCTTCCACCAGGCCAGCTGGAACGAGCCGATCATCTTCGAGCTGTCGACGCCGGGCGAGCGCGGAGTGTCGATCACCCCCGTCGAGCCGAACGTGCGCGACGCGGTCGGCGACGTGCTCGCCGACCTGCCCGAGGGGATGCGGCGGTCCGCGCCGCCCGCGCTGCCCGGGATCGCGCAGATGCGCGTGCTCAAGCACTACCTGCGACTGTCGCAGGAGAACCTCGGCTCCGACCTCAACGTCGACATCGGCCAGGGCACCTGCACCATCAAGTACTCGCCGAAGATCAACGATCAGCTCATCGAGGTGCCGCAGCTGCGGGCGCTGCATCCGGCGCAGAACCCCGACGACACCCAGGGCGCTCTGGAGCTGATCTGGCGGCTCGAGCAGATGATGCAGGAGATCTCCGGGATGGATGCCGTCTCACTCGCCTCCCCCGGCGGATCGGCCGGCATCTGGACGAACATCGCGATGATCCGGGCGTACCACGAGTCCCGCGGCGAGGGGGATCAGCGCGACGAGGTCATCACCACGATCTTCAGCCACCCGTCCAACGCCGCCGCCGCCAAGGTCGCCGGGTACAAGATCATCACGATCTACCCGGATTCCGACGGCTACCCCGACCTCGACGCGCTGAAGGCCGCGCTGTCCGAGCGCACCGCGGCGATCATGGTGACCAACCCCGAGGACACCGGCATCTACAACCCGGCCATCCGGGAGTGGGTCGACGCCGCGCACGCCATTGGCGCCCTCGCCTCGTACGACCAGGCCAACGCCGCCGGCATCCTCGGCATCACCCGCGCCCGCGACGCCGGCTTCGACGTCTGCCAGTTCAACCTGCACAAGACGTTCTCGGCCCCGCACGGCAGCGGTGGCCCCGGCGCTGCGGCGAACGCGGTCTCCGCGGCGCTGGCGCCCTTCCTTCCCGGGCAGCGGGTCGAGAAGGTCGACGGCCGCTTCGTGCTCCGCGAACCCGGCGAGCTCTCGATCGGGCACGTCGCGCCGGCGCACGGCGTCATCCTGCACGTGGTGCGCGCATACGCGTGGATCATGGCGCTCGGCGCGGAAGGCTTGCTGACCGCGTCGCAGATCGCCGTGCTCAACAACAACTACCTGCTGAAAAAGGTGCTCGAGATCCCGGGCGCCTCGGCGCCCTACGCGACCGGCCGACGCCGCATCGAGCAGGTGCGGTACTCCTGGCAGGAGCTGTTCGAGGACACGGGCATCACGTCGGAGGAGATCGGCATCCGCATGGCCGACTACGGCTTCCACTACTGGACGAGCCACCACCCCTACGTGGTGTCGCAGCCGTTCACGCTGGAGCCCACCGAGTGCTACTCGAAGGCCGAGATCGACGAGTACGTCACCGCGCTCGCCCGGGTGGCGCAGGAGGCGCGCGAGGATCCGGAGCTCGTGCGCACGGCCCCGCACAACCAGACCGTGCACCACACGCATCACGATTCCCTGGACGACCCGGCGCTCTGGGCCGTCACCTGGCGCGCGTACCGGCGGAAGTATTTCGGCGAAGTGCCGGCGGACGCCGTCGGGCCGTCGGTCCTCGAGGAGTCCATCGCCTCGTGATCGGCCTGGTCGTCAACCCTGTCGCCGGAGTCGGCGGGCCTGCGGGCCTGGCCGGCTCCGACGGCGCGGACGTGCAGCGTCTCGCGGTCTCGCGCGGCGCACGTTCGCGCGTGCAGGAGCGGGCGGCCCTGGCGTTGAGGGTGCTGGCGGCGCTGCATCCGGGACTCGTGGTTGTGACCGCGGCCGGCGAGATGGGTGCGGATGCCGTGCGCGCCGCCGGCCTCGTGCCGTGCGTCGTGCATGCGCCGTGCTCATCCCGTGCGTCTCGCGAGCGCGCCGAATCAGGCGAACACGTGGAATCAGGCCGTTTCCCGCCGAATCTGCCTGATTCCGCGGGTCTGCCTGATTCGGCGCGGGCGACGGATGCCGCAGACACCTCCCGTGCTGTCGCGGCAGTCGCTGCCGCCGGCGCAGACCTCGTGCTCGTCGTGGGCGGCGACGGGACGCTGCGGGATGCGGCGGCCGGATTCGGTGCGGCCGGTGCCGCGTTCACAATTCAGCAAGAACCGGCGGATTCGACCCCTTCAGGGTCATCTGGGGGTCTCCTCGGCGAATCCTTGCTGAATTGGGAACCGACCGACCGGGAGCCCGAGCCCCGCATGCCGGCGATCCTCGGTATCCCGGCCGGCGTGAAGATGTACTCGCCTGTGTTCGCGGTGAGTCCGCGGGCGGCGGGAGCACTCGCCGCGGACTGGGTGACGCGCGGCGGTCTGCCCACCGACGACCGCGAGGTGCTCGACATCGACGAGGCCGCGATGCGCCGGGCGCGGGTCGAACCCACTCTCCACGCGATGCTGCGCGTGCCGTACCTCGCCGGTCGCACCCAGGCGCGGAAAGCCGCGACACCGGCATCCGAAGCCGCCGCCGTCGCGTCCGCCGCGCGCGGAGCAGTCGCCCGGATGCGGCCCGGCATCCGGTACCTGCTCGGCCCCGGCGGCACGACCGCCGAGATCGCCCGGCAGCTCGGTGTCGACGGCAGCCCGCTCGGCGTCGACGTGATCCTCGACGGCGCGGTCGTCGTGCGCGCCGCGAGCGAGCAGCAGCTCCTCGCCGAGATCGCTCAGGGGCCTGCGCAGGCCGTCGTCACGGTCATCGGCGGGCAGGGCTTCCTTCTCGGCCGGGGCAACCAGCAGCTCTCGGCATCTGTGCTCCGCGCCCTCGGCGACGACCCGCTTCTCGTCGTCGCTCCCGAACAGAAGCTCATCGACCTGCACGGTCGACCCCTGCTGGTCGACACCGGCGATCTCGAACTCGACGCGCAGCTCGCCGGACACGTGCGCATCATCACCGGCATCGGCACGAGCAGCCTGTACGCCGTGACCGCCCCCGAACTCACCCCCGTCTGAAAGAACCCGAAAGGAACCCCCATGCGACTCGAGAACAAGAAGGCCATCGTCACCGGTGGCGCCGGCGGCATCGGCCGCGCCACGTCGATCGCGCTCGCCGCGGAGGGCGCCGCAGTCGCCGTCGTCGACCTGAACGTCGAAGCCGCCGAGGCCGTCGCGGCCGAGATCCGCGAGGCGGGCGGCACGGCCGTCGCGATCGCCGCCGACGTCTCCAGCGAGCCCGACATCGAGCGGGTCATCGCGACCGCCGTGGCCGAGTTCGGCGGTGTGGACGTCGTCTTCAACAATGCGGGCATCATCCGCCGCACGACCGCCGTCGAGACGACCGTCGAGGAGTGGGACCGCGTCTTCGGCGTGAACGTGCGCTCGATCTTCCTCATGTGCAAGCACATCGTGCCGATCATGGAGGCCGCGGGCGGCGGCTCGATCATCAACACCGGATCCGGCTGGGGGCTCAAGGGCGGCGGCCAGGCCATCTCGTACTGCGCGTCGAAGGGCGCCGTGGTGAACATGACCCGTGCGCTGGCGATCGACCATGGGCCGGTCGGCATCCGCGTCAACTCGGTCAACCCGGGCGACGTGAACACCGGGATGCTGCGCGAAGAGGCCCGTCAGCTCGCGCAGGACACGAACGCGTTCCTCGCCGAGGCCGCCGACCGTCCGCTGCGCCGCATGGGCGAGCCGCACGAGGTCGCGCAGGCCGTGGTATGGCTCGCGAGCGACGACTCGTCCTACGTCACGGGCTCGGCGCTCGTGGTCGACGGCGGCGGGATCGCGTAGCGCCGGAGGTCGCGCGTCCGCCGGTGTCAAGCGGGGTGACATTGCTCCACCTGGGCAGTATCTTTGTTTGACCACCGAAACAAGATGAGTCGAGGACAGCGTGACACCGGCGGCACACACCTCACATTCCGCGGGAGAACTCTTCCGTCTCGTGCGCGCCGGCAGGGCGCAATCGCGAGCGGATCTCGCCCGTCTGACCGGCCTCTCCGCCTCGACCGTCGCGCTGCGCATCGATGAGCTCATCTCCCACGGCTACGTCGAGGAGACCGGGCAGGGCGAGTCGCGCGGCGGCCGCCGGCCCCGGGTTCTCGCGGTCAAGGCCGGAGGCACGATCGTAGCCGGAGTCGACCTCGGCGAGCGGCACGCGACGATCGCGCTGCTCGACCGTCGCGGCGAGATCGTCGCGTCGACCATCGACCAGGTCTCGCTCCTCGACGGCGTGGAGAGCGTGGTCAGCGAGGTGTGGGAGAGCGCCCAGCGCCTCGCCGAGGAAGCAGGCGGGCTGAAGATCGAGGGCATCGCGATGAGCCTGCCCGGGCCCGTCGACTCGAGGACGTCGCGATTGCTCGCACCGATGCGGATGCCGGGATGGAACGGCGTCGATGTGGGTGAGGTCCTCGGTTCCGTCACCTCGCTGCCCTACCTGATCGACAACGACGCCAACGCGATGGCCGTGGGCGAGTTCCTCGAGCGCGGTGGCGGCACCGAGCAGCTCGTGTTCGTCAAGGCGGGCAGCGGCATCGGCTGCGGCATCATCCTGGACGGGGCCGTCTACCGGGGGTTCCGCGGGGTCGCGGGCGACATCAGCCACGTCGCGCTGCACAACGCTCCTCCGGTGATCTGCTCGTGCGGGCGGATCGGGTGCCTCGACGTGGTGGCCAGCGGTGCGGCGATCGTCGACGCGCTCAAGGAGGCGGGGGCGTCGGTCGAGACGCTCGACGATGTCCTGGCGCTCGCGCAGAACGCGCATCCGAAGGCGACCGCGCTGCTCCGCGAGGCCGGCGCCCGCACCGGTGAGGTGCTCGCCACGATCATCAACTTCTTCAACCCGCAGACCCTCGCGCTCGGCGGGCGGCTGGCCTCGGCCGATGCCTTCGTGGCCGGCGTGCGACAGGCGCTCTTCACGCTGTGCCTGCCCATGTCGACCGACTCACTGGAGATCGACGTGAGCCGGGCGGGCGCTCTAGCCGGCGCGCGCGGCGTGGGTTGGGAGATGCTCGAGAGCATTCTGGATCCGGCGCGGATCGACGCTGAGCTCCGATTCGAAGAAACTACGATTTCGGCCTAAGTACTGCTGCAGACGAAGGAACCGGCTCGGTTTCCTTCGATTCGACGTCTAAGCTCTTGGCATGGCTGAAACCTCTGCGCGTCCCCGAATCGCCATCGCCGGCATGGCGATCGAGTCCAGCACCTTCTCGCCGCACCGGGCGGGCGAACGGGACTTCCAGCGCGTGGAGGGGGCAGGGCTCACGGGTCGCTACGACGCGATCCGCAACGGCGAATTGACCGAGCGTGCCGAATGGCTGCCGGTCTACTACGCCCGCTCGATCCCCGGCGGCGCCGTCCTGCCCGAGGTCTACGAGAGCATCAAGAAGCGGATCTGCGAGGGGCTCGCCGCCCTCGTCGCCGACGGCGGCGCACTGGACGGTCTGTTCTTCGACATCCACGGTGCCATGAGCGTGGTCGGCATGGACGACGCCGAAGGCGACCTCATCACCGCGATCCGCGAGGTCATCGGCTCGGACGTCGTCGTCTCGGCCTCGATGGACCTGCACGGCAACGTCTCGCGCACCCTGATCGAGAACGTCGACCTCATCACCTGCTATCGGCTCGCCCCGCACGAGGACACCTGGGAGACGCGCGACCGCGCGATCCGCAACCTGGTCGAGGCGCTCGAGAGCGGCACCACGCCGCATCGTGCCTGGGTGCGGGTTCCGATCCTGCTGCCGGGCGAGAAGACCAGCACGAGGGTCGAGCCGGCGAAGAGCCTCTACGCCCGCATCCCCGAGATCGAGGCGCGACCCGGTGTGACGGATGCGGCGATCTGGATCGGGTACGCATGGGCCGACGAACCCCGCTGCCATGCGACGGTGGTCGTCACCGGCACCGATGAAGCCGCCACCGCCGCGGCGGCCGAAGAGCTGGGCCGGGCGTTCTGGGATGTGCGCGACGACTTCGAGTTCGTGGGCCCTCCCGCAACCCTCGACGAGGGCGTCGCGGCGGGGCTCGCGGCGACCGACACTCCGTACTTCATCAGCGACTCGGGTGACAACCCCGGGGCCGGCGGCACGGGCGACGTCACGTGGACGCTCGCGCAGCTGCTGCAGAAGCCGGAGCTCACCTCCGACGATGCGCCGGTCACCCTGTGCGCCTCGGTGTTCGACAAGGGTGCGCTCGACATCCTCCGCAGGCATGCGATCGGCGACGAGGTATCGGTCGAGGTAGGTGCACGTGTCGACGACGGCCCGCACGGCCCGGTGCGAGTCGATGCGGTGCTGCACAGCCTGCACGAAGGCGATGTGGATGCCGGCGGAGTCGCGGTCCTGCGCCGCGGCGGCCTGCACATCATCGTCACGGAGTTCCGCAAGGCGTACCACGCGATCACCGACTTCACCGCGATCGGACTCGATCCGGCATCCGCGCAGATCGTGGTCACCAAGATCGGCTACCTCGAGCCCGAGCTCTTCGCCGCCATGCGCGGCTGGACGCTGGCCCTGACCCCCGGCGGGGTGGACCAGGACCTCGACCGTCTGGGACATCACCGCATCCTGCGTCCGATGCATCCGTTCGATGTCTTCGCCGCGGACCCCGACCTGGCTGCAGAGATCGTCCGCTGAGCGCACGACGCCATGTTTATCCATAATCGAAGCAAGTAAGTTACATAACCGTAACGTAACCGGCTATTTCGGGATACTTGCTTCGGGCATGATTCAAAGTGCGTCGCACACCGGACGAACTCGTCCTTCAGTGCGGCATCGGAACAAGGAGGTTACATTGCGTACTCAGACGCTGCGTCGCCGGATGCTCGCCCCGCTGGGCGCACTCGCCGTCGCGACGCTCGCCCTCACGGCGTGCGGAGCCGGATCGGGCGGGAACGAATCCGCCGCCGAGAAGGACACCGTGAGCTTCGCGCTGCAGGTCGGCACCGGGCCCAACTGGATCCTGCCGATCTCGACGCCCGACAAGATGGCGACGCACAACAGCGCGATCAAGGCGACCATGTGGCCGCGCCTGTTCGAATACAACGGCGTGGACGGCGAGATGGGCTGGGACGAGACGGCCTCCGCCGCGAAGTCCTACGAGTTCTCCGAGGACCAGAAGACCATCACGATCACGCTCAACGACCTCGACTGGTCGGACGGCGAGCCCGTCACGTCTCGCGATGTCGAGTTCTGGTACAACCTGGTCCGCTTCAACGGCGAGAAGACCGGTGGCTACTCGGCCGGCCTGATGCCCGACAACGTGACCGCGTTCACCACCATCGACGACAAGACGTTCTCGCTGACGATGGACAAGGTCTACAACGAGGAGTTCCTCCTCGGCAATCAGCTCAGCCTGATCTACCCGATGCCGCAGCACGTCTGGGACAAGACCAGTGCCGACGGCGAGGTCGGCGACCTCGACCGCGACGCCGCAGGCGCGACGCAGGTGCTCGACTACCTCTACTCCGAGGCCGAGGACATGAAGACCTACGCGACCAACGACCTGTGGAAGACCGTCGCCGGTCCGTACACGGTGAAGAGCTGGTCGGACTCGGGTCTGGTGGAGCTCACCGAGAACAAGAAGTACACCGGTGAGGACAAGCCGAGCATCCCGAACGTCAAGTTCCTGCCGTTCACGTCGGCGGATGCCGAGATGAACGTCGTGCGCTCCGGCGAGGTCGACTACGGCTACGTCACCAGCTCGCAGCTGACGAACGAGAAGCAGTTCACCGACCTCGGATACAGCATCGAGCCGTGGGCCGGCTGGTCGATCACGTACATGCCGTACAACTTCGCCAACCCGGAGAAGGGCGCGTTCTACAAGCAGCTCTACGTGCGTCAGGCGCTGCAGCACGCCATCGACCAGGAGACCATCTCCGAGGTCGTCTGGCACGGCGCCGCGACCCCCGACTACGGGCCGATCCCGCAGACGGCCGACTCGAACGGCCTCTCCGACGTCCAGAAGAACAACCCGTACCCCTTCGACCTGAAGGCCGCGGAGAAGCTCTTCACCGACAACGGCTGGGAGAAGGACTCCGACGGGAACCTGTCGTGCGTCGACGCCGGAACGGATGCCGGCCAGTGCGGCGAGGGCATCGCCGCAGGTGAGAAGGCGGAGATCGTCGTCACCACGCAGAACGGCTCGCAGGAGACCGACAACATGATGGCGGAGATCCAATCGTCGCTCGGCAAGATCGGCGTCAAGATGACGATCGACTCCAAGCCGCTGGACACCGTCCTCACGCAGGCGCAGGAGTGCAAGACCGGCAGCGCGTGCACGTGGGAGCTCGTCTTCTTCGGCACCGCGGGCAGCTGGTACTTCCCGCCGTACGCCACGGGTGAGCGCGTCTTCGCGAAGGACACCAAGTGGAACGCCGGACAGTACGACAACCCCCAGGCCGAGGAGCTCGTGCAGGCCATGGCCTTCTCGACCGACCCGGAGATCGCCAAGAAGTACTCGGAGTTCCTCGCCACCGACCTGCCCGTCATGTGGATGCCGAACCCGGTGTACCAGGTCTCGGTCGTGCGCGACGGACTCGACATCGCCCACCAGGACCCGGGCGCGTCGTTCCTTCCGCAGCGCTGGTCCTGGACCAAGTGATCCGTCCCGGATCGAGTGACAAGAGGTAGATGACATGAGTGTGGTGGAAGCAGCGCAGAGCGCGCAGAAGAAGGAGAGGCCCGGCGGCGGCCGGTTCTGGTGGTACCTGCTGAGGCGGGTTGGCCAGGGCGGCATCGTCATCCTCATCGTGACGCTGATCGTGTTCGCGCTGCTCCACCTCGCCATGCCGAACGGCCCGGCTGCCGGCATCCTCGGCATGCAGGCCTCGCAGGAGCAGATCGAAGCCTTCAACCGTGAGAACGGCTTCGATCTGCCTCTGTGGCAGCAGTACTTCAACTTCTTGGGCCAGCTGCTCCAGGGAGACCTCGGCGACTCGTTCAAGCTGAATCGCCCGGTGGCGGATGCCATCGGCCAGCGTCTCCCGAAGACGCTGATCCTCGCCCTCATCTCGATGCTGATCGCCCTCGCGATCGCGATCCCGATGGGCATCTTCCAGGCGGTGCGCCGTGGCAAGGCCGCCGACTACATCCTGACGACGTGGAACTTCATCGTCTACTCCACGCCCTCGTTCTTCCTCGGGCTCATCCTCGTGATCGTGTTCGCGCAGTGGCTGCGGCTCGTCCCAGCCCAGGCGCCGCAGGGCGAGACCGTCGGCGACGTGCTGGCCAACCCCGCCGGCCTCGTCCTCCCCGTGCTGACCGCGGCGGCCGGCATCATCGCCACGTTCTCGCGGTACATGCGCTCCGCGACCATCGACAACCTCTCCGAGGACTACGTCCGCACCGCCAGGGCGAAGGGCACGTCTGTCTCGGTCGTGATCACCCGCCACGTCGTGCGCAACTCGCTCACCCCGGTCATCGCGATGCTCGGCTACTACCTGCCGGTCATGTTCGGCGGCATGATCGTCGTCGAGTCGCTCTTCAACTACCCCGGCATGGGGCTGCTGTTCTGGACATCGGCGCAGACCTCCGACTACCCCGTCCTGCTCGGCTGCATCCTGGTCATCGCGCTCGCGACCGTCATCGGCTCGCTGCTCGCCGACATCATCCAGGCGCTGCTCGACCCGCGCACCCGTGAGGAGCTCTCGTGAGCACGACGACCATCCTGACCCGCACGCTGACCCCGCGTCAGCGCGGCATGCGCCGATTCCTGCAGAACAAGCTCGCCGTGTTCGGAATCGTCACGATCGCGCTCTTCGTCCTGTTCTGCTTCGTCGGGCCGCTGATCCACCCGACGGATCAGATCCACACCGACCTGCGCAGCACGATGCTGCCGCCGGGCAGCCCGGGCCACCCGCTCGGCACCGACGACGTCGGATACGACGTGCTCGGCCGGCTCATGATGGGTGGGCAGATCTCGATCCTCATCGGTCTGGCCGCCGGCATCCTGGCCACCGTCATCGGCACCCTCTGGGGAGCCATCGCCGGCTACGTCGGCGGTGTCGTCGACACGGTGATGATGCGCGTCGTCGACGCGGGCATCGCGATCCCGGCGACCTTCCTGCTGCTGATCCTCTCGGCGATCCTGCGGCCCAGCGTGCCGCTGATGATCTGCGTGATCGGCCTCGTCTCCTGGCTCGTGCCCGCCCGTCTCGTGCGCGCGGAGTCGATCTCGCTGAAGTCGCGCGAATACGTGCTCGCGCTCCGGGCCATGGGCGGAACCCACTCGCGGGCCGTGCTCAAGCACATCGTGCCGAACACCGTCGGCACGATCGTGGTGAACGCCACGTTCCAGGTCGCGGACGCGATCCTGCTCGTCGCCTACATCTCCTTCCTCGGGATGGGGCTGCAAAAGCCGGCGACCGACTGGGGCGCCATGCTCACCAGCGGCATCACCTACACGTACGCCGGAGCCTGGTGGCTCATCTTCCCGGCCGGATTCTGCATCGTCCTGACGGTCTGCGCGTTCAACAGCATCGGCGACGGACTCCGTGACTTCTTCGACGTGAAGGGACGTGCCGCATGAGCGACGCGCTGCTGTCGATCACCGACCTCGCCGTCACGTTCCGCACCGAGGACGGACCGGTCGAGGCCGTCAAGGGCATCGACCTCGAAGTCCGCACGGGCGAGGTGCTGGCGCTGGTCGGCGAGTCCGGCTCGGGCAAGTCCGTGACCGCGATGGCCGTGCTGGGGCTCCTGCCGCGATCGGCGACCGTCACGGGATCCATCCGGCTCGGCGGGCGCGAGCTGCTCGCGCTGCCGGAATCCGAGATGAACAAGGTGCGCGGCGCCGAGATCTCGATGGTGTTCCAGGAGCCGATGACCGCGCTCAACCCGAGCATGCGGATCGGCGACCAGGTCACCGAGGCGATCCTCAACCACGGCGGCGTCTCGAAGGCGGATGCCTGGAAGCGCGCGGTCGCACTGCTGCAGCGCGTCGGCATCCCCGAACCCGAACGTCGGGCGAAGAGCTACCCGCACGAACTGTCGGGTGGCCAGCGCCAGCGCGTGGTCATCGCGATCGCCCTCGCCTGCGAGCCGCAGCTGATCATCGCCGACGAGCCGACGACCGCGCTCGACGTGACCGTGCAGGCCGAGATCCTCGACCTCATCCGACGCCTCGCCGCCGATACCGGGACCGCCTTCCTGCTGGTCACCCACAACATGGGCGTCGTCGCCGACATCGCCGACCGCGTGGCCGTGATGCTGCGCGGCACGATGGTCGAGGTCGGCGATACGCGTGGCGTGCTCACCGCTCCGCGCGAGGACTACACGAAGAAGCTGCTCAGCGCCGTGCCCTCGCTGCCGGACCTCGCGACCGTCGTCGAGCGCGTGGCGGAGGAGGTGCGACCGGACGCCGTGCTCGAGCTCTCCGGCGCCAGCGTGACCTACCGCCGCGGCGGGCGCTCCTTCCTCGCGCTCGACAGCGTCGACCTGCAGATCGCTCCGGGGGAGATCCTCGGTCTGGTCGGCGAGTCCGGCTCCGGGAAGTCCACGCTCGGTCGTGCCGCCCTGGGCCTGCTGCCGCTCTCGGACGGATCGATCACCCTGTTCGGCGAGAAGGTCGGTCGCGGCGGTGTCGGTCGCCGGCGCGAGCGCGTGCTGCGCGGACGCGTCGGTGCGATCTTCCAGGACCCTGGGTCCAGCCTCGACCCGCGGATGACGGTCGGCGAGGCGATCTCCGAGCCGATGCTCGTGCAGCGTCGCAAGCTCCCGACCACCGCGGCGCAGCGCCGAGCGCGCGTGGCCGAACTGCTCGAGGCGGT
>Ga0307406_10000777_pt1 | contig 17876 bp, 10 predicted proteins | sample 322Cmetagenome_3_FD_203706 | JGI IMG/M metagenome (GOLD analysis project Ga0307406, IMG submission 203706) | Maize rhizosphere microbial communities from greenhouse at UC Davis, California, United States - 322HYB-C-2 | ecosystem: Host-associated > Plants > Roots > Rhizosphere > Soil | place...
TGCAGGCAGCGCATCGGATGGCGTCAATGACGGCGAAGTGACCGGTATTCAATTTGTCGATTTCAAAAACCTGCAGGGTGGTTCAGGTGTCGATACTTTTGATATTGATGCCAATTTTACTGGCACCATCGCCGGTGGCGATGGCGATGATAATTTTGTATTCGGTAATTTAGGTTCTGCTTTGGTAATAAACGGGAATGGTGGTGCAAATACAATAACTGGGCGTAATTCTCAAAGTATATGGAGTATGACAGCAGCTAACGTAGGCTTTATATCTGTTACTAATGGCGATACTTATCTACATAGCTTCTCGAATATACAAAACCTTCAAGGTGGTAACGCTGTAGATATATTTAATCTGACGTTTGCGTTTTCTGGCGTAATTAAGGGCGGTGCAGGTTCTGATATTTTTAATATTGATGCTGAAACCAATCACCTTCAAGGTGAAGGCGGGAACGATATTTTTTCGTTCAATAGCGCATCCAATATTGGTAGTGTCAATGTGATCCAAGGCGGTAGCGGTGATAATGAAATTAATAGCCGTGAAACCATTAATACCTGGAATATTACATCTGCTAATGCAGGGAACCTAAAAGTAACCTCTGGCGCAACTTATATTACTAACTTTAGTGATATCCAAATCTTAAATGGCGGTTTGGCGGCAGATGAATTCTATATCAATGCGAATATTGGAACTATTCGCTCCGGTGCGGGGAATAATACTTTTTATGTCAACACAAATGTCGGCCAATTACTGGGTGGTATTGATAACGATCATTTTATTTTCGGTAAAACGGGGGCAGCGCAATCTGTTAACGGCGCTGGCGGTCTTAATACATTAACCGGGCGCGATTCTGATAATACATGGAATATTACAGATTCACATGCTGGTAGTCTTAGTATTACTGGTCAGGGCTTGTATATAACAAATTTTACAAACGTTCAAGATCTTCATGGTGGGAGTAATGTTGATATTTTCAATATAAACGCCACTAGCGGCAACTTATATGGAAATGCGGGTAACGATAGGTTTGTATTTACGAGCAATAATAACGTTGGTTCCGCATCGATAATTGATGGTGGTATAGGTACTAATTATCTTGCTGGTCGTAATTCGGCAAATACCTGGACCTTGCTGGGAGCTAACAATGGAAGTCTGGGTATCACCGGCGAAAATAATTATGTGTCGGATTTCTCCGCTATCCAACATCTGGAGGGTGGCAGTACAATTGATAACCTTCTTGGTGCTAATCAAGATAATGATTGGAATATTATTGGTTTTAATCGAGGGAATCTTGGCGCAGCTGGCTCAATAACTGTTGTAGGATTTAATAACATAGAAAATCTTATCGGGAATCAAGCTCTTGATAATTTTATTTTTACAACAAATCAAAGTGATGTCAGCGGTTTAATCGATGGCGGTAGCTCACCCACGTTGGCATCTATACAAGATTCTCTTGATCTTTCAGCGTTAGTGGGTGGAGTAACAGTAGAGCTTGGAAATAACCTCTCCGCCAATTTAAATATCACTAATATTGAGTCAATAACTGCATTTGAGGGTAACCCTAACTCCAATACCATTATCGGTGCGAGCGATAGCGCTTATCGTTGGAGTATCACAAGCGAAAATGCTGGGTTAATAGAACTTGCAACATCACCTTCTTTTGAAACCCGCGTAAAATTTGTTAATTTCGGAGATCTTCGAGGTGGAACAAATAGTGATAGATTTAATGTTGAAGCACAAGTTAGCAAAAGCATTAACGGTGGTGATGGCGGTGGAATTGACTTAGTAGATTATTCGAATAGAACTGAAAATTTCACCATTACAATTGGCGGGAATGGTTCATTGGGTAATACAGGTATTAACGGAATCGAAGGTGTTATTGGGAATAGCGGAAAAGATAATGTTTATAACAGCACAATCAATGTTACAGATGGCAATAATACCTGGACTATAGGAGCATTCGATACTGTTGCTGATGGCTTAAATGATGGCACGATTAATATTAACGGAAAGATTATTTCTTTCGAAAATTTTAATAGCCTTATTGGTGGTTCGGGAAATGATACATTTAATTATTCCTCCCAAGGCCAATTAGTGGGGCTTATTGATGGAGGTGCGGGCAATAACACTGTTAACGCATCTCAATCAGCAGTAACTCAACAATTTCACATAAATGGTAATGGAGCGGGCGTCACCAATTTGATGCGAATAGAGGAGTTAACTGGTAATTCAGCTACTAATAGCACATTAGTGAGCACCTCCTCAGCCAACACCTGGAACGTGAATAATCAGGGTATCGGGCGATTAAATAATTCTTTGCGTTTCGCTGGCATATCTAGCCTCACGGGCGGCCTGTACATAGATGTGTTTAATATCGAAAATATTTCTTTCTTAACCGGAATTATCGATGGCGGTTCCGGTTCATCCGCTGATCAACTTAATCTTACAGGAGTTAATACAGACTTAAGTGTGGGTATTGGAGCCACCGCGGTCGCTAACCTGCGAGTAAGTAATATCGAATCCATTAACGCAAACTCGAATAGAACCAATACCTTTATCGCAAACAATCTGATCGATAATTCCTGGTTAATTACAGGTCTCAATAGCGGCACACTGAATACAACACTCTCTTTTTCCGGTTTTGCCAATCTTGTTGGACGGGAAACAGCTGATACATTTATCTTTGACAATGAATTATCCAATATCAGTGGTTGGATTGATGCTGGAGTGGGTATTGACACTCTGGATCTAACCCAAAGTAATCGTGATGTAGTTGTTCACATCGCTGCCGATAATACTGTTAGCAATAATGGTGAAATTACGGTTAATAATTTCGAGACGATTGCTGCCGATTCAGACAACAGTAATAAACTAATCGCTAAAGATGTAGACAATACGTGGACGATTACATCGATTAATGGCGGTCAGTTAAATGAAACTGTATCGAATGCGGCAACAGTTTTTACAAATTTCAAGCATCTCACTGGCGGAAGTCAGAATGATATATTTAATTTTGAATCAGCTGGCAATATTACTGGTTTAATTGATGGTGCAGCCCATAGAGATCAGGATATTGTTGACGTCAGTAAATCCCTTAATGCCAACATAGTAATTACTGCCGCAGGTGCAAATAGTGGTTATGGCAATATCGAAAAATTTATTGGCAATAACACTACCAGTACTATTGCGGGTGATAATCGAGTTAATAACTGGGTGGTTAATAACAATGCGGGCACTATAAATAGCACTATCCAATTTGAAGGCTTTGCTAATATTGTTGGTGGCAATAGTCAGGATACTTTTTCGCTAAATAATGCCGTTTTGGCGGGCTATATAGATGGTTCAGAAGGCAATGACACCTTCAACCTTACCCAGAGCGCAATCAATGGCGGTATCCGTGGTGGAATAGGTGATGATTTATTTAACATAACAGTGGTAAATGGTTTTGCTAGCACAGTGGATATTATTGGAGGGCAGGGACTCGATCGATTATTTGTTTCAGGTGGCGATGTAAACTACAAAGCCACACATCAACAAGGTGTTTTACAATATGCAAGCCCTACAAATCTTACCTATACAGTAAATTATTCAGATATCACGGATATTACCGATAATGTAATTGCTGATAGCCTTACCCTCTGGGGCACTTCATCTAATGATGTATTCACCCTGCAAAACAGTAATTATTGGTTAACCCCAGAAACTTCTATAACTTATTTGCAAAAACAAAATTTGACTATCAATGGCTCATCAAGCGATCAAATAAAAATAGATGGAAGCGTATCAATTCCAAAAACTCTTACGGTTAATAATGCGTCCCTTATCAGTGAAAACGCAGGAAAAATTATTGCTCAATCTCTTGAATTGGTTGCAACACAAAATATTGGTAGTGAGGCGGAGCGTTTAAAATTAGCAGTTGATGATATCTATTTAAAATCAACTAACGGTAATCTATACCTTGATGAGCAAGATTCTCTTAATATAAAAGAGTTTTCAGCATCTACTACTAATATTTTCGATGTCATACTTGGTGGTGATTTATCATCTTCCGCCAATATCAATTATGCGGGTCAATTTAATGTTAATTCTCTATACGGAAATATTGTATTAAATAACAACAACTCTTTTGCTGGTAATCTGGCGTTAAATGCCACTGGCAATATCGCTGTAAAAAATAATACATCATTAAATTTATCTTACGTGCAAGCTCAAAACTTGACAATTGATGTTGATGGAACGGTGACCAGTGAAGGACCCATGATTGTCAATGGGCTAACCAGCATATCATCCAGTGCCGATCTCTCCCTATTGCATGTTGATAATGATCTTAATTCGCTGACAATCATTAAAGCGAATAACATTTCCATTAATGAAAAAAATAATCTTACCTTAACAGGCATTTCTGCAAATGGTAATGTCACCATAAATGCTAAAAACTCAATAAATGTGAGTGATTCATGTAGTGATAATTGCGGTGACAACAACGGCATAAGTGCAAAAAATGTAACAATAAATTCTGACTCTGGTGATATCACTGTAGGAAAGCGTATTTTTGCCACTGAAAGTATTGATTTTGATGCTGACGGAATAACAGTAAATGATTCGCTTTCGGCCAAGGATATAAATCTGAATGCAGGAGCGGGTAATCTATTACTGAATGAAAGTGGTCACTTGAATGCCCAGCTAGGAAATTCTATTGATCTAGCAGGTAATAGAATTGAACAGCGCTCGACGATTTCCAGTACAGGTGATATCCGTTTCGCAGCATCTAATGAAATTCAAATGATTAACGGATCGTTGACAGAGTCAGCTTCTGGTAATGTCGCTTATACGGGCAATAATATCGCGCTTGCAACCATTAAAGCAGTTAACGGGGAAGTTAATCTGTCAGCCGATGGTGCGATTACCGATAATAACGATGACAACATTAATATTTATGCGAATCGTTGGAGCGCAGATGCGGCCACTGGAATAGGCTCTGGCCGTTTTGGTGCTGCTGGGCAGGATGCGATAGAAACTGATGTGAATATACTATCGGTAAGAAACGCAGGTAAGCTTCTGGGCGATACAAAAATTAATATTTTAAATTCTGGTTCACTTACTATTGAGCAGTTGAGAAATAATGGTGATATTTCTATTGCCAACCTTACTGGTGATTTTATTCTCGATAACACTCATAACGGTCCTTTTGATATCAATAAAACTGATGCGAGAGAGCAAGGCGGCGTTATCAATGCAGGTACAAATGGAGGTGTTCTCACTCTTTCTATACCGAATGGAATGGTGCGTGCGGAAAATGATGCGGTAAAATCAAATCCCGACATCATCGCAGATATAGCGACTTTTGATTATTCCCCTGGGACTCGTTTTGGCTTTGGTGATAGAAATAGAAAAATAGTTATGCATATCCCAAGTGTTTATAAACAGACAGCAAAAACAAGCTCTATTATTTGGCACATTAGAAAGCCATTTGAGATTGTTGACTCATCCACTCCATTAAAAAATCTTGCCAGTAATGATCAATTAATTCAAATTGAAGGATTGAGTGAGATTGATCCTGCAATTTTTACTAGCGTAAGAAACTATCTTCACGATGAGGTTGCCATTCTGATGCCGGCTGACCAGCGTTTTGATGAAGATGAATACGCAGAATAATCTGTTAATTTTTTAACTTGTCCGGGATTGATTAAGTGCTATTTAAATTTTTTAAAATAAACATACGTTATCTAACTCTAGTGTTTTTTGGATTGATTCATACTCCTGCTAACGCAGGATTTCTTGAAATGCCGGATACAACCCAAGTTCCTGAATTTGAGCGCGAAAGCTTGTTGCTCGATATGGATATACCTGCGTTACGGGATCGTGACCCAAATCCGGAAGCAGGACCACGACTTAATGTAAAACAATTTAGGGTACAAGGCTTGGTTGAGTATCCTGAATTGGATATTACTCGCAAAAAAATTATCAAACAGGTTGAAAAGATTCGATTTGATTTGATGGAGGAGGGCAAGCAATTAGAGTCGGGATACACGGTAAGTGAATTAGAAGAGGTCTCTGATCTAATTGCCGAAATTGAGAAAGAAACAGAAGGGCGCCATGTAGGCCCTGTTGAGGTTCAAAAGCTTGTTTTTCTCATTCGTGAGCAGCGTCGGCAGCGTGGTGTTACTGTTGGCATGATAGAGGTTGTTGCTGACACAATAACTCGATATTACCGTGAGCGCGGCTTCATTTTAGCAAAAGCATACATTCCCAAACAGCATGTTCGCGATGGTGTGGTAACAATTACACTCTTGCTTGGTCAATTAGGTGAAGTTGAAGTAAAAAATAACAAACGCTATTCTGAAAATTTAATTAAACGAGTTTTTAATAAATCCCTTTCAAAGCCTGTCACTAATGATTCAATAGAAGAAAATTTATATCTTATTAATGATTTTCCGGGGTTATCCGTTAGTGGTTATTTTGAAGCAGGATCTCAAGTGGGAGATACCAAGTTAAATGTTAATGTGAATTCAGAAGATAAATACGCAGCAAACGTTCGCTTGGACAACCATGGCTCGGATAAAACTGGCGAGTTCAGAGCTTATACAGATTTTTACTTAAATAACCCTCTTGGGATCGGCGATCAATTGCAGCTAGGTGTATTGGGTTCATTTAATCCTGAAAATTCGTTGTATGGATCTTTGCGATATTCACTTCCTATATATACGACAAGATTTGGTTTTTCGCTTGGGGTTTCTAACAATGATTTTATATCGGCTACTGCTGGGTCGACATCAGACTCGGATTTCGAAATTACCGGAAAGTCTACAGTAATAGATGGCGTTTTTACTTACAAATTAAATCGAACCAGAAAAGAAAATCGCAGTATTTTACTTGGATTATCCGATATAAAATCTGAAATTCAGTATGGTACGTTATTAAATGCAGGAACTGAAAAAACAGTTAGAAAAGTGGATTTAACCTATCAGTTTGATGTGTTAAATGAGAAACATCGTGTTCTACATCAAGGTGGAGTCACGCTTACCGCTTCAGACTTCGTAGCGGGAGCGGAGGAAGGCCAAGATGAGGCACCAAGCATACTGTCATTTGACTATTCAAGATTATCTTTTGTTGACATGCCATTATTAGAAAAAGAAAGTAAATGGATTATTCGTGCCGCTGGTCAATTTTCTGATGCTGCACTTTCTGAAGTCTTGCAGTTTGGTTTGGCCGGGCCTACGCGCACACGCGGGTTTGCTATTAATGAATTTTATGCGGACGATGCTATCTTTTTTGGGTCAGATCTGGTTTTTAGCGGTCCTAATTTGAATGATTTCATGATAGCGGGGGAAAAGTTTGAAGATGTAATACAGCCCTTTGTTTTCCTTGATATGGCTTATGGGAAAAACAATGCTTTCATTAAAGACGATGACGATATCAAAACACACTTGATTGATGTTGGCGTTGGAATAAAAGTTGTATTTACAGATGGTCTCCGCAGCAATTTTTCACTGGCTTTTCCTGTTGATGCAAAGAATTCAGCTCTGGAACAACAGAAGCAGTTAGATCAAGAAGAAGGATTGAGTGGGGATTCCGATACTGATTACACTCCAGGTGAAGGTGTAAAGCTCTATTTTGATATCCAATATGGATTCTAAAAAGTCTATATCAAGTCCACGTTTTAATAGTGTATGTATTTATAAAATTTATTTTATTTATTGAGTGGTGCATCACATATTAAATTAAGACTAATGGGGTGCGTTGTTTGTAAAAATAAATTAGGCTAGCATCCATTGTTTTTTGGATATTTTAATTTTTATCTAGTGGTCGGTACGCTGCTTAATTGGCGTATTGGTTACTTTAATGTGTAGTACTTAAAACTTAAGGAGCAATAAAGATGGCGATTTATATCGAGTATGAAGGTATCAAAGGAAATATTACCGCTAACGGTTACAAAGATCATATTGGTGCAAGCTCGTTGCAGTTTGGCGTTGGTCGTGGCATCTCCATGGAAGCGGGCAATCTTGCTAACCGTGAAGCTACTCGTCCCTCTATTAGTGAAATTACTTTCACTAAGTTGGCTGATATATCATCAACCTCTCTTTTTAAAGAGGCAGTGACTGGATCTGCTGGTAAGAAAGTAGTTATTAAATTCGTACAAACAGGTGCCGATCAGCTGGTTGAGTTTATGACTTACACCTTGGAAAACTGTTTGGTTAGTGGATACTCAGTATCAGCAGATAGCGAAAGTGATCCGGTTGAATCTATTTCTCTGAGCTTCGCGAAGATTATGGTTAATTATAGCGATTATGATAAGAGCAACAAGTCTGCGACACCTCAGCGTGTTGGTTATGACTTGGCTACCGCTAAGCCTCTGTAATACTTCTCAAAAAAGTACCCCGTTTAGGGGTACTTTCTCTCTGAGCTCGCAATTCCTTACTGCGGGGCAAGGATGTAATAACACTTCATCGATGAAGGGTTTATTAAGGTTGCAATAGCATGACTCAGCTCTCACAAGATAATCGTTTCATCTCCATCTCTGATTTTTCTCTCGGTAAAGACACTTTCTTACTCACTGGTTTTCAGGGTTCAGAAAATATTTCTGACTTATTCACATTCGATATTGATGTGATATCGGAAAATCTGGACATAGATCCTAATAAAATTGTGGGTAAATCAGCGACAATAACTATTAAAACGTATGCTAATCGCAAATTTAACGGTTTCATCAGAGAGTTTATTTTAGGTGAGATAAAAGCAGATAACCTGCGCGAATATAAAATGGTTATGGTTCCTTGGTTGTGGTTTTTATCACAAACTAATGATCATCGTATTTTTCAGGAAAAAAATACCAAAGACATTGTTAGTCACGTTTTTAGTGATCTTGGCTTTACTGACTTTGAATTCAGAGCTGATGGTGGCAAGAAACGTGAATATTGTGTACAGCATAATGAAAGTGACTTGCACTTTGTATCACGGCTTTTAGAAGAAGATGGTATTGCATACTATTTTGAGCATTCTGATGGGAAGCATCAGCTAATTTTGGTTGATAAACCGAATGCTTACAGCGATGTGTCAGAAACCGATCTGGAATATTCCAAAGGTAATACTCCTCATGTTCAAATTCAGGCATGGGAACATAAGTATTTATTTAGAAAAGGAATGTGGACTCTCAATGATTATAATTTTAAAGAGCCGCAGAAGGATTTAACTGCAACCATTAAAACAAAAAGTCAATACGCTAAAAATGCCGTTTATGAGCATTATGAATATCCTGCTTTCTATGATCCTAATTTAGGTCCAGAGCTTGCAAAAATCTGCCTTGAATCGGAAGAAGCTGATCGCGATACTGTATTTGGTCAAAGTAACTGCGCCAGCTTTTACGCCGGCGGTAAGTTTAAACTTGCCAAACACGCAACCGCATCTCAGAAAGGTAGCTATATTTTAACTGCCGTAACTCATCATGCCTTCGATAAAAGTTATTTTTCTGGCCATGAAGGGAATGCCGCCTACAACAATCAATTTGTCTGTATTCCCGCTGAAACATCATTTCGTCCTAAACGGTTACATATCAAACCGGTGATGAAGGGGCCCCAATCCGCAGTAGTGGTAGGGCCAGCAGGCGAAGAGATCTATATCGATGAACACTGTCGAATCAAGGTGCAATTCATTTGGGATCGCGAAGGTAAGGACGATGAAAATAGCTCGTGTTTTGTTCGTGTAGTCCAAGGTTGGGCAGGGAATCAATGGGGTTCATCGTTTATTCCGCGCATTGGCCATGAGGTTATTGTTAATTTTCTGGATGGCGATCCCGATAGGCCCTTGGTAACTGGCTCGGTTTACAATGCTTGGAATAAGCCGACCTACCCGTCAAAAACACAAAGTGGGATAAAAACCCGCTCTACAAAAGGCGGTACACCACAAAACTATAATGAGCTCCGTTTTGAAGATAAAAAAGGCGAAGAGCAGATTTATGTTCATGCGGAAAAGAATTACGACACCCAAGTAGAAAATGATCAGACCTTAACAGTCGATCACGATCGTACCAAAACTATCAAACACGATGAAAATTCATCAATTGGTAATGATCGCAACAAAACGGTTGGGAATAATCAAACTGAGTCAATTGGAAAAAACAAAACAATTGATGTTGGTGATGATCACACGGAAACCATTGGCAAAAACATGTCGTTGACTGTGGGTAAAAATATCACCATCGATATTAGTGAAAACCATACCGAGACTATCGGTAAAAATATGACTATCGGTATTACCAAAGATCTGCGTGAAACAGTTGAAGGTAAATACACCGAAAATGTCACGAAGGAATATGCATTAAAAGCAAAAACTATCACTATGACTGCCGATGATCAGATCACACTTAAAACAGGTTCGGCCTCAATAGTAATGAAAAGTAATGGTGACATCACTATTTCTGGAGCCAATATCAATGTGAAGGGCTCAGGAAATGTAGTTGTTAAAGGAAGCAAAATTACTAACAATTAGTGTGATTTATGAGTGTTCATTTGTTTGAAGAATCAAATGGTGTTGAGCTACAAACAGAATCTGCTGTTCCAATCGTAGCACCGGGCGAAGTACTGCTCGGTGTGCTTTCTGCGATCGATAGTAGTGGCAGTCCCATGGTTGGGTTCCCACAGTTTCCAGAATCTGAAACAGTTGCTGCTCTCGCTACTATCCCGGTATTGCCACAGCATATTGGCCGTCAGGTTGCCTTGCTGTTTACCCAAGGTACGAATCCGCGCCCAATCGTTATTGGTTTTCTTTACTCTCCGTTACAACAAGTGCTGGATAATCTTTTTGATTCGCCGGAGGCAATAACTGCAATTGATAAACAAGCAGATCAGACGGTTTTTGATACCACGATTGCAAAGACTCGCGAAATGATTGATACCAATCTTCAAACCGATACAGTACATGTTGATGGTAAGCGAGTTGTGCTGGAGGGGCAGGAAGAAGTGGTTTTAAAGTGTGGCGAGGCGAGCATTACACTTACGCGTAATGGCAAGGTAGTTATTCGCGGAAAATATTTGCTCAGCCGTTCTAGTGGTATTAATCGGATCTTGGGGGGATCAGTACAAGTGAACTGACAGGGATGGCCGCCGCCTGCGGTCTTTGTAAATAGTTTATCTCCAGCGAATTTCCACTATGTTGCAACTTAAAAATAATACTCCTTTTGTTACTGCATTTACTATTTTCCCCAATGAAAATGCGATAGACACGCTTTACATCATGGTCAAAGCAACCTTCCTGATTGGTGAGCAATGGACACTGGCCAGTTCACAAATGCCTCTACACCAAGCGGATGAATATTGGGGTGAGCCAGCAAAATCCAGCTTACGTTTTAGTTCAGATTATCACATCGGTAAACCAGCGACCGATATTCTTATGATTGGTTCAGCGTGTTCAACCGATCAAAGGCCCGTGCGACAAATGGATGTTGGACTCCAAGTGGGTTCCGTGAATAAAGTAGTGCGTGTTTTTGGTGATAGATTCTGGAACCGCGATCAGATCTCACAACCTGAACCCTTTGTGACAATGCCTTTGTTATACGAGCGTGCTTTTGGGGGGCGGGATTTAATTAATGGAGAGACGCTCCGCGATGTGGAAACTAAAAATCCTGTTGGTTGTGGTTTTGCTGGACAAAAACAACAAACTGAGTTGAGTGGTTTTCCTTTACCTAATCTTGAATGTCCGGATAATTTAATTCGATACAATCACGATAGACCTGCACCCGCGTGTTTTGCTCCTATAGCTCCCAATTGGCAGCCGCGTGTTGGTTTTGCGGGTACTTACGATGAACTCTGGCAACAAAATCGTGCGCCTTATTTGCCAGTTGATTACCGCCCAAGCTTTATGAATGTGGCACCACAGGACCTGATTTACCCTGGATATTTACAGGGCGGTGAAGCAGTAAGAATTATTGGTATGCATCCAGTAGGTGATTTAGGATTTAATCTTCCTTACGTGAATTTATCCAATAAAGTTTTAGTTGCTGGACAAGAAATAACGTCACCTTTCCATATAGAAACTTTGTTACTAGATCCTAATCATCGTCAACTATCAATGGTGTGGCGTGCTGCATTGCCCTGCGATAAAAAAATAACCAAAGTTCAACAGATATCAGTCAGCTTATCTCGTTAAATGGATCAAGGAGAAATAAATGGCGCAAACAACCTTTTGTAACACGCGTGGTATTGCTCATAAGGGGAGTGGTGGTATGAGTACTGTATTTCCCGATGTCTGTAAAACGCCAGTAGGTTCAGCCGTCGTGCCTATTCCTTATCCCAATATTGGCAAATCCTCTGATACCAGCAAAGGGCCGAAAACGGTGGCGACTGATGGCAAAATGCCTATGGTAAAAGGTGCGGTTTATTCCACCAGTACGGGCGATGAAGCGGGGACACTTAAAGGTGTTATCAGTGGCCAAAATAAAGCGGAGTGCGAATTTATGATGTACTCATTTGATGTGAAATTTGAGGGAAAAAATGTATGTCGTTTAGGTGACCCATTGTTTCACAACAAAAAAAATATCATGGGTTGATGTGTATTCATGACTACAGAGGCCGCTTTTTCACGCAACCTAGTTGGCCTTTACGGTCATATTCATGAACGTTATGCAGATGATGCTACCTTTTTGTGGCTGCTGCGTGACCTAGCTGTTAATCAACCGCATTACAATGTGGCAGATCTTGCTGAACTTGATTGCCGTATTGATGCGCAGCTCGACGGCTTAATGACTGCACCAGAAGAATCTTGGGCCATCTGCGCCGATGCACTTGAATTTCTCCAGCCCGATGCCGTTTTTACTGCTGCGGTGTTAGCGTTTCGCAGTTTGGATATACGCTATATTCAACAAGTAGTGGAAGCCGGTATCAGCAGCGAGCACAGTTTGCGTGGTTTGGTTGCTGCTATGGCGTGGTTACCAGGTAGATTGGTGCATTCCTGGATAAAAAAATTCCTCACTAGTAAAGACCTCAACCACAAATATCTAGCTCTGGCGGTCTGTAGTGCGAGACGCGAAGATCCGCGCGAATTCCTGACTGCAATTTTGCAGCGTGAGGATTGTCTTGCGCATTCCCGCCTCTACGCGCGAGCGCTTCGTTTGATTGGTGAATTGAAACGTTTTGACCTGTTGCATGCATTGCGTACTGGAATGACATCCGGTGATAAGGATGCCGTGTTCTGGGCTACCTGGTCAGCTATCTTGTTGGGTGATAAGTCGCTAGCCACCAACCTTCAAATTTACGCACTTAACACCAATCCCCATCAAATTCGTGCCATGGCCTTATGCTTTCGCGTACTGCCACAGGAGATCGCACGTAGTTGGATCACTCTGCTCGCTAAAACCTCATCGAATAGCCGTCTGGTGATCACCGCAACAGCTTATCTTGGTGACCCACAGGCTATTAATTGGTTAATTGCGCAAATGCGTATACCCACCTTGACGCGATTGGCCGGCGAAGCCTTTACCACCATTACCGGCATCGATCTACAGGAGCACAAGTTGATGTTGGAAGAACTTCCGGATCTGGATGCACAGCTGCCGGATGATGGGGCGCAGAATGAAGAAATAGATTTGAGTGACGATGAATATTTGCCGTTTCCAGACGTCAATAAAATCGCAGCAATATGGCAGAAGTACCAACAACGTTACGCACCTGCACAACGCTACTTTATGGGGCAAATTGTCAGCCCTGGCATTAGCGCGAGCGAACATCTACGCAATGTCTTTGCTAACGGGCAACAGCGTCAAAGACAAATGGCCGCTCTCGAACTTGCGCTATTGGAGCCTGCTCAGTTTTTATTAAACCACGCGGCGAAAGAAATCACTGAATAATGTCATCTCCCCTCTTATATATTGCTGGCATGGGTATGATTACACCACTCGGCCCCAACGTCGCGACGACAGTCGCGGCGGTTAATGCAGGGATTAGTGCATATACCTTATCTGACTATGATACTGATGATGGTGAACCCATTACGATAGCTAAAGTTCCTGATGCAGTATTTAACGCTATCGAAGCAAGAATTGACGAGGGCGATAGGTTCAACCCACGTCATGATCGGATTGTTAGAATGGCAATTACCGCTGTTAGAGAAGCTTGCCACGGGCATGCAACTGAACAATCCATTCCGGTTGTATTGGGCATGTCAGAGAGATCAGTTGATAAGGATGGACTTAGTTCATTAGTTGAAAATCTACAGGAAAACTGCCACCCCTGGATCAGCACTCAACTCAGCAGAAGTCTTTATTCCGGTAGAGCGGCAGGGTTGGAGTCCATTGACTTTGCGTTTCGTTATCTTTACGAATTAACGTACCCCTTCGTGCTTGTTGGTGCTAGCGATTCCTACATGGATGACGAGTTAATAAATCCATTAGCGCGCGAACAACGCTTATTAACTTCTCGATCTTCAGATGCCTTTGCCCCTGGTGAAGCTGCAAATTTTTTGCTGCTGACTCGGTATCCAGAGCTTGCCGAACAGCGAAATGGTTTTGTAATTGCATTACACCCACCCGGCATCGCGGAAGAGGAAGGACACTTATACAGTGACGCGTCTTATCGCGGCGATGGCTTGGACCAAGCCTTTAAAAAAGCCCTGTACAAAGAATCTGAGCAAAGTATTCACAGTATCTATTCGAGCATGAATGGCGAAAATCACTGGGCGAAAGAATATGGTGTAGCCTTTTTGCGTAACAAAGAAAAATTTATTGAAAAAGTAAATATTGAACATCCTGCCGATTGTTACGGCGATATTGGCGCTGCTACTGCAACGGCATTAATAACACTAGCAGCTGAGCGTTTGCATAAAAGTAAACAAGCAAAAAAAAATTTAGTTTACAGTTCATCGGACATTGGCTTGCGCGGCGCAATTGTGGTGGAAAAAATTCTTTTAACTAATGAGACGGAGTTAAAGGTATGACTCAACTTGGCGAAGCAATAGCAGCACTTTTTGGCATGGATGAGCCAAAGAAAAAAATAACGAAAGAGAAATTAAAAATCCGGTTTTCACTATTCTTTGATGGTACGTTAAATAACCGTACTAATATTGAAGAACGTGAACAGTTTGAAATGGGAACAACCACCACTCCTTATAAAAAAAATGGAGACGGCGGCAATAATAGTTATGATAACGGCCGTACTAATATTGCCATTATGGAGCCGCACGTACCCATTAAAAAAGATCAAAAATCCGCCACTGGATATGATTACGTTTTTAAAATTTATATAGAAGGGCAGGGAACCTTTAACCGGGAAGGTGACAGCGGTCTTGGTTACTCTATGGGAGCAGGAGAATCGGGTGTTTTCAGTAGAGCCAGGCAAGGAATTAATAAAGCTTTAGTAGATCTTCAAAAATATCTTGAAAAGAAATCTCCAGAAAATTATATGATAGAAAAGATCGACGTCGATGTTTTTGGTTTTAGCCGGGGGGCCGCCACTGCAAGGCACAGTATCTTTTTAGTGACTGATAAATGGTGGGAGCAATCCTTACCATTGGATGCCAGAATCCGATTTTTAGGGTACGAGGAAATAACCGATAAAAACATTGAAGTAAAATTCGCTGGTGTGTATGACACCGTCGTATCAGTAAATGCAAGTCAGTATTCCTACTGGTCAGATGACAAGCTCAACCAAAGAGCTATCGCCAAGGCGACAAAAGCCATACATTTAGCGGCCGCAGAAGAACACCGAATTGATTTCCCTTTACACACTATAAAAAGCGCAAAATCAAAAGGCACAGGAAAAGAGTATTACCTACCAGGGGTACACTCGGATGTAGGTGGCAGCTATAACCTTGCCAATCTGACCTTATTAGATAAAGGCATTGAAAATGGCACCATTAAAACCGTCATTACAATTGGCTCCTATAACAAAATGAAAGCTGAAAAAGCATCGCTGATAAAACAGGGCGTTTTTACCGAGGAGCAGTTAGTTATCGACGTAACAGCCAAGGGGAGAGGTGGTGTTCCTATTCAGGGGAAATTAGTTGAGGTGCGCAAACTAAAAGGAAAAGAGTATATGCGCACCAGTAGTGAAGTTGACCGTGTTATCAATGAAGGTTATACCACGCGTTTGGTTGAAGACAGGGATTGGCTTATAGCGCAAGGCTGGTACAGGAAAGACGAATGTCGAATAGAAATCACGGGCTACGATGAAGCGTTCCAATCTTTCGGTAAGCTTATTGTTAATAGGAAGAATATTAAAAGCGCCTACAGTAATATTCCACTGAAAATAATGGCGAAGTTTGCAAGGGAAAACAAAATAGAAATTAATCCCAAGCTTGATGATAACGCTAATGTCATTCTGAGCAAAGAGCCCGACTTATTGAGATTAGAATCGCGCATTAATAGCTATATCGGCTCTGTTGGCAATAATTCCAAGCCGGAAGATTGGTTGAGCGATAAAGGGATTAAAAACATCCGTCACGACCATTTGCATATGTCATGTAAAATGGCCATTGGCTACAATCCGCGCTTTAAGAAAGGAAAGCGTTTGAGGTATTACTATGAAGGTTAAGACGCTTTTAACCAGTGGTTTAACAAGCTTATATCTATTTTTAACAAGTTGTGGTGGTGCTATGAGTAAAAATGCAACGGAATTTGATTGGCATGCAACAGAAGCAGCGCCAAGGCATTATCCGATGGAAATTATCCAAGGAACTTTTTTTTACAAAGATCAAGACTACGGTCTGTATATTCCTAGTGGTGGTACCTTGCATGCTGGTTGGGGAGTAATGAATTCACATCATGTTACTGGTCCAGATAAAAAGCCCTTACCAGATAGAGTCGATGTCGTCTTTTACTCATATACTGAAAAGCAATTCTATCGCGGCAAATTCGATTTGCCCTACGAAAAAATATTATCGCTTTTCCGGCAAGCATATATAGATGAGCCAAAAAAGCCTTATTACGACGCAATCATGATTGGTATAGCGCCCGGTGGTGCTGTATCTGTTTGGTTGGAAGGCTACAGAGTTACCGAAGTTTTTTTCGGACAAGCAGAAAAAATAGACGTAGATCCTAGTAATGGATTTAATTTACCGTTTGACTCCAAAGCTGAAAGCGATGCCTATATCCAAAAACAGTTAGTCAATGTTTTGGATTCCGAAGAACTAGAATCACTGAAAAAAAATGGTGTCCCATTCGGGACTTGGGCGAGGTATCGTAATGTATATAAATGGATTCCTGTGTACGCTCAAGGAAAAGTGACAACAGACGAACGCATGCCTGTAAATTATTTAAACGGCGAAAGCTATTGGGAACCTACAAGCTTCGACGAAGAAAAACAGAATACACCGAAACCACTTCCACGGGAGCTAGAGTTCTCAGTTGATATGGGTGATGAATCCATTCTGTATATCATTAAATTTGAAGAATTTGAATTGATGGAAGCATTTGAAAAACTCGGTGCAAACGGAGAAAAAGTTTATATAGAATTTGATGCACAAACGCCACGAGAAAATATGAAAATACGGCTTTACAATGATAAAGAGCCGAAAGAAGTGATTGAGCTGAAAAAATTCTATGTAAAACCATAATTCTCCAAAAGAATAATACAACGGCGAGCCAAATGGCTCGCCGTTTTTTATTGAGATGAAGAATTTTACCCACGACATCCGTCACGACCATCTGCATATGTCATGCCAAATGGCCATTGGCTACAATCCGCGCTTTAAGAAAGGAAAGCGCTTGAGGTATTACTATGAAGGTTAACCCTCGAAACCAAGTGGGCACAAATCGGCATGCATCTGTTTGAGTGAACGGTGTTGTTTGCGGGGCGTTCTTGCAGCATAACTCAACCATTGCGCCAACTTATCGGCAAAAGCATCGAGCTTGCTGGTGGTCTGTCGTTTGGGATAAGCCGGTTCGCTG
>Ga0307406_10000778_pt1 | contig 17868 bp, 16 predicted proteins | sample 322Cmetagenome_3_FD_203706 | JGI IMG/M metagenome (GOLD analysis project Ga0307406, IMG submission 203706) | Maize rhizosphere microbial communities from greenhouse at UC Davis, California, United States - 322HYB-C-2 | ecosystem: Host-associated > Plants > Roots > Rhizosphere > Soil | place...
GGGGGGGCCGTGCGCCCCCACATCCGGGCGGCGGCCGCAGGCCGGGGGACATTCGCGGAGCAAGGTACCCCGTCGGCGTGATCGCACCCTGAACAAAGTACCCCAACGCACTCCATTTCAGTACCCCAGCTTCCTCGGAAGCCACAAAGCAAGTTCCGGAAACGCGATCACCAGCACCATCACCAGGAACATCGAGAACAGCATCCAGCCGACCCACGGCACGGTCTCTTCCATGCGCACCCTGGCGATGCGGCACGACACCATCAGGTTGACCGCGAGCGGCGGCGTGAACTGGCCGAGCGCCACCTTGAGCGTGAGGATCACGCCGAACCACACCGGGTCCCACTTGTAGTGCTGCACGATGGGCAGCAGCAGCGGCACGAAGATCAGGAAGATCGATACGCCGTCCAGGAACATGCCGACCGTGATGAGCAGCAGGATCAGGAGCGCCAGGATGCCGTATTCGCCCAGGCCCGAATTCACGATGGCGCGCGTCACCGGGTCGATGATGCCGAGCGTCGAGAGCGAGTACGCGAAGATGCCCGCGAGCGACACCACCAGCAAAATCACCGCCGAGAGCTCGCCCGATTCGCGCAGGATCACGAACAGGTCGCGCACCTTGATGGTCCGGTGCACGCACATGCCCACGAACAGGCCGTAGAACACCGCCACCACTGCGGCTTCGGTCGGCGTGAACCAGCCCGCGCGCATGCCGCCCAGGATGAGCACCGGCGCCGCCAGGCCCCAGATCGCTTCGCGGAAGCTCTTCCAGAACGGCGGGCGCGGCAGCGTCGCTTCGAGCGCGCCCATCCTGTGCCGGCGGGCCAGCAGCACGGCCGGGATCATCAGCGCCAGGCCGGCCATCACGCCCGGGATCATGCCGGCCGCGAACAGCGCCGGCACCGAGGCGCCGGGCACCAGCACCGAGTAGACGATGAACGCGACCGAAGGCGGAATCAGGATGTCGGTGGCCGCCGCGGCGCCCACCACGCTGGCCGAGAAGGCGGCCGGGTAGCCCGCGCGCGACATGGCCGCGATCATCACCGCGCCCACGGCCGCGGCATTGGCCGGGCCCGAGCCCGAGATGCCGCCGAGGAACATCGCCACCGCGATCGCCACCAGCGGCAGCATGCCGGGCCCGCGCCCGACGATGGCAACCGCAAAGTTCACGAGCCGCAGCGCCACGCCCGAGCGGTCGAAGATGGAGCCCACCAGCACGAACATCGGAATGGCCAGCAGCGGGTACTTGCCGAGGCCGGCATAGAAGTTCTGCGGCACGGCCAGCAGGCCGAACCACTGGGCGTCGCTGTTGGCCAGCGCGATGCAGGCGGCGCCGGCCAGGCCCAGCGCGGCGCCGATGGGCACGCCCACCAGCATCATCGCGACGAAGGCGACGAAGAGCAGGGTGGGGATCACGATGCGTCGCCCTTGCCGCCCGGGTTCTTCGCGTCGCTGCGGTATTCCTTGCGGCCGCGGCGGATCATGAGGCCCACCGCACGCAGCGCGATGGCGAACGACACGACCGGCAGCCAGATCGAATACCACCACGCCGGCAGGCCGATGCCCGGCGTGGTCTCGTCGAAGCGGTAGTCGTCCCACACCATGCGGATGCTGAGCGCGCCGATCAGCGTGAACAGCAGGGCGATCATGAGCGCGCCGAACTGCGCGAGCCGCTTGCGCCGCGCCATGGAGCCGTTCTCGGAAAAATATTCGATGCGGATGTGGCGGTCGCGCGCCACCGCGGCCGAACCGGCCACCAGCGCCAGCATGATCATCAGGAAGACCGAGAACTCTTCGGTCCACGCGAAGGAGGAGTCGGTGAAGTAGCGCACCAGCACGTTGGCAAAGGTGATGAGCGCCAGCGCGCCCATGATGATGACGGTGAGCCAGTCCTCGATGGCGAGCGGCACCCGGGTGGGCTCGTCGGCGGCTTCGATGTCGGGGGGAAGGGGGCTGGCGGCGTCCAGCAAGGGGCCGGACTCGTTGGGAGTGGTCATCGAGGGGGAGGGGGAAAGCAGCTATGGATGGTAACGATCCATGCCCATTCGTTCATCGGGGTTTTCCTAAGCTGCGGCCTCGCTCCGCCCCCTCCGGCCCTCTAGCAACGGGCTACTCGAGCTTGGCGCCCGACTCCTTGATCAGGCGCTCCCAGACCGGGCTTTCCTTCTTGTAGATGGCGGCAAAGGCCTCGGGCGAGCTCTCCTTCAGGTCGAAGCCCATCGCCGCCACGCGCGCCTGCACGTCGCTCTGGCGGGTGGCCTTGCCCACTTCCTCGGCAATGCGCTGCACGATCGGCTTGGGCGTGCCGGCCGGCATGGCAATCGCGAGCCAGCCGGCCACGCGGTAGGCCTCGTCGTCCAGGCCCTGCTCGGCCAGCGTGGGCACGTTGGGCAGGGTGGCCATGCGGCGTTCGCCGCTCACGCCGATGGCCCGGAGCTTGCCAGCCTCGATGTGGGGCTTGGCCACCAGCGCGCTGGCAAAGGCCATCTGGATCTGGCCGCCGATCAGGTCCTGCAGCATCGGCGACTCGCCCTTGTAGGCGACGTGGTTCATCTCGGCCTTCTGCGTGAGGCTCATGTGCGCGCCGGCCAGGTGCGGGTAGGCGCCCACGCCGTACGAGCCGTAGGCCACCTTGCCCTTGTTGGCGGCCACGTACTTCAGGAGCTCGGGCCCGCTCTTCACCGGCACGCTGGGATGCACCACCAGCACCAGCGGCGCGGTGGCGATCTGGTAGACGAGCGTGAGGTCGCGCTGCGTGTCGTAGGGCAGCTTCTGGTAGAGGAACTGGTTGGTGAGCAGCGAGTTGCTCAGCGCCAGCACCAGGGTGTAGCCGTCGGCCGGCGCCTTGGCCACCGCGTCGGTGCCGATGATGCCGGCGGCGCCGGGCTTGTTGTCGATGATGACCGGCTGGCCCAGGCCGGCCGCCATCTTCTCGCCGATCACGCGGGCCAGCACGTCGGTGGCGCCGCCGGCGGCAAAGGGCACCACCATCCGGATCGGCTTGCTCGGATAGGTTTGCGCCCAGGCGGCCGTGGAAGCGGCCGCGATCGCGAACGAGGCGATGCCGCAGTGCAGGGCGCGGCGGGTGAGGCCGCGCATGGTGATGGTGAAAGTTGCGCTCATGTTCGATGTCTCCGGCTGTCGTTGTTGTCTGTCGAAAAAAAGAAGCGGGCGCGCGGCTATTCGGCCAATACCTTCGTCTTGAAGGGAAGCGCCTCGAGCGCCGTGCGGATCTGCGCCTGCAGCGGCGCCGCGAGCGCGCCTGCGGCCGCCGCGTCGATGCGCACCTGCACCAGGCTGTCGCCCTCGCTGCGCACGCGCGGCCAGGCGGCTGGCGCCACGCCGAGCTCGCCGCAGACCTGCGCCACCGTGGCTGCCACCACGCGGCTCGCGGCCATGGCGCGCAGCTCGGGCTTGTAGATCTTGCCGACGTTGGTCATCGGCATCTGCTCGATGACGGTCACCGAGCGGGGCCTGGCGGGCGCCTCGTCGACACGCGCGGCGGTGAAGGCCAGCAGCTCGTCCTCGGTGGCCGAGGCGCCCGGCACCAGCGTCGCGAAGACCACCGGCAGCTCGCCCGCATAGGCGTCGGGCGCGCCCACCGCGGCGCACAGCTGCACCGCGGGATGGGCGCCCAGCGCGTCCTCGATCACCTTGGGGTCGATGTTGTGGCCGCTGCGGATGATCAGGTCCTTCGAGCGGCCGCTGAGGTTGAGCCTGCCGTCGCCGTCGATCCAGCCCAGGTCGCCGGTCGCGAGCCAGCCGTCGGCGGTGAAGGCCTTGGCGTTGTCGGCCGGATCGACGAAGCCCGAGAACAGGTTGGGCGACTTGAACAGCACCATGCCCTGCTCGCCGGGCGGCAGGTCGCGGTCGCTGGCGTTGCCGTTCTCGTCGAGCGCCACGATGCGCATCCGCATGTAGGGCAGCGCAAAGCCGACGCAGCCCGCGGGCCCGTCCACGCCCGGCGGCGTGATGGTCGAGATGCCGGCCATCTCGGTCATGCCCAGGCTCTCGTGCACATGCAGGCCGAACAGGCGCTCGAAGCGCGCGGCCAGCTCGGGCGAGAGCACGGCGGCGCCCGTGCGGCAGTAGCCGATCGACGAGATGTCGGCGCCGTTGAGCGGCACGTTCGCGAGCGCCGCCAGCACCGTGGGCACGGCCGAGAGCGAGGTCGGCCGGTACTTCTCGACCAGCTTCCAGTAGTTGGCGAGCACCTCCTTGTTGCGCAGCAGCGAGGTGGTCGGAATGATCACTTCCATGCCCGCCGAGAGCGAGGCCAGCGAGGCCGGCAGCACGCCCGCCACGTGGAACAGCGGATAGCCGTTGATCGAGATGCCTTGTTCGTTCATGCCCGCGACCTGCACGCTGGCCCAGGCCGTGAACACCTGCGCGCCGTGGCTGTGGCGCGCGAGCTTGGGCGCACCGGTGGTGCCGCCGGTGTGGAAGTAGGCGGCGATGTCGCCCGGCGCGATGTCGCGGCCGCTCACGAGGCGATCGGACGGCTGTGCCGAACGCAGCAGGTCGAAGTCGGCCACGCCTTCAGGCAAGGGGCCTGCCCCGCCCGGCGCCTCGTCATGCGGCGCCACGCGCAGCACGGTCGCGAGCGTTGGCACCTGCCCGCGCAGGCGCATCGCCTTCGACCACATGCCCGATTCGCTGTCGGAGCCGTAGGCGATCAGCACCTTGGCGCGGCCGGCGGTCATCAGCGCCACCAGCTTCTCGTCGATGAGCAGCGGGTTGAGCGGCTGCACGATGCCGGCCGCCTCGCCGCCCCAGAGCGCGAGGTGGTATTCGAGGCAGCCCGGCAGCAGCACCGCCACCGCATCCTCGGGGCCCACGCCCAGCGCGTGCAGCATGTTCGCGGTCTGGTGGATGCGCGCGAGCAGCTCGGCGTACGACCAGCGGATCGGCGCGTCGGCCGGGTTGCCGGTGCGCAGGAAGGTCAGCGCGGTCTTGCCGCCGAAGGCCGCGCCCGCGTTGCGGAAGATCTCGTAGGTGCTGCGGATCGTCAGCGCCTCTTCGAGCGGCGTCTCTTCGAGCCTGCGGATGTCGGCAAGGCTGCGGACCGGGAGCGTCGGGCGAAAGGGTGCGCCGGCCGCGTTCGTCTTCTTGCTGTCTGCCATGGCGTGTCTCCTGGATATTGTCGTGTTGCCGGCCGTACGCAAAAGCGCTGTTCTACTGGTTCGTGATCTTGTTGTCGCGAATGACCTTGCCCCAGCGCTCGAAATCCTGGCGCATGCGCACGCCGGTCTGCTCGCCCGTGCGGTAGGCCGCGAAGGAACCGACGCCCTCGAGCTTGTCCTGCACGTCCTTGTCGGCGAGCGCGGCCTTGAGTTCCGCGCTCATGCGATCGACCACGTCCTTGGGCGTGCCTGCCGGTGCCAGCAGCCCGCCCCACGAGGTGGCGTCGAAGCCCGGGAAGCCTTGCTCGGCGACCGTCTTCACGTCGGGCAGCAGGCTCACGCGCTTGCCCGAGCCGACCGCGATGGCGCGCAGCGTGCCCGAGCGGATGTGCGGCATCACCGCCACCAGGTCCGAGAACATCGCGGGCACCTGCCCGCCGATCAGGTCGGTCACGGCCGGCGCGCTGCCGCGGTAGGGCACGTGCTGCATCTCGAACTTGCCGATGTTCTTGAGCTGCTCGGTCGTCAGGTGGCCGAAGCTGCCCGCCCCGGCCGTCGTGTAGTTCAGCTTGCCGCCCTCGGCCCTGGCCTTGGCGATCAGGTCCTGCAGGCCGTTCACGCCGGGCAGTGCCTTGGGGTTCACCACCATCACGATCGGCAGGTCGTACACCGTGCCCACGGGCGTGAAGCTCTTGAAGATGTCGTAGGGCGTCTGGCCGTACAGGTGCGCGGCCAGCAGCGTGGGCGTGGCCAGCATCACGAAGGTGTAGCCGTCGGGCGCGGCCTTGGCGGCCACCGCCGCGCCGATGGTGCCCGAGGCGCCGCTGCGGTTGTCCACGAGGATGTTCTGCTTCAGGCCCTGCGACATCTTCTGCGCCACGATGCGCGTGGCGACGTCGGTCGGGCCGCCGGGCGGAAAGGGCACGATGAAAGTGATCGGCTTGGCCGGCCAGGCTTGCGCGAAGGCGGCGCCGGCCGCGAGCGGAAGGGCCAGCGCAAGGAGCGCGCGGCGTGCGGGATTGCGAAGGGAGCGAGAGGAAAAAGAAAAGGCCATGGACTTGTTCAAGAGATCGGAAGATCGGCGCCTTCAGACGACGCCGCTGGTTTTCAGTTGCGCGAGCCGGTCGTCCGACAGGCCGAGCAGGGACTGCAGCACCTCGTGCGTGCCTTCGCCCAATTGCGGCGGCGCGCTGCGCACGGGCAGGCGCTCGCCGTCGAAGCGGTAGGGCGGCGCCAGCACGTTGACCTTGCCGGCCACCGGATGCGGCTGCTCGGTGACGAGGCCGGCGTCGGTCGCGCGCCTGGAGTTGAGCGCTTCGAGCAGGCCCAGCACTTCGCCGCAGGGGATGCCCGAGGCGCTGAGCTTGGCCAGCAGGTCGGCGCGCTGGCGCTTGGCCAGCTCGGCGTGCAGCTCGGGCAGCAGCGCCGCGCGGTTCGCCGAGCGCAGGATGTTGGTCTTGAAGCGCTCGTCGGCCGCGAGGTCGGGCCGCTCGATCACCTCGGTGCAGAAGCGCGCGAACTGGGCGTTGTTGCCCACGGTGATCACCAGCGGGCCGTCGGCCGCATCGAACACGCCGTAGGGCACGATCGACGGATGCGAGTTGCCGTAGCGCGGCGGGTCTTCGCCCATCAGCAGCGCTTCGAGGCCGTAGTAGGCGGTGATCATCAGGCCGCAGTCGAAGAGGGCCATCTCCACATGGCGGCCCTTGCCGGTCTTCTCGCGCTGGTAGAGCGCCGCGAGCACGGCCTGCGCCGAGTACATGCCGGTGAACAGGTCGACCATGGCCACGCCGAACTTCAGCGGCGGCTGGCTGGCCTCGCCGTTGAGCGCCATCAGGCCGGCCTCGCCCTGCACCACGAGGTCGTAGCCCGGGCGTGCGGCCTCGGCGCCGGTGCGGTCGTAACCCGAGATCGAGCAGTAGATGAGCCCCGGATGCTCCTTGCTGAGCTGTTCGTAGCCCAGGCCCAGCTTGTCGATGCCGCCGAACTTGAAGTTCTGGATCACCACGTCGCACTGCTTGGCGAGGTCGCGCGCGATCTGCTGGCCTTCGGGCGTCTGCAGGTCGAGCGTGACCGAGCGCTTGTTGCGGTTCACGCTGTTGAAGTAGGCGGTCTCGGTCTTGCCGACGCGCAGCCCCCAGTCGCGCGTGTCGTCGCCGCGGCCCGGATGCTCGACCTTGATGACCTCGGCGCCCATGTCGGCCAGCACCATGCCGCACCAGGGGCCCGCAAGGATGCGGGACAGATCGAGGACGCGCACGCCGGCCAGCGGCAGCGAGGAATTCAGCATGGGCATGAGAGCAGCTCCCTTGAAACGAGAAAGCCCCGCGGCGTGCGCGAGGCGTGGAAGTGGGGTCGTGCGGCCGGCGTCAGGGTGCGTCCTGCTTCTTGCGGCGCAGCGCGGAAAAGTCCGCGCGGCGCTTGCCGAGAAAGGCGCCGATGCCTTCGGCCGCCTCGTCGTCGGCCTGCGACTCGACCATGAAAACGGCCTCGGCTTCGAGCTGCTCTTCGAGCGTGGCCCGATGCGCCTGGCGGCACAGCGCCTTGATGCGTGCGCTCGCGCGCTCGGGACCGTCGGCCACCTTGGCCGCGAGCGCGATGGCCTCGGCCAGCGCGGCGCCCTTGTCGGTCAGGCGGTTGACGGCGCCCAGCGCATGCAGGCGCTCGGCCGTCATGCGGTCGCCGGTCAGGCACATCTCGGTCAGCACCTGGCGCGAGACGAACTCCGCGAGGAAGGCGGTGGCGCCGCCATCGGGCGTGAGGCCGACCTTGACATAGGCCACCGTGTAGAACGCATCGCGCGCCGACACCAGCATGTCGCAGGCCAGCGCCATCGACAGGCCCGCGCCCGCCGCGCCGCCTTCGACGGCCGCGATGACCGGCTTGCCGAAATCGCGGATGCCGCGGATCAGGTCGTGCAGGCCTTCGAGTTTTTCGCGGCGCTCCGGCGCGGGCAGCTCGCGGCGCTTGGCCAGCAGGTTGAGGTCGCCGCCGGAGCAGAAGAAATCGCCCGCGCCGGTGAAGACGACGGCGCCCACTTCGGGGTCGTTCGCGGCATCGGCGAGCGCGGCGCTCAGCTCCGCGTACAGCGTTGGCGTGATCGCATTGCGCGCGCCGGGATTGCTGTTGGTCAGGATGCGGACGGCACCCTGCTGCGAGATCAGGACGGTCCTTTCGGTCATGCGCTCATCTCCTTGCCCAGCGCAATGTAGCGCTGCAGGTGGTGGTCTTCGTCGCCCAGCTGGTGGTCGATCATCACGAGCCGCTTGGCGTAGTGCGGCAGCGGCAGCTCCCAGGTCATGCCGATGCCGCCGTGCATCTGGATGCTTTCTTCCGCAACCAGCGCGCCGATGCGGCCGATGCTGAACTTGGCAGCCGACAGCGCACGCTCGCGCGCCACGCGGTCGGCGCCGTCGATGGCGGCCGCGGCGTTGATGACCGCCGAGCGGGCCTGTTCGATCTCGAGCAGCAGGTCGGCCATGCGGTGCTGCAGCGCCTGGAAGCTGCCGATCAGCGTGCCGAACTGCTTGCGCGTGCGCAGGTACTCGAGCGTGGCGGTCTTGGCGGCTTCCATGGCGCCCAGCGCTTCGGCGCACAGCGCGAGCACGCCGCGGCCGATGGCGCGTTCCAGCGTGGCGTGGCCCTGGCCGTCGGTGCCGAGCAGCGCGTCGGCGCCGAGCTTCACGCCGTCGAGTGCGAGTTCGGCGACGCGGCCGCCGTCGATGGCGGGGCAGCCGCGCACCGAAAGGCCTGCGGTCTTCGCGGGCACGAGGAACAGCGAGATGCCGGCTTCGTCGTCGACCTTGCCCGAGCTGCGGGCCGAAACCAGGAACAGGTCGGCCTGCTCGCCTTGCGGCACCACGGCCTTGGCGCCGTGGAGCACCCAGCCCTCGCCGCTGCGTTCGGCGCGGGTCGCCACGCGCGTGCGTTCGTAGTGCGTGTCGGCCTCGTCATGTGCGAAGGCCACGACGGTTGCGCCGTTGATGATGTCGCCGAGCGTTTGCTTCTGCGCATCGCTGCCGGCCGCGCTGAGCGCCTCGCCGACCATCACGGCACCCAGCAGCGGCTCGACCACGAGCCCGCGGCCCAGTGCCTCGAAGACCACGGCAATGTCGAAGCCCCCGCCGCCGAAGCCGCCGTCGGCCTCGCTGAACAGTGCGCCGATCACGCCCAGTTCGGCGAAATTCTGGAAGATTTCCTTGCTGAAACCATGCGCCGATTTCGCGATGCGGTCGCGCGCATCGAAGGCGTACTGCTCGGCGATGAAGCGGTTCAGGCTGTCGGCGAGCATGCGCCGGTCTTCGGTGTGTTCGAAGTTCACTGCATGTCTCCTTTACAGGCCCAGGATCATCTTGGAGATGATGTTCTTCTGGATTTCGTTCGAGCCGCCGAAGATCGACAGCTTGCGGTTGTTGAAGTAGCGCGCGGCCGCGGCCGATGCGTAGGGCGGGCCGAAGGTCTCGCCGCCGAAGCCGTCGTGCAGCGCTTCCTCGACGAAGGGCCGGCCATGGACACCCATCGCGCGGCGTGCGAGCGACGAGATCTCCTGCCGGATCTCGGTGCCGCGGATCTTGAGCATGGAGCTCTCCGCACCCGGCACGCCGCCGCCAGCCACGGCGGCGATCACGCGCAGGTTGGTGGTCTTCATGTTCTCGAGGTCGATCTCGACACGCGCCATGCGCGCAGCGAAGGCCGGGTCTTCGGCGAGCGGCTTGCCGTTCTTCGTCTGCGTGGCCGCAATGCCCTTGAGCTGTTCGAGCGCAGCCACCGAGAAGCCCACGCCCGCGATGTTGGTGCGCTCGTAGGTCAAGAGGTACTTGGCGCAGGTCCAGCCCTTGTCCTCTTCGCCCACGAGGTTCTCGGCCGGCACGCGCACGTCGGAGAAGAACACCTCGTTCACTTCATGCTCGCCATCGAGCGTGATGATCGGCCGCACTTCCACGCCGGGCGATGTCATGTCGATCAGGAGGAAGCTGATGCCTTCCTGCTTCTTCGCCTCGCGGTTCGTGCGCACCAGGCAGAAGATCATGTTGGCGTGCTGGCCCAGCGTGGTCCAGGTCTTCTGGCCGTTCACGATGTAGTGGTCGCCCTGCGCGTCGATGCCGCGCACGGCCGAGGTCTTCACGGCAGCCAGGTCGGAGCCCGCGCCGGGTTCCGAATAGCCCTGGCACCACCAGTCGTCGCCGTTCAGGATGCGCGGCAGCCAGTACTTCTTTTGCGCCTCGTTGCCGTACTTGATGAGCACCGGCCCGAGCATGTTCACGCCGAAGGGCACGATGCGCGGCGCGAAGGCCAGTGCGCATTCGTGTTCGAAGATGAACTTCTCCACCGCCGTCCAGCCGGGGCCGCCGTACTGCTCGGGCCAGTGGTTGGCGAGCCAGCCGCGCGCGTTGAGGATGGCGTGCCATTCCTCCATGTCGGCCTTGGCAAGGATCTTGCCGCTGCGCACTTTCTCGGAAAGCCGCACCGGCAGTTTTGCGGCCAGGAAGGCGCGCACTTCGCTGCGGAAGGCTTCTTCTTCGGTCGTGAAGTTCAGGTCCATCGTGCGCTCCTCAATAGATTTCGAACAGGCCCGCGGCGCCCATGCCGCCGGCAATGCACATCGTGACCACCGCGTATTTCGCGCCGCGGCGCTTGCCTTCGATCAGCACGTGGCCCGTGAGGCGCGCGCCGGTCATGCCGAAGGGGTGGCCGATGGAGATCGCGCCGCCATTCACGTTGAGCCGTTCCGACGGAATGCCCAGCTTGTCCTGGCAGTAGATCGACTGCGAGGCGAAGGCTTCGTTGAGTTCCCACAGGCCGATGTCCTCGACCTTCAGGCCGTGGCGCGCGAGCAGTTTGGGCACCGCGAACACCGGGCCGATGCCCATCTCGTCGGGCTCGCAGCCGGCCACCGCGAGGCCGCGGAAGGCGCCCAGCGGCCGGATGTTGGCGCGCGCTGCGTCCTTGGCTTCCATCAGCACGCAGGCCGAGGCGCCATCGGAGAGCTGCGAGGCGTTGCCGGCGGTGATGAACTTGTCGTCGCCCATCACCGGCTTGAGCTTGGCGAGCGCCTCGTAGGTGGTGCCGCGGCGGTTGCAGTTGTCTTCGGTGGCGGTGACTTCGCGGTAGCTGACTTCCTTGGTTTCCTTGTCGGTCACGGCCATGGTGGTGGTGCAGGCGACGATCTCGTCCCTGTAGCGGCCGGCCAGCTGGGCCTCTTCGGTCTTGCGCTGGCTCTCGGCCGAGAAGCGGTCCTGCGCCTCGCGGCTGATGCCGTAGCGCTGGGCCACGATGTCGGCGGTCTCGATCATCGCCATGTAGAGCGCGGGCTTGTGCTGGACGATCCACGGGTCCATGCCGCTGTCGCCGGCATCGGTGGCGCTGCGGCTGCGGATCTGCGAGATGCTTTCCACGCCGCCCGCGATCATGGCCGGCGCGCCGTCCACCACGATGCGGCCCGCGGCCATGGCAATCGCCTGCAGGCCCGAGGCGCAGAAGCGGTTGACCGTGGTGCCGGCGATGGAGATCGGCAGGCCCGCGCGGATGATGCTCTGGCGTGCGATGTTGCGGCCCGTGGTGCCTTCGGGGTAGCCGCAGCCGAGGATCGCGTCCTCGATCAGCGCGGGGTCCAGGCCCGAGCGCTCGACCGCGGCCTTGACCGCAAAGGCCGCGAGCGTGGGGCCCGGGGTGATGTTGAACTCGCCGCGGTGCGCCTTGGTGAGCGGTGTGCGGGCGGTGGAAACGATGACGGCTTCGCGCATGGGGGTGTCTCCTGGACGGCTGGCTCTGGTTACTCGGATTGATTCAGGCTGGCGAAATCGGCACCGCGCTCGACCAGTTCCACCAGCAGCGGCGAAGGTTTCCAGAAGATCGGGTCTTCTTTCGCGAACTCGCGGATGTCGGCCAGCACCTTCGGCAGGCCCACGGTGTCGGCGTACTTCATCGGGCCGCCGCGGTGCCGCGGAAAGCCGTAGCCGTAGAGGAAGGTCACGTCCACGTCGAGCGGGCGCAGCGCGATGCGCTGGAGCACCACGTTGGCGCCCTCGTTGATCATCGCGGCCATGTAGCGGCGCATGATTTCGTCCTCGGTGAAGGCGCGAGGCGTGATGCCTGCGCGCTCGCGCTCGGCGTCGATGATGGCCAGCACCTCGGGGTCGGGCTGGCCGGTGCGCGCGCCTTCGGGGTACAGGTAGTAGCCGCGCTGCGTTTTCTGGCCGAACCAGCCGCGCTCGCAGATGCGGTCGGCCACCTGCACGTAGCGCGCCTGCGGATCGCGCGTGGCGGCCTTGCGCTTGCGCGTGGCCCAGCCGATGTCGCCGCCCGCGAGGTCCGACACCTGGAACGGGCCCATCGGGTAGCCGAAGTTGCGAACGGCCTCGTCGATCTGGTAGGGAGACGCGCCGTCTTCCATCATGTGGTCGGCGGCCTGGCGGTACACCGCGAGGATGCGGTTGCCGATGAAGCCGTCGCACACGCCGGCGCGCACCGGCACCTTCTTCAATTTCTTCGCGAGCTCGAAGCCGGTGGCCACCACGTCGGCGCTGACCTTGGCGGGCACCACGATCTCGAGCAGCTTCATGATGTTGGCCGGCGAGAAGAAGTGCAGGCCCACCACGTCCTGCGGACGCGAGATGCTGTCGGCGATCTCGTCGATGTCCAGGTACGAGGTGTTGGTGGCGAGCACCGCGCCGCGCTTGCACACGCGGTCGAGCTCGGCGAACACGGCCTTCTTCACGCCCATCTCTTCGAACACGGCCTCGACCACGATGTCGACCTGCGCCAGCGCGTCGTAGCTCGTGGAGCCCGAGAAGCGCGCCATCACGGCAGCCTTGGCCTCGGGCGTCATGCGGCCCTTCTTGATCAGGCCGTCGTACACCTTCTCGACATTGGCGCGGCCGCGCGCGAGCTGGGTATCGTCGCGCTCGATCATGGTGACGGGCAGGCCGGCGTCGAGCATCGCCACCGCAATGCCCGCGCCCATGGTGCCGCCGCCGACGATGCCGGCCGATGCGAGCGCGCGCGGCGTGGCGGACCGGGTCTCGGGCGCCTTCAGCACTTCGCGCTCGGCGAAGAAGGCGTGGATCAGGCCGGCGCGCTGCGGGCTGTCGATGCACTGCAAAAACAGCTTGCGCTCCAGCGCCATGCCTTCGTCGAAGGGCAGCGTGAGCGCGGCTTCGACGGCCTCGATGATCTTCATCGGCGAGAACAAGCCACGGCTCTTCTTCGCGGTTTCGGCGCGTGCGGCCTCGAGGGCGGCGCGGCTGGCTTCCTTGTCGGCCAGGCCGCCAGCCTCGCGCGTGCGGCGCACCGGCGCCTTGGCGGCGACCAGTTCCTGCGCGTATGCGAGGCCTTCGGCGCGCGCGTCGGCGTCGTTGCCGAGCCGGTCCACCAGGCCGAGCGACAGCGCTTCCTTCGCGCCCGCATGGCGGCCGCTGAGCATGAGTTCGAGCGCGGGCTTCACGCCGATCAGGCGCGGCGCGCGCTGCGTGCCGCCCGAGCCCGGCAGGAGGCCGAGCTGCACTTCGGGCAGGCCCAGCTTGGCCGACGGTGCGGCGATGCGGTAGTGCGCCGACAGCGCCACTTCGAGCCCGCCGTCGAGCGCGGCGCCATGGATGGCTGCGACCACCGGCTTGCTGCAGTTCTCGATCGCCAGGCACACCTCGGGCAGCGAGGGCGGCTGCGGCGTCTTGCCGAACTCGCGGATGTCGGCGCCCGCGATGAAGTTGCGGCCCGCGCCGACGATCAGCACCGCGGCAGCGGCGCCGTCGGCCTCGGCCGCCTCGATGGCGGCCACGAGGCCGCGGCGTACGTCCACGCCCAGGGCGTTGACGGGCGGGTTGTCGATGGTCACCACGAACACGTCGCCAAGACGCTCGAAGCTGACGGGACCGGAAGACGCGGAGGGGCTGGGAGTGGTGGTGGCCATGTGCTTTGTCTCTTGCGTTGGCGGGCCCTGCGGATGCGGGTGCAAGGCGAGGGGCCCGAGGCTCTGGGGTGAACCCCGCATTCTTGGTCCGCAGCACCGCTTTGACAATTGCATAGACAGTTGACAGACTGTCAAAGAATTTTTGACACAATGGCCGCATGGACCTCCAATCGCTCACCCTGCTGGTGGAAATCCTCGATGCCGGCAACCTGAGCGCCGCGGCGCGCCGGCTCAAGATGAGCCGCGCCAACGTCAGCTACCACCTGAACCAGCTCGAGCGCTCGGTCGGCGCGCAGTTGGTGCGGCGCACCACCCGGCGCGCCGAGCCGACCGAAATCGGCCTGCGGCTGTACCAGCACGGCGTGGCCATCCAGACCGAACTGCTGGCCGCGCGCGAATCGGTCACCACGCTGGGCGAGGGGTTGCAGGGCCGCGTGCGCCTGAGCGTGCCCAGTGGCTACGGGCAACTGGTGATGGCCGGCTGGCTGATCGACTTCAAGCGGCAGTACCCCGGCATCGTGCTCGACGTGGTGTTCGAAAACCGCATCGAGGACCTGCTGCGCGACGAGGTCGACATCGCGATCCGCGTGATTCCCGAGCCGCCGCAGAACCTGGTGGCGCGCGAGATGGGGCCGGTGCGCTATGTGGCCTGCGCTTCAAGCGCTTATGCGCAGAAGCATCCGCTGCCGGTGCAGCTCGACGAACTGCAGGGCGCACCCGTGGTCACGGCCGCCGTCATCGGCCGGCAGCTGCGCGTTTCGGCCTACCAGGGCCAGAACCTGGGAGAGGTGCGGCGCGAGGTGATCCTGGAGCCGACGCTGATCTCGGAGAACTTCCTGTTCCTGCGCCAGGCCATCCTCGCGGGCCTGGGCATCGGGCTGGTGCCCGACTACGTGGTGCAGGAGGACGTGCGCAGGGGCGACGTGGTGACCACGCTGGACGACTGGCGCCTCAGCATCTTCGGCACGCAGATGTTCATGCTCTACATGCCCAACCGGCAGCACACGCGGGCGATCCGCACCTTCATCGATTTCATCCTGGAACGGGCGCGGCCGCCCGCAACGGACCGGACCGATCAGTCGCAGCGGTAAGTGACCTCGCCGACCGGCGCGCGCGGGCCCTTGGGGTCGAGATAGCGCATCGGAGCGCCGAAATTGCGGCAGTAGGCCTCGGCGTCCTGCGGGCTGGGCGACTTGAACACACCGTCGCCGAGCCAGGTGACGCGCGGCGCGGGGCCCGATGCGCATGCCGCGAGAAGAGCGGCCGGAACGAGGAGGCAGAGCGTGAATGAGCGTCGCATCGGAAAGCGCTGGCTGCGCAGGTGAGAGAGAAAGAAAAGGAAGCCAGCGACTGTAGCGCCTGCGCCGGAGCCTGTACTCGCGGGCTGCACGCGGGACGGATGGCCATCGGCATGTTTTCTGCTGTACTCCGTGGCATGAACGATGCCGCTCCCCCCGCCGCCCCGGTGCCGCTTGCGGTGCAACCGCTGACACCTCGGGCTTTCGCGCCCTACGGCACGGTACTGGCCGCGCCCGGCGGCATGGGCCGCCCAATCAATGGCGGCAATGCCGAACGCTTCGACCTCGTCGGCGACCTACAGCTCCACGCGCAGGGCGGCCGGCCGATGCTCGCGCTGTTCCGCGCGCAGGCACGGCGTTTTCCGCATGAAGTCACGGAGTTGGAGCGCCACGCGCTCGGCAGCCAGACTTTCGTGCCTCTGGGCGAGCGGCGCTTCGTCATCGTCGTGGCGCCGGCCGGCGAGGCTCCCGCGGCCGATGCACTGGCCGCGTTCGTCACCGACGGCCTGCAGGGCGTGACGCTCGCGCCCGGCACCTGGCACCATGCGCTGCTGGCGGTGGATGCGGGCGACTTCGTGGTGGTGGAGCGGGCGGCGGCGAGTGTCGATTGCGATACCTGCGCGCTGGCGGCGCAGGTGGTCGTCGACTGGCACAACTAGGCGCTCTTGCCGGCCGGTTTCTTTTTCTTCAGGCCTTGCGCCGCGAGAACGGATTCCCTTGCCAAGGCGGCCAGCGCCTCATGGTCCTCGATGATCTCGATGGGCACCTCGAAGTACTTCCTGACCTGGACCCGCCGCGCCTTGGTGTCGTAGGCAAAGCAGGTGCTGCCGAGTTTCTCGTACCTGGGACGAGTGTTCTCGTCCACGACGAAGTAGAGGCTGCCGCCCATGATCATCGCGAACTGCGTGGCGTGGGCCGAGAGGCCGGTGCCGCCGAAGAAGCGGGTTCTCGTGATGCCGGGTATTCCGGAGAGCCGGTCGACAATGAAATCCACGAATTGCGGCGAGGCCTGCGACATGTTGCTGTTCCTGCGCTCAACGCATGAGGGAAGGCAGCAGTGTCGCCCAATTCAGGGCGCAATCGCCTCGTCAGCCGCCGGCAATGCGCTCCGCCAGCCCGATCAACGACCGGTCCGACCCCGCCGGCCCGAGCAGCGAAATGCCCAGCGGCGCACCCTCTCGCTGCGCGAGCGGCATCGACAGCTGCGGAAAGCCGGCAAGGCCCGCGATGCACAGCATCTGGATTGCACGGTTGCGGTAGTCCTCCAGGCCGGCCTCGCCTTCGCTGCGCAGCGGCGCGATGTCGGGCATGGTCGGCATCAGCAGCACGCCGTCGCTGCCGAGCAGCTTGGCAAGGTGGCTGCGGAAGGCGGCGCGGAAGGCGCGGCCGGCGACGATCTGCGCATCGGTCACGCCCCGCGACCAGGCAAAGCGCTCGGCCACGCCCGGGCCCAGCGGCGGCGCGTAGCGCTCGATCAGCGGACCGTCGGTGAGCCAGGCCTCGTGCGCCTGCACGTAGCGGAAGTTCCAGTACATCGCGTCGAAGGAGTCGAGGGCGACCTCGATGCCTGCCGCATCGCCGAGCACGCGCTGCACGCGCGCGGCCGCATCCGCCAGCGCATCGGCCGCGGCTGGCACCGCGAGCGACCACACGTCCTCGGGGCGCAGCAGCCGCACGCGCGCGGGCAGCGCGGCCGTGTCGGCGCCCAGCAGCACGTCGGCCACGCGCGCGAAGGTGCCGATGTCGCGCGCGAACCAGCCGCAGGTGTCGAGGCTGGGCGCGAGGTCCAGCGCGCCTTCGAGGCTCACGCGGCCGTGCGTGGGGCGCAGGCCGTACAGGCCGCAGTGGTTGGCCGGCGCGCGCACCGAGCCGCCGGTGTCGGTGCCGAGCGCGAAGTCGCACAGGCCCGAGGACACGGCCGAGGCCGAGCCCGACGACGATCCGCCGGTGATGCGGTCTTTCGCGGCGCCGTTGACCGGTGCGCCGAAGTGCGCGTTGTTGCCGTTCATCGAGAACGCGAGTTCGTCGGTCACGGTCTTGCCCGCGAAGCGCGCGCCGGCATCGAGCAGCTTCTGCACGGTGGGCGCGGTGCGGGTCTTGATGCCCGACATCGCCAGCACGATCGGGCTGCCGCCGCCGGTGGGATAGCCGGCTACGTCGAACAGATCCTTGGCTGCAAAGCTCAGGTCGGCCAGCGGGCCGGTGGGCGCATGCGGCACCGGTACATCGGGGTACGGAACGAAGGCGTGGGCGGGGTCGTGCAGGGGCATGGTGTGCTGTTTGTGTGTGCAGGTGCGGGTCAGGCGACCAGCGTGGGCGCAATGGCTGCGGCGGCATCGGTATGGATGCAGCGCGCGCGGTGGTTCGGCGCGAGCTCGACCACCGGCGGCTGCGCGGCGCGGCAGGCATCGGTGGCGAGCGCGCAGCGTTCGGCGAAGGCGCAGCCGGGCGGCAGCGCCGACAGATCGGGCGGCGCGCCGCCGATGGTCTCGAGCCGTGCGCCGCGTGCCAGTGCACCGTGCGCGCGGCTCTTGAGCAG
>Ga0307406_10000780_pt1 | contig 17813 bp, 10 predicted proteins | sample 322Cmetagenome_3_FD_203706 | JGI IMG/M metagenome (GOLD analysis project Ga0307406, IMG submission 203706) | Maize rhizosphere microbial communities from greenhouse at UC Davis, California, United States - 322HYB-C-2 | ecosystem: Host-associated > Plants > Roots > Rhizosphere > Soil | place...
TCGTTCTCCCACATCAGTTCGCCGCGGATGAGGTGTTCCGGCAGACCGGCGATCTGGTTGTCGCCGTAGGTCGGATCATGGTCGAAATGATAGTCGCCATAGGTCCAAGCCGCACGAAAGACCAAGCGATGATCAGGGTTGTCTTCCCAAGCGCAGCCTAACAAATCCACCTCACCCGCGAGCTCGACGCCTTGGTGAATCGTATGATCGGCATTGATCGTGCCGGTAGCACCGATGGCCGCAGGCGGCGGAAGCTGAACGGTGAGCAACTCGTCATCAATCTCCGCGCGATAGACGGACAGGTCCCAGCGAGCGAAGCCATGGGTTCCGCGGCTCCCAATTTCGAAGGTGGTCGCATCCTGAGCATCGTTTGCCACCACCGTGCCACCGGACTCACTAAACGAAGGGGGTTCGTAGCTGCCGCTGACATTGGCATAGACCTGCGTTGTCTTCTGCTCGTCGGCATCCCAGCGCACGCCAATCTTCGGCGACACGTTGTCGTAGGTGCGGTCGTAGCTGCTGTTCGCTGGCGTTGGGCCAAAGACGCGGCGGGTTTCGCGTTCGTTGCGCGAGGCCGCAGCCCCGAGGATACCGGTGAAGCCTGCGCCGAGCTCAAGTTGGCTTTCAACGAAGGCCTCGAGATTGGTTGCGGTCTGATCGTCCTTTTGGACCAGTGCTCCGCGATGACCGCCGACATTCACATAGTTCGCGGCATCTGTTTCCCCACGCTGGAGGAGCAAGCCCGCACGAAATCGCTGCTCGCGACCGAACAGGTCATCGGTGTTGGTGAAGACCACACCTAACAGAGCGTCATTCGACTTCTGATCCACCACTTGGAAGATCGGGTGATCCAGATCCTTGTAGCTCCACGCGGCGACGAAATCGACGGCATTGTTGCCATTCGTCACCGTGGTCTTGCTCGCGATGCGGAAGAGCTCGAAGTCGCGCTTTTGGTCCTGCGTGATGTTCGCCGGTGCGGCTTGGCGAGGATCGCGTTCCAGCTCGGCCTTCGTCAGGCTGCCGGGCAGCTCGGAATCGGTGGCGACAGACGTGAGATAAACGCGGGTCTCCACATTGTCAGCCACTTGCCAGCCAAAGTTGAGGAAAAGCCGCTGGTTGTTTTGGTCAGCATGATGGCGGAAGCCCTCCTGCGACTGCTCGGAGAGGCTGAAGTAGAGATCCTTCGAGCCCTCGCTGAAGCCGCCGGCAAAGCGCGCCCGCAGGTAGCCGAAAGAACCCGCTTCCAGACGCGCCGAGTATCCGGGCGAGGTCAGTCCGGTGTGCGAGACGTAGTCGATCGCACCCCCAAGCGTTGAAGAGCCGTAGGCCAGTGCGTTGCCACCGCGCCAAACATTGATGTACGAGGCGGATAGTGGATCGAGTGCCTGGAAATCAAAGCCACCGTCAGCAAGATTCAGCGGCACGCCATCCTGTAGCACGCGGATGCCGCGGCCATGGAATGTGCGCTGCAAGCCCGAGCCGCGGATCGAGAGCCGTGCCTCATCCGAGCCGAAGCGTGGCTGGGCAAAGACACCCGCGGACAGAGCAAAGGTATCCGCCACCGTGCTGGCGCGGCCGGTGAGGTAGCGCTCGGAATCGATGACCTCGACGCCGCCCGGAGTTTTCTCAAGGTCGGCGCGACTGACCTCGGGAGTAGGAACCGTGAGCGATGGCCTTTTCTGTGCCTCGGCCTCGACGACCATGGTGTCGAGTTGTTCAGGCGACTGGGCCTGGAGAAGGGAAACGAGTAAGCCGCCCATGCCGGCGACCGTGAGGATTGAAGCTTTCAAAATGGATCATGAGTGAAGGTGGAAGGCGCGGCGAGACCGGGATGCCATGCGGACACGATGATGCCAGGAAGCAATCGTGGTACGGCGAATAGCCCGCCTTAGGGGAACCGTTGATGAGGACGGGATGCCGATACGAAACGCGGTCCGGCCAAAGCCGGGACTACGAACGATGCTACGCGGAGTCCTCTCAGGCTGCGCGCCTTGGAGGCGGCACCGGTGGTGCAAACGCCCTCGTTTCCACGGACAGATTCGTGCCCGGAAACATTACCTTCGGAGCCTCCGTGAATCGCGGTGGTGAAAGCGCCAACGGCGATGACGGAAGCATCTCCTTGAGCAGCTTCACGGTCGGTGAAACCGGAAGCTCATGTGACTTGCTATCGGAGTCGGACTTCTTCGCCTCGGCGATCTTGCAGCACAGCGCGCAAGGCTTCTCGCCGCTGAAGGTTTCCTTGGCGCCCTTGAGCAGGCCGTCCTCCTTCGAGTAGCTGACCAACATCCCCGCCCACGCGTAGGTCTGCACCAACGCATAAGGCCCGCCCGCCAGATGAATGCTGGCGAACACGGCGAACAAAAGCTGGAAGAGCTTTTTCAGGGGACGAGAGAGAGCTACGGAGCCCTCCCCTTTTCAGCAAGGTAAAATCGGGTGTTCATGCGGAACACACCGATCACGCACTACGGGAGCAGCCCGGGAGCTCCTCCTAAAACTGCGATCACCGCCGGATGATGTGCACACCCTTCTTGCTTCCGGCGGCGAATTCCAGCCGGCCATCTCCATCAAGATCCACCGCCAGCACTTGGCAGCCGACTCCCGAGTCATCGTCGATCACCTCGGGTTCCCAGCGGACACCCTTGCCATCCTTGCGATTGTAGAAAACTACCGCGAGCGCTGGATCACGCTCTCCGGGATCATTGCCCATGTGCGCCCAGAAACGCTTGCCGGTGATGAAATCAATGCGGCCGTCCTTGTCGAAGTCACCCGCATCCAAGGAATGCAGTTGGCTGAACTGAAGGCCATCCGGCCCCTTCTTCGAAGAATCTTCCGGCAGGATCTCATGAGGGATGAAGCTCACCTTTCCCTCGCTACGATGGTTCTCGTACCAAAACAGCCCGTAACCGTGGCCATTCAGACTGGTGACCATGTCGTTGTCCCCATCCTTGTCGACGTCGAAGACCAGCATCTGGGCGCCACCTGGACCGGCGAACTTCTCCTGATACCACGTCCACGTGCCGCCCTTCTCGGCAGGTTGCTCGAACCAGCCGTCTTTCTCGACGATGTCCATCTTGCCATCACCACTCAAATCCCCTGCCCCGAGACCGTGCAGATACGGCGTGTCCGTGCGCTTCTCCGAGATGGCGATAAAGGTCCACGGCTTGGTTACATCCGACCAATCGACCTCCGCGTAGCCGAACTTGCCGCCCTGCATGCAGACGGCCTCCTTCTTCCCATCGCCATCCAGATCGAGCCACAGCGGGCTCTCGTGCGCGGCCTCGGTCATCACCCGGTGCGTCGTCCATTCGCCGGTCTTGCCGGGATTCAGGTAGAGCGTAAGGTCCTTGCCCGGGTGGCTGGCCATCAGGATGTCGTTCTTGCCGTCGCCATTCAAGTCATCCACCCAGCTCAGGAATGAGTCCTCCATGTAGGAGCCGATCGGCATCGCCTTCCCCTCGCGGTAGGGCTTGGCCTCCTTGAAATCCGGCCCCTTGAACCAGAATGCCCCGGCGACGAGATCCTTCGTTCCATCGCCGTCCAAATCACCGGCGGAAAGTCCTTCGGTGAGGAAATCCTTCGTCACCACCTGCTTCTTCCAAGCCGTCCGACCCGGCGTTTTTGCGTAGGAAAGGGCGATGAAGAACAGCCCGGCGGGCAGAAGGATGGCTTGGGGTTTCATGGAAATGAGAAAACGGTGCCAAACGGGTAGGACTTTCGTGTCGCGACGAGGACTTGAAAGCCGGGGCGCTCCCGTATCGTCTGATAGAAATCCATGAAACGCTTCCTGCCCCTCGTCGTCACGGCCCTCGCATTCCCAATTTCTGCCAAAGAACTCCCACCCCTTCCCGCCGAGCTCTCGGCCTATCAGCTCGACCCCGCGCCTGAGCCCTCCGGGCTCCTCCTGAAAAAGGGCGACCGCGTGGCAATCTGCGGAGACTCCATCACCGAGCAAAAGCGCTACTCGGTGATCATGGAGAGCTACCTCACCGCATGCCTGCCCGAGCTGGAAATCACCTGCCGCCAATATGGTTGGAGCGGTGAGCAAGCCGGTGGATTCCTCGGACGATTGGCTAGCGATGTCCTGCGCTTCAAGCCAACCTTTGCGACTTTCTGCTACGGCATGAATGACTTCCGCTACGTGCCCTACGACGAGGCGATCGCTGCGGAGTATCGGAAGAATGAGACCACCATGGTGCAGGCGTTCAAGAAGGCCGGCGCCCGCGTGCTGTTAGGCTCGCCAGGCATCATCGATACCGTACCTCACTGGGTAAAGTCGGCCAAGGGCACGAAGGAAGACCTTAACCTTTCCCTCTCGAAGTTCCGCAACATCGGCATCCAGGTCGCGGCTGCTGAGAAGGTCGCCTTCGCCGACGTCTATCGACCGATGCTGCTGGCGGACAACTTAGCGGAGAAGCAGAATGGCCCGGAATTCATGATCGCGGGCAAGGACGGCGTGCACCCCAGCTGGGCCGGCCAACTCGTCATGGCCTACGCCTTCCTCAAGGGCATGGGCATCGATGGTGATCTCGGCACCATCACAATCGGGAGATCCGGCAAGGCAACGGCGACGGCCGGCCACAAGGTCGTTTCGTCCGATGGCGGCAAGATCACCATCCAGAGCACCAAGCTGCCCTTCAGCCCCGGACCCGGCGACGTGAAGAATGACGACGTGATCGCCGCCGGACTCGCACTGGTGCCCTTCAATGACGAGCTGAACCGCTTCACCCTCAAGATCGATTTCCCCGAGGCTCCGAACTACGACGTAACCTGGGGCGAGGCGACGAAGACCTACACGGCGGAACAGCTCAAGCAGGGCGTCAACCTCGCGAAGGACTTCGAGAATCATCCGCTCCTGCCCGCCTTCAGGAAAGTCTGGGATGCGGTCGCAGCAAAACAGGACTATGAGACCCGCCAGATCAAAGCGCTGGTCCACGGCCCCGAAGGCGCGGCGGATGTCGATATGACCTTCGCCCTGACCGAGAAGGTCCGCGCCAAGCTTGCCAAGGCAGTCGCCGACTCAAAGCAACCGGCCGAGCACGTGATCACCGTGACGGCGAAGTAAGCGCTTCATCGACAGACGACGGATCGATGCCATCGTGCCCGACATGACGCGACGTGACACCTTCCGATTGATGGCTGGCGGCTTGGCGATGAGTCGGGTCGCCGCCCAAGAACCCGCTGTCTCTGCGATGCACACGCGCCCCATTCCATCCTCCGGCGAAAAGCTGCCCGTGATCGGCATGGGCACGTGGCAGACCTTCGACGTCGCCGATCCCGCGCCTCTCGAAGAGGTGTTGAAGGTGTTCTCCGAGCTCGGCGGCAAGCTGCTCGATTCGTCACCGATGTATGGTAAGTCCGAGCAGGTCGCCGGTGACCTGATCGGCAAGCTGGGCCTGCGCGACAAACTTTTCATCGCGACCAAGGTGTGGACCAAGGGCAAGGCGGAGGGCATCGCGCAGATGGAAGCCTCGATGAAGAAGCTGCGCGCCAAGCCAATCGACCTGATGCAGGTTCACAACCTCGTCGATGTCGGCACCCACCTCGACACCCTGCGCGGGTGGAAGAAGGACGGCATCGTCCGCTACCTCGGCGTCACCCACTACACCGCCAGCCAGCATGATGCGGTGGCGAAGCTAGTTGCCTCCGAGAACCTCGACTTCCTGCAGATCAATTATTCGCTCGGTGAGCGCGAGGCGGAGGACAAGCTGCTGCCTTTGGCAAAAGACCGCGGTGTCGCCGTCATCGTCAACCGCCCCTTCGCGGGAGGTGAGCTATTCAAGAAGCTCCGCGAGAAGCCGCTGCCCGCTTGGGCAAAGGAGATCGATTGCGAGAGCTGGGCGCAGGTGATGCTGAAATTCGTGGTATCGCATCCGGCGATTACGTGTGCGATCCCGGCGACATCAAAGATCACACACCTGCGCGACAACATGAAGGCGGGACTCGGAGAGATGCCTGACGAGGCCATGAGGAAGCGGATCGCAGCTGAAGCTGCCTGAACGCTCCGCCCGATGAAGCCGAAGGCCCTCGGACTGCTGCGATTCTTCGCAGCTTTCGAATGAATCTAGCGGCCTTCTTTCCTGAATGAATTGAGGCGACCCAAAAGGATCGCCTCATTCCATCACCACAGCCAGCCACCCCCTGCACTCTAAAGCTGCGAAGAATCGCAGCAGTCCAAAGGCGGCTGCGCCGCGGTTATGACTTCTCGCACCCAGATAGGTTCAACCCATCGCCTTCTCCATCAGCGCGTTCATCCGCTTGACCGTCTCCCGCGCATCATCAAGCAAGCCCGCAGCGATGAGGGCATTGTCAAAGAGCTGCCCGGCAACCAGCTTCGCCAGTTCCGGATTCGTCTCGCTGGTCTCGGCGAGCTTCTTCACCAGCGGATGCCGTGGATTGATCTCCAGCTCGACCTTCACCTCGTCCTGGAAGTTCTCATCCATCGCCTTCATCATCCGGCGCATCTGCGGGGTCATACCATCTTGCGGGACCAGAGCGATCACCGGGCTATCGACGAGGCGCTTGCCGCTTGCGACGCTGGTGACCTTGTCGCCGAGCTCATCCTTCAGGAATGAGCACAGCTTCTCAGTCGAGTCCGCGCTCAAGGCATCACCTTCCGTCGCACTGTCATCCAGCTCCAACCCGGCATGACTGATCGAAACGAGCTTCTTGCCATCGAACTCGCCAAGCGACTCGACGACGTATTCATCGACCGGATCGGTGAAATAAACGACCTCTAGGCCGCGGGCCTTGAAGGCCTCGATGTAGGGGCTGGTCTCGAGCTGGGCGCGGCTGGCGCCGACGATGAAGTAGATCTTGTCCTGACCGTCCTTCGCGCGAGCGGCGTAGTCGGCGAAGCTGGAGAGCTTGCCGTCCTCTGTCATCGAGGACTCGAAGCGCAGGAGCTTGGCAAGGCCGTCCTTGTTGGCGTAGTCGGTGGCCACGCCCTCTTTGAAGAAGCGATCGAACTTCTTGTAGAAGGCTTGGAACTTCTCCGGATCCGACTCGGCTTCCTTCTCGAACATCTTCACCACGCGCTTGGCGATCACGCTGCCGAGCTTCCGGACCAGCGCACTGTCCTGCATGGTCTCGCGGGAAATGTTCAGCGGCAGGTCGGCGCTATCGATCACGCCCTTGAGGAACCGCATCCAATCCGGCAGCAGGCCCTTCGGCGAGGGATCGATGAGCACCTTCTTGCAATAAAGCGCCACAGCGGGCTCGCTCTTCTGCATGCCCCAGCGCTCCATGTTTTCATCGGGAACAAAGATCAGCGCATTGATCGCCAGCGGTGCATCCGCGGCGAAGTGCAGGCGATACGCGGGATCGTTGTAGGCGTGGCAGGCGAACTGATAGAACTCCTTGTACTCCTCCTCGGTGATGTCCCCCTTGTTCTTCAGCCACAGCGCCTCGACCTTGTTGATCCGCTCCCCATTGAGGAGAATCGGGAAGCCCACGAAATTGCTGTAGCGCTCGATGAGGTGCTTCACCCGCGTGTCCTCAGCGTATTCGGCATGCTCTTCCTTGAGGTGCAGCACGATCTTCACGCCGCGTTCGAGGCCACTGGCTTCCTCGATCGAGTAGCCGCTGACACCGTCGCTGATCCACAGCAGTTCTTCGCCATTCTCGCGCCACGAGCGAGTGAAGACCTCCACCTTCTCCGCGACCATGAAGGCCGAGTAAAAGCCCACGCCGAACTGGCCGATCATGTTCGCCGGCGAGTTGCCGCTTTCCTTCATCGCGGTCAGGAATGCCTTCGTGCCCGAGTGAGCGATGGTGCCCAGATTCTCCACCAGCTCGCCGCGGGTCATGCCGATGCCGCGGTCGGCGATGGTCACGGTCCGGGCCTCTTTGTCGGTGGTGATATGGATCTCCAGCGGCAGTGCGGCGTCGTGAATGTCCTTCTCCGTGCCCTGAAGGTGCCGGAGCTTCTCCATCGAGTCGGAGGCGTTCGACACCAGCTCACGGAGGAAAATCTCGCGGTCGGTGTAGAGAGAGTGGACGACGAGATCGAGCAGTTGCTTGATTTCAGCTTGGAAGGAGTGCGTTTCGAGAGTGGCTTCGCTCATGGGAGTTGAGTGGTTTGGGGCCGCGAAAATACCCGGCGATTCCCGACTGTCAAAGGGCGACCTGCACGATCCGACAGTTCTTCACCCTCGGAAATGGGGAAATTCTTCGGCGGTGCCATCACCGATCCTTGCTTTGATGGAAGTGACGAGCCTAAAAAATCGGGAAACCCGGAATAGCCATGTCAGAAAACCCTCCGCGTCGCCCCCGCATCCTCATCGTCACCCCGGAAATCACCTACCTGCCGGAGGGGATGGGCAACCTCGCCCAGCGGATGTGCGCCAAGGCCGGCGGCCTCGCCGATGTTTCCGCCTCTCTCGTCAAAGCCCTCTACGACCAAGGTGCCGACGTCCATGTCGCCCTGCCGAACTACCGCCGGATGTTCCATCAGGATGTCGCCAGCGTCTTCGACAACGAGTTCGAGAAGGTCAGCAGCGCCCTGCCGGAGCAGCGGATCCATCTCGCCCAAGACCGCGTCTTCTACCACCGATCCAGCGTCTATGGCGCAGAGAATCATCTGATCGCCTTGGCCTTCCAGCGCGAGGTGATCAATCACACCCTCCCGCAGGTGCGGCCCGATCTGATCCACTGCAATGACTGGATGACCGGCCTCATCCCCGCGGTGGCAAAGCGCCACGGCATCCAATCCCTCTTCACCGTCCACAACATCCACTCCGAGCACCTCACGCTCGCACAAATCGAGGACCGGGGCATCGATGCCGCGGACTTCTGGCAGCACTGCTACTACCGCCGCGCGCCATGGAACTACGAGGAAAGCCGTGCCAACAATCAGGTGGACCTCCTGACCACCGGCATCCTCTCCGCCGACCACGTGAACACGGTCAGCCCGACTTTCCTTGATGAGATCGTGCAGGGCTTCCATCATTTCATCCCGGACGCGATCCGCAACCAGCTCCGCGACAAGCATCGCGATGGCCGGGCCACCGGTATCCTCAATGCGCCGGACCCGGTCTTCAACCCCGCCAGCGATCCCTACCTGAAGCATCACTTCGAGGTCGCCGATCACTCGGAAGGCAAGCGCAAGAACAAGCTGGAGCTGCAAGAGCGGCTCGGCCTGATGGGCGATCCCGATGTGCCGCTGTTCTTCTGGCCTTCGCGCCTCGATCCCGTGCAGAAGGGCTGCCAGCTCCTCGGCGAGATCCTCCACAGCATCGTCACGCAGAACAAACTGCAGATCGCCATCATCGCCAGCGGTGCCTACAAGAACCACTTCCACGACATCGTGAACCGCCACCGCTTCCACGGCCAGGTGGCAGTCCGCGACTTCGATGAAGGGCTCTCGCACCTCGGCTACGCGGCCAGCGACTTCATCTTCATGCCCTCGTCCTTCGAGCCCTGCGGCCTGCCCCAGATGATCGCGCCGAAGTATGGCAGCCTCACATTGGCCCACGATACCGGCGGCCTGCACGATACCGTCGAGCAATTCGACGCCGAAGGGGACCAGGGCAATGGTTTCCTCTTCAAGCACTTCAATGGCGACGGCCTGCGCTGGGCGGTCAATGAAGCACTGAAGTTCTACCACGGCGGCGAAGAGCACCGCACCCACCACCGCGCCCGCATCATGAAGGAGGCCGTGGCCCGCTTCAACCACGAGGCCACCGCGGCAGCCTACATCAAGCGCTACGAGCAGATGCTGCAGACCGAGGTGACGGCGTGAGGCCAAGTTCTCAGGAAAGTATCCGACCTACTGGCTGATACCTTAACCTATTGCCCCGCTGATTCGTTGAGAATCCGGGCCACATAGGCATCAACCAGTTTTTCCCTCTCATCAATGCCACCGGTCACCACGGGCGTGTTCTCGGTCTTGCTGGAAAAGACAACGTGAATCGCTCCGTTGGAGGACCAGACGCTAACGAAAGCGGTTGCATCGCCTTCAAACACCTCACCGGTCCACTCCATGGGGCCTGCGAGATGGAACGTGTCCATCGCCCAATAGGCAGCAACCTGGGACATACGACTTCTTGGAAAGACGCGCGCTCAGATTCACCATTGGCGAATCCGGTATTGAAGCACATTTCCACTTGGCGTGTTCAAACGATCCCTTCGTCCGCGAGAGCTGGGTGCTGGTGCTTCATCCGCCCACATGACTCCTAACTGTCGACCGGAAAAGCAAGCGGGGAAGCCAAGCACGCCAAGCGCTCCAATCAATCGACAAAACTAGACCCACTACTCAAGTTCATCGTCAAAACCGATGCCGCTTCAAAAACTCACGATGAGGTCCTAGCCGCGGTTCATGCCACACTCCGTGGTGACGCTTATGAACCTCAGCTTCACGATGCCCCTTGAATGGGTTAGAGAACCGGTTGACCGCAATCCTTCGCCCATGCCGATGCAGGCTGCCAGCGAGATTCTGCTCCCCCACCCCGCCATGAGCAACCGGCTCCAATTCACCGCCGACGACGGCGCTTCGCTTCACTACAAAACTTGGAACGTCCCCGGGGCCACTCGCGCCTTGGTGCTGATCCACCGCGGCCACGAGCACGCCGATCGCTGGGATCCGGTGATCCCTTCACTGGAAATGCCGGACACCGCGATCTACGCGTGGGAGGCCCGAGGCCACGGACAATCGGAAGGCCGGCGCGGCCATGCGACCGGCTTCATGCAGTATGTGCGGGACCTCGATACCTTCTTCCGCCACTTGCAAGCGGCCCATGGCCTGACGCCAGATCGCACGGTGGTCGTAGCCCACAGCGTGGGTGCAGTCATCGCCGCGACATGGGTGCATGATTTCGCGCCGCGGATCGCCGGACTGGTGCTGGCGACGCCGGCCTTCCATGTGAACCTGATCGTGCCCGGCGCGCTGGCGAACATCCGGCTGATGCAAAAGCTCAAGCCCGACGCCACCATCAAGAGCTACGTCCGCGGCTCATGGCTGACCCGCGACGCGCAAGCGGCCACCGTCTACGATGCCGACACTGCGATCTCGAAGGACATCTCCGCGAAGATCCTGGTGGAGCTCTTCGACACCGGCAAACGCGTGACCAGCGATGCCGCGGTGATGGACCGCCCGCTGCTGCTCTTCTCGGCCGGCGCCGACCGGGTGGTGAAACGCGAGGCGATCGATGCGTTCTACGATAACTACGGTAGCGAGCAAAAGGTCCACCTCTCGCTGAAGGACGCGCGCCATGCCATCTTCCACGACCTCTGCCGCGATGAGGCGAGCGGCGCGATCCGGCGCTTCGCCGAGCGTTGCTTTGAGAAACCCACGCCACCGCGACTCGAAGCGGACCTTTCCCATCCCGCCACGAATGCGGAATACGCGGGATTGCAAAAGCCGCTGCCATCCCCCTCGCTGAAGGGCCTTTCCTTCTCCGTCCAGCGGACGATGTTAGGCACGCTTGGAAAGCTAAGCCGCGGCATCCGCATCGGCCACGCCACGGGTTTCGACTCCGGCGAGTCACTCGACTACGTCTATGAAAACCAATCGCGCGGCGCACTCGGCATCGGCAAGGTGATCGACCGCGGCTACCTCGACGCCATCGGCTGGCGCGGCATCCGCCAACGCCGCGCCTGCATGAACCAAGCACTGCGCTTCGCCCTCATAAAGGTCCGCGAGGAAGGCCTGCCACTGGAGCTGATGGACATCGCGGGCGGTGCCGGGCGCTATTTGCTGGATATCCTCGATGACCCGGAAGTCGGCAGCGACCTCCACGTGCTGTGCCGCGATTGGAGCCAGTCCGCGCTGGAAACCGGTCGCGCCGCAGCGAGCGCGAGGCTCTTGAAGAGCCGGATCGATCACGTCCGCGCGGATGCCTTCGACGAGACTTCGCTCGCGAACGTGGAGCCCAAGCCTTCGGTTGCGGTGGTCTCCGGCCTGTATGAACTCTTTCCCGAGAATGAACGCCTCCAGCGCTCATTGCGGGGCCTCTTCTCCGCGGTTGCCTCCGGAGGCTGGCTGATCTACACCGGCCAACCGTGGCACCCACAGGTAGAAATGATCGCACGCACCCTGACAAATCGAGACGGCCGCTTCTGGGTGATGCGCCGTCGTCCCCAAGGCGAGATGGATGCACTGGTTGAAGCCGCCGGCTTCCGCAAGGAGAAGCAGTGGATTGATGACTTCGGCATCTTCACCGTGAGCATCGCTCGCCGCCCATGAACCGCGCTCCCCGTGAACCTGGCCTGCTGTGGTCGAGGCTGTGGCGTTTGGCCCTCGCAGGCGGCATGTTCGTGCTGGTCTACGGCTTCTGCAATACCTTCACCTCGACCCGTCAGAACGTGGGTTCGTGGTTCTGGGAGTGGGAGCGCCACATTCCCTTCGTGAAGGAAATGGTGGTCCCTTATTGGTCGCTGGACCTCTTCTTCGTCGGAGCCTTCTTCCTCTGCGCCAATAAATCCGAGCTGAACCTGCTGACCAAACGGTTGGTGGGGGTGATCGTGGCGAGCGGAATCTGCTTCCTGCTCTTCCCGCTGAAGATGGGCTTCGACCGGCCCGTGCCCTCGGGTTGGACCGCACCACTCTTCCACGCGCTGTATGCGAATGACATGCCTTACAACCTCGCGCCATCGCTGCACATCAGCCTGCGCTCGCTGGTATGGTTCGTTTACGGCGCGCACCTGACAGGTCTAACGCGCAAGGTCACCAAGGTCTGGTTCATGCTGATCAGCCTTTCCACCCTGCTGGTCTGGCAACACCATGTCATCGACGTGGCCACCGGCTTCATGATGGGGTGGCTGATCGCGGCGTTGATTCCGGATCCGCGTTTCAAGACCGGACCGACTCCCTCGCCAAAGCTTGCGCTTCGCTACGGAGCCGGTGCGCTCGCCTGTGCGGTGCTGGCCTTCCTGTGGTTCGGCTTCGCCTGGCCCGCTCTGTCGCTGGGCATCATCTCGATTGCCTACGCCACCGGTCTTGCACGCGTGCTGGGAAAGGAAAATGGCACGCTCTCGCCCTCTGCCGAGTGGTGCCTGATGCCAGTGCTGCTGGTGACTCACCTCTATCAGCGGCGCTGGCTCCGGCGCGAGCCGGCGTGGTGCGAGATCGCGCCCGGCGTCATGTTCGGCCGCAAGTTGACCGGACGCGAGGCGAAAGGGCTGCTGGCGGGCGGTCCGCTGGCGGTGCTCGACCTGACCGCGGAGTCGAACGCCCCGACCGTGTTTCGCGAGCAGGCGCACTACCGCAGCCTGCCGCTGCTGGATCTCGTGAAGCCAGCCGACGAGGACATCGCGAAAGCCATCGCTTTCATCCGCGAGCAGCAGCCGAAAGGGCGAGTGTTTGTCCACTGCCAGCTTGGCCTCCAACGGTCGGCCCTGATCCTGGCCCACTGGCTCGTCGAGAGCGGCGGGGCTGGCGATCTTGAAGGGGCAAAGGCGATGATTTGCACCCAGGTGCCGGAAGCCGTTCTGTCACGATGACCGATATTGCCGCGGCCCCACCGGACCGCTATGAAGTGAGGTAGCCATGAAACGCCGCCATTTCCTAGGTACCGCCGCGGCCCTGCTGCCGGGTGCATCCCTTGCCGCAGAAGAGCACACGGAAGCGCAAGCTCCCCTGCTCCGCTTCGGCCTGATCGCCGATGCCCAATACGCCGACGTCGATGCCGAAGGCGAGCGCCACTACCGGTCCACCCCGGAGAAGCTGAAGCGTGCGGTGGAAACGATCCGCGCCGCGAAGCCGGCCTTCACCCTGCATCTCGGGGACTTCATCGACCGCGATTTCAAGTCCTTCGACACGATGCTACCGATCATCAACGCGCTAGGCCATCCGGTGTATCACCTTCTTGGAAATCACGACTACTCGGTGGCAGACACCGAGAAGGCCCGCGTGGTCGCCATGCTCGGCATGCCGCACGACTACTATACCTTTCGTAGTGGCAACATCCGCATCGTGATGCTGGATACAAACTCGATCTCGACGTACAAGTATCCCGCGAACACGTCCTCCGCCACGGCCGCGGCGGAGCAACTGAAAGCCTTGGAAGCCACCGGCCAGCCCGGAGCAAAGCCATGGAACGGCGGTGCCTCCCCTCCGCAGCTCGAGTGGCTCGACCGCGAGCTCACCGCCGCCGACGTGGCCAAGGAGCGCGTGATCCTCTGCGGCCACCATCCCCTGCTACCGGCGGACATGCACCAGATCTGGAACCACGAGGCCGTGCTCGCCGTGATCGACAAGCATCCCTCCGTCGTCGCGTGGTTCAATGGCCACAACCACGCAGGTGACTTCGTCGAGCGCAAGGGCCTCCCTTACCTGACCTTCCGCTCGATGCTGCATCACCCGGAGAACACCGCATTCTCCATCGTCGACGTTCACTCCGACCGCATCGTCATCACCGGCCACGGGCGGGAGATTTCGCGGGTGCTGAAGGCCTGATCCGGGGCACGGCCCTTCCGGGCCTACTGGTCTGCGCGCGGAGAACCACAGCCAGCGGCCGAGACCGGAAATTCGTGTCTTTGCCCCAAATCGAGGAAAAACCAAATAATTGGTGCCAGATGTCGGGGTTTCGGGCGGATTCTCGTAATTGTAATAATCCCTCTCCCCTAGAGCCTGCAGGCCAACCCAAGCCACGCTTGCCCGGCAAGCCCACGGGGAGCTTCCCCAAGCAAGCCCACTTCATGAAACCCACCTCCGGATCTTCCGGTCGCGCCGCCGTGGCCGTAGCTGGCAGCCTTTTTCTCACGACGAATGTCCTGCACGGCCAGCTCGCCGTCTCCGACAGCGTCCAGACCTACCCGACCCTGACGAACACCACCGTCACGGTTACCGGGAAGTCCGAGCTGCACATCACCGGCACCAGCAATCCGATCTCCGGAAGCACGATCCATCTCAATTCCGAAGACGCGTGGCTGTGGTTCGACAATCTCCGGCCCACCACGGCGGATGACTATCTCGGCCAGATCAAGGTCAATGGTGCCACCGCCGTGCACGGCACCAATGTGCGGGTGGTGCAGTACGGCATGGGCACCGTGATCACCCCGTTCACGAACGCCGTCCAACCCCTGCAGACGTTCACCGATCCCAAATTCAGCGGCGACTCGAAAAACTACAGCCTCTACACCTACTACGACACCGCCGGCGAACTGGGTATGATGAACCGCAACATCAGCTCATTCAAGCTGAAGCGCGGCTACATGGCGACCTTCTCTAACCAAGCCAACGGCTCCGGGGTCAGCAAGGTCTACATCGCCCAGGATCACGACCTGACTGTGGCCAACATGCCGGCGAATCTCGACAACGCGATCCAGTTCGTGCGCGTCTTCCCTTGGCGTTGGGTTTCCAAGAAAGGCTCCTGCGACGTCTCGCCCGACGTCCTCAATGCCGCCTGGTATTACAACTGGAACAACGACCAGAACTCGACGCTCAACTGGGAATACGTGCCCATCCGCCAGCAGAAAAATTGGCCCTCCTACCCGACGAACAAGACCAGCGTCACCCACCTGTCGGGCTACAATGAGCCGGATAACCCGGTCGAGGATTCCTATGTCAGCTTGGGCAACGGTTCACGGGATGCCGCCATCGCCGCTTGGCCGGAGCTGCTCGCCACCGGCTTGCGCGTGGGATCTCCCGCCTGCACGGACGGAGGAAAATGGTGGCTCTACGAGTTCATGGACAAGGCCAACGCGGCGGGCCTGCGCGTCGACTACATCACCATCCACTTCTACCGGTGCGGACAATCCGCGGCGGGGTTGAAGACCTTCCTACAGGAGATTTGGGACCGCTACCACAAGCCCATCTGGCTGACGGAGTTCAACAACGGCGCCAACTGGACAACCTGCGGCGACCCCACCACGGACCAGAACGCCACGACCATCGGCAGCTTCATCGACATGATGGACGAGACGCCGTGGATCGAGCGCTATGCCGTCTACAGCAATGTCGAGTGGCAGCGCAACATGACTTGGGATGCCCGCTGGGACGGCGGCGCGGGTCTCACCCCAGCCGGTGTGATCTATCGCGACCAGAAGTCGCCCATCGGCTACCTCCAGGAGGATATTCCCCTGGGAGTGAAGCGCGGCGTGGTGCAGCTCACGCTCGATGGAAATACTCGGGACGTCTCGGGATACGACAACCGCGGCGTCTGCTATGGCGTGCCGACTTACACCGTCGGCCAGAATGGACAGGCCCTCGACCTCAATGGGTCTAACAATCACGTCAAGCTGCCCCCCGCCATCGCGAACACCAATGCGTTCACCTTCGCTGCTTGGGTCAATTGGGACGGAGGCGCGGCCAACCAGCGCATCTTTGATCTCGGCAATGACACCAGCCAGTTCTTTTTCCTGTCGCCGAATGTCGGCGGCGAAATGCGTGTCGGGCTGAGGAATGGCTCCGGAACCACCGGCAGCATCGCGACCTCCGCGCTTCCTTCCGGAAGCTGGCAGCACGTCGCCGTCACCATGCAGGGCAGCACCGCGAGGATCTACCTCAATGGCGTGCAGCAAGTGCAAGGCACGCTCTCGGATCCAGCCCTGTCCGGCACGATGCAAAACTACCTCGGCAAGAGCCAGTGGGCTGCCGACCCGCTTTTCAATGGCAAGCTGGATGACGTCACGATCGCCGACTCCGCCATGAGAGCGGATCAGATCGCAGCACTGATGGCAAATACCCTGCCGCCATTCGCCGCGCATTGGCAAGGCGACGTGGACGGCAGCTGGAGCACGAACAACACCGGCAACACCAACTGGGTCACCGCTGCCGGTGGCTCGACCGATACCGCACAGACGCCTGCCACGAATACCGCGGTGAGCTTCTCCCCGGGTGCTGGCAACCCTTCCGGCACCACCTTGGGCGCTGACTTCGCCATCGAAAGCCTGTCCGTCACGACCCCATCGTCCGTTGGCATCGGGGGCACTCACAATCTCGCGATGGGTGCCAGCGGCATCGAGGTAACCAGCGGTGCCGGCCCGACCGTCATCAATACCAGCGGGCAGGTGACCGTGGGAGTCGATCAAACGTGGGCGAACAACTCAGCGAACCCTCTGACCGTGAGTAGCGCGATCTCCGGCGCCGCGGAGTTGCGAGTCACCGGCGCGGGCACGCTCGTGCTCACCGGTACCAATCCCATGACAGGCAACCTTTCGATCTTCGGGGGCGGCTCGGTGAGCGTGCCCGAGATCGCCAGCACCCTTGGCACCATGACCCGCGTCGGCATGGGCGGCGGAGGCTCCGGCGGGACGCTGATCTACACCGGCACCGGCGAGACCTCGAATCGTGTCCTGACGTTCCAAGGAGGCTACGGCACGCCCGGCATGCTCCTCGACCAATCGGGAACGGGATTGCTGAAGTTCACCTCTGACACCGCCGCCATCGCCAGCGTCTCGAAGACGCTGACCCTGCAGGGATCATCCAGCGGCACCGGTGAATTCTCCGGAGTCATTGCCAATGGCGGCACCACCACTTCTCTAACAAAGGCAGGCACGGGGACATGGACCCTCTCCGCAGCGAACACCTACACCGGCACGACGATGCTGAGCGCCGGCACGTTGGCGATCGGCAACAACGCCGCCTTTGGAACCAGCACCTTGGACCTCCGCGGCGGAGCTATCCAATCCTCGGACACCACCACGCGCACGATTGCGAATGCGATCACGGTCAGCGCCGACACCACCTTCAGCGGCACCGGCAACCTGCTCTTCACCGGAGCGGCCAATGCCGGCAGCCTGCCGAAGGGTTTCATCGTCAACAATGCCCGCACGGAGTTCAGCGGCGTGATAAGCGGCAGCGGCGCGCGTTCAAAAGCGGGCACCGGCACCCTGGTGCTGAGCGGCGTGAATACCTACACCGGAACGACCACCGT
>Ga0307406_10000781_pt1 | contig 17799 bp, 10 predicted proteins | sample 322Cmetagenome_3_FD_203706 | JGI IMG/M metagenome (GOLD analysis project Ga0307406, IMG submission 203706) | Maize rhizosphere microbial communities from greenhouse at UC Davis, California, United States - 322HYB-C-2 | ecosystem: Host-associated > Plants > Roots > Rhizosphere > Soil | place...
CGCCGGCCCTGCGTCGCCATCGCCGGTCGATCGCCCGGGCTCGCCTGTATTTCAGCCGGTACGGCGTCGTCGCCATCTTCGCCGGTCGGTTTATGGGTCCGATCCAGGCCTTCGTTCCGCTTGTCGCCGGCATCACCCGCATGACGCGTCTCCGGTTCCAGATCGCCAATGTCGCGTCGGCCCTGATCTGGGTCCCGGTCATGCTGGCGCCCGGATATCTCGCCGGCGGCGGCCTGACGGGGCTGTCGCCGGAGACGCTGCACGTCCTGGTCGCCACCGCCGCCCTTCTGATCGGCATCGTCCTGACCCTTGAGCCGCTTCTGAAGGACCGGCTTCAGGACCTCACGTTCAGCGCCCGCCGACCGGCGTAGCGCGCCCCTTCATAGCTCCCTGTCCTTTCGAACGCCTGGAAACCCTTGAGCATGTCACACACCTTCAGGCTGACCCGCGCCGGCCTCGTTTCGGCGATCGCTCTGATGGCGGCGGCCGCGCCGCTGACCGCCTACGCCCAGCAGGACCGATCGGCCCTGCAGACCCGGAGCATGACCCGGACGTACAGCGCCGCGGAATTCTTCCAGACCACCAGCTTCGGCCTGGCCAGCGGGTCCGGGCTGGCCTTCTCGCCGGACGGCGCGTCGGTGCTGGTGTCCAGCGACGCCTCGGGCGTCTTCAACGCCTATGCCCTGCCCGTGGCCGGCGGGGCGGCCACGCCCCTGACCGCCTCCACCACCAATGCGACCTATGCGGAAAGCTATTTCCCGAACGACGACCGGATCCTGGTCGCCGCGGATGGCGGCGGCAACGAGCGCAGCCACGTCTATGTGCGCGAGCGAAACGGTGCGTTGCGGGACCTGACGCCCGGCAACGACGTGAAGGCCAATCTGATCGGATGGAAGGGCGACCGGTCGGAGATCTGGGTGGCCTCCAACGCCCGCGATCCGAAGGTGTTCGACATCGTCGCGATCGATCCCACGACCTATGACAGCCGGCTGCTTTTCGAGAACCCGGGCATGACGCTGGGGGCCATCTCCGCGGACGGGCATTGGGTCGTGCTGGAGGAGCAGCTCGGCAGCGGCGATGGCAATCTCTACCTAGTCGATCTGCGGGTCGGTGGAGAGCCGCGGCTGATCACGCCGCACACCGGATCGGTGAAGTATCGGGTATTCGACTTCACGCCGGATTCCCGGGCCCTGCTGTTCGGCAGCGACGCCGTTGGAGAGTTCGGTCGAGGCTATCGTCATGATCTCGCCAGCGGCGTGACGACCGACGACCTGAAGGGCGACTGGGATCTCACGGCGTTGAGCTACTCGCCGTCGGGCCGCTACCGGATCTCGGCCTTCAACGTCGATGCGCGGACCGAACTGACCGTGCTGGACACCACCACCGGACGGGCCGTGGCGCTGGCCGGCGTTCCGGAGGGCGATATCGGCGCGGTGCGGTTTAGCGACGACGAGCGGCGCATGGCCTTCACGGTGGCGTCTGACACCTCGCCCAATGACATCTTCGTCGCCGATCTGACTACGGGTCAGGCCCGCCGGCTGACGACCGCCCTGAACCCGGCGATGCGGGAAGACGACCTGGTCGAGGCCACGGTCGTCCGCTACCGGGGGGAGGGAGGCGTGATGATCCCCGCCGTCCTGTACCGCCCGCACGGCGCCTCCGCCGCGAACCCCGCTCCGGCGGTCGTGCTGGTGCACGGGGGGCCGGGCGGGCAGAGCCGTCGCGGCTATTCCGCCATGGTCCAGCACCTGGTGAACCACGGCTACGCCGTGCTGGCCGCCAACAATCGGGGCAGCTCAGGCTACGGCAAGACCTTCCTGCACATGGACGACCGGCGTCACGGCGAGGCGGACCTGCGCGACATCGTCGCCGGGGGCGACTGGCTGCGCGATCAAGACTGGATCGCTGACGACCAGGTCGCGGTCATGGGCGGCTCCTATGGCGGCTATCTGACCGTCGCGGCCCTGGCCTTCCACCCCGAGGCCTTCGAAGCGGGCATCGACATCTTCGGCGTCACCAACTGGGTGCGGACGCTGGAATCGGTCCCCGCCTGGTGGGGGGCGCAACGCGCGTCCCTGTTCGATGAGATGGGCGATCCGGCGACCGACGCCGAGCGCCATCGTCGCATTTCGCCCCTCTTCCATGCGGAGAGGATCGTGCGGCCCCTGCTGGTCGTGCAGGGGGCCAACGACCCGCGCGTGCTTCAGGTCGAAAGCGATGAAATGGTCGCCGCCGTCCGCGCCAACAATGTGCCGGTCGAGTACATCGTCTTCCCGGATGAGGGGCATGGGTTCCGCAAGCGCGACAATCGGATCGCGGCCCAGGAAGCCTATCTGCGGTTCCTCGACACCCATGTGCGGCGCGGGCGGTCCGCCGGCCCGGCGAGCGGTCAATGATTGTCTGACGCGCGCCGGACATCCAGGGCCGGCGGGTCAGCCGGCCAACCTGCGGCGGCGAGGCGCGCTCAGTCCTGGATGCCGAGTTCGCGCATCATCGTTTCGCGCATGACGAATTTCTGGATCTTGCCGGTGACGGTGAGGGGGAATTCGCGAACGAACCGGACGTAGTGCGGCAGCTTCTGGTGCGCGATCTGGCCCTGGCAGAAGGCCAGGAGTTCGGCCTCGTCCATGGTCTCGCCGTCGATCAGCATGACCCAGGCGCAGACCTGCTCGCCATAGCGTTCGTCCGGAACGCCGAAGACCTGCACGTCCTGAATCTTGGGGTGGCGGTAGAGGTACTCCTCGATCTCGCGCGGGTAGAGGTTTTCTCCGCCCCGGATGATCATGTCCTTCAGCCGCCCGACGATTCGGCAGTAGCCGGCGTCGTCGAAGGTCGCGAGATCGCCGCTGTGCATCCAGCCTTCAGCGTCCTTGGCGTCGGCCGTCTGTTCGGGCTCGTCCCAATAGCCGATCATCACGGAATAGCCCCGGGTGCAGAGCTCGCCCGGAACGCCGGTAGGCACGACGGCGCCGTCGGCGTCGATGATCTTGCATTTGACGTGGGGGTGGATGCGGCCGACCGTCGAGACCCGCTGCTCCAGCGGATCGTCCAGCGCGCTCTGGAAGCTGAGCGGGCTGGTCTCGGTCATGCCGTAGCCGATGGTGATGTCGCGCATATGCATGCGGTCAATCACCTTGCGCATGATCTCGATGGGGCAGGGCGATCCGGCCATGATGCCGGTGCGCAGCGACGACAGGTCGAACTCGGCGAAGCGCGGGTGCTCCAGCTCGGCGATGAACATGGTCGGCACGCCGTAGAGCGCCGTGCAGCGCTCGGCCGCAGCGGCCTCCAGCGTGACCAGGGGATCGAAGCCCTCGCCGGGGAAGACCATGGCCGAGCCGTGCGCGACGCCGACCATGACGCCGAGCACCATGCCGAAGCAGTGGTACAGGGGCACGGGAATGCAGATCCGGTCGTCCGGCGTGACCGCCATGGTCATTCCGGCCATGTAGCCGTTGTTCAGGATGTTGCGGTGGCTCAGGGTGACGCCCTTGGGCCGTCCCGTCGTGCCGCTGGTGAACTGGATGTTGATCGGGTCGTCGCAGGACAGGCCGGCTTCGACCGCGTGCAGGGCGTCCGGCCCCGCGGTCTGGCCGGCGGCTTCGATCGCGGCGAAACCGGCCGCCCCGGCCAGGGTCGGGGCCTCCATCTGGATGACCAGTTTCAGATGGGGCAGGCGGGCTGCGGTCAGGTCGCCGACGACCGCCTGATCCAGTTCCGGCGCCAGGGCGCGGATCAGCGCCGGATAGTCGCTGGTCTTGAACGGCGGCGACAGGATCAGCGCCTTGCAGCCGACCTTGTTCAGCGCGAACTCCAGTTCGTCGAGACGATAGGCCGGGTTGACCGTGGTCAGGATCAGGCCGGCGCGGGCCGCGGCGAACTGGGTGATGATCCATTCGACCCGGTTCAACGACCAGATCCCGATCCGGTCCCCGGGTCGAAGGCCGTGGGCCAGCAGGCCGGACGCGAAATCGCCGGCCCGGCGATGCAGCTCCGCCCAGGTCAGGCGGACGCCCTGCGCGGGGAAGACGACCGCCTCCCGCTCGCCCCAGAGCCGCGCCGCCTGCGCCAGCGCCGCGCCAATGGTGTGGGTCAGCAGCGCCGGCTCGGTCGGACCTTGAACGTGGCTCTCCATGGTCCGGCTCAGTCGTTCGCGCGCGGCGTCTGGACGACGCATTCGAAATTGGCCTCGTCGGTCGTCGCGCCTTCGCCTTTCCAGCGCGCCACCTTGGGATAGGCGCAAAGGGGGCGGGTGCTCTGCGGCTGGCCGGCCGGCATGTTCAGCAGTTGGGCCAGGTCGTTGGCGTATTTGCTGGCCACGATCCGTTCCGGCGCCGGGGCGCCCTCCACCCAGGCGTCCAGTTCGCCCAGCATGTCGAAGGTGTTGGGGCCAGGGCCGCCGAAGCAGTGACCCATCGCGGGCACCATGAACAGACGGGCGAACCCGTCGACCGCCTCGGCGCCCATCGTGTCGCGGACGGCGTCGAAGTAGCGGATCGTGCCCTCGGCGGGCAGGGCCGCATCGCTCCAGCCGTGGTACATCAGCAGCTTGCCGCCCGACGCCCTGAAGGCCGACATGTCGGGATTGTCGGAATCGAGGATGCCCGCCATCTCGGCTTGGGCCCGGTCGAAATCCTTGTCGAAATCGAACTGATCCAGCCGCCAGTCCGCGTCGTTGAAGACGAAGTTGGCGAAGAAGGACCGGGCGAAGTCCGGCTGCTGGGCCGCCGCGTCGGTGATCCACAGGTCCCAGCCGTTGCGAGCCGCCTCTCCTCCGGGCGAGAAGCCGGGGAACAGGGAGGCGCCCGTCACGCCGCGCCGGGGGCCGGCGTAGAGGGCCTTGAGCGCGTCGAGCTGGGGCGCGGTCAGGCAGCCGTCGGTCGCATCGACATCGCAGCGGATCGTCGCCGGATCGAAGCGGCAGATGCGCGGATCCTCGATGACCCCGTCCCTGACGCCGTCCAGGTCGTCGCAGGCGGCCAGGGCGGCGGCCTGGATGCGCGCCAGGTTGGGCGCCTTCAGCATGCTGTCCGCGGACTGGTGCGCGACCTTCCAGGACCAGGCGAAGGACGTCATCAGGTGGGTCCAGGCATTGGCCGGGGCGCCGGCGACGATTCCGTCGAAATCGTCGGGATAGCGCTGCGCCGCCATCAGCGCCTCGCGACCGCCGTCGGAGCAGCCCTGGAAGTAGGAGCGGTCGGGCCGCCGGCCGTAATAGGCTTCGACCAGCGCCTTGGCGGCGACCGCCGTGACGTGGTTCGCGCGGTGGCCGAAGTCGATGATCCGCTCGGGCTGGTTCAGCGCCCAACTGGCGTTCTTGCCGTCGGCGCCGGCCTCGGTGTGACCCATGTCGGTCCCGGCGACGGCGTAGCCGCGGCTCAGGGCCGGCCGCATGGACAGCCGTGGCGGTCCCAGGGCGCCGCCGAAGCCGGCGTTGCCCATGGCCGCGAACTTGCCGTTCCAGGCGGCGGGCGCCGGCAGCCAGATCTCGGAGTGGATCTCCGAGCCGGGAACCGGGGTCAGGGTCACCGAGACCCGGCAGTAGGCGGCGTTGGCGGTCAGCGACGGCAGGCCGAAGGCCTCGATCGGCTGGCGGTCGCCGGGCTTCACCGCGACGGCGGCGTCGATCCGGGTGTTCGCCAGACGCAGCGCGGTCAGGCCGTCGCAGGCGGGATCGGCCGACTGGGCGTGGGCGCCGGACGCGGCGGCGAGCGCCCCGAAGGCGACGGCGGCGGCGAGGCTGGATCGAAGGATCATGCTGTCACTCAGCTGGCTTGGGGCGGGGAGGGGGCGGCGTCCGCGGCTCCGGTCCGGGCCGCGATCTCCTCGACCATCGCGGCATGAGTCCGCCGGTTGATCGGGTAGAAACAGATCAGGGCGGCGGCGGCGAGCGTTCCCGCCAGCGGCGCCCAGAACATCAGCCCCTTGATGTCGGCCAGGGTCTGCGGGGACTGGGCGACATTGGGGACGTAGCCGAATTGGGTCAGGGCTATGCCGAGCACGCCCGCGCCCAGACCCAGCGCCACCTTCTGGCCCAGCACGGTCAGGCCGAAGACGAGGGATTCGGTGCGTACGCCGCTGCGCCATTCGCCGTACTCGACCGTGTCCGGCAGCATGGACCAGAAGCAGACGACGCCCGCGGCTATGCCCACGCCCTGAAGCACCAGGGCGGCGAACAGGACGCCCAGGGTCTGGCCGTCGGCGAAATGCCACAGCGTCAGCCCCAGCACGCTGGGCACGGCGCCGACCAGCCAGGTGTTGCGCTTGCCGATCACCCGCAGCGCGATGGCCCAGAGCGGCGTCGTGACCACCACGGTCAGGGCGATGGCGCCCAGGCCGAGGCTGCCCATGTCGGCATCGCCGACGACATATTTGAAATAATACAGCAGGTTCTTGGAGAACATCGTGGTCGAGAATGAAGTGATCACGATGGCGCCCAGCAGCAGATGCAGGGCGCGGTTCGACGCCAGACTGCGCCAGACGGCGGCCGGGGGACGACGCGGTTCCGCCGGCGCATTGGGCGTATCCAGTCCACGACTGCCCCAGGCGGTCAGCATCAGACAGCCGGTGGCGATCACGCCGTAGACGACGCCGATGATGATCCAGCCCTGGCGCCCGTCGCCTTCACCGCCGAGGGCCGAGGCGAAGGGCAGGGTCAGGGCCGCGACGATGATGGCGGCCAGGGCGCCGAAGACCATGCGGAACCCGGCCAGGTCGCCGCGCTGGGCGCTATCGCTGGTCACCCGGGCGAACAGGGAGGCGTAGGGAATGGCGACCAGGGCGTAGAGGGTGCGGAACAGCAGCTGGCTGATCAGGGCGAAGGCGACCGCCCCCGCGACATGGCTGCCCGGGCCGACGAACAGGACCACGAAGGCCGGAGCCAGCAGCGGCCCGCCGAGCACCAGATAGGGGCGATAGCGACCCCAGCGGCTGCGGGTGCGGTCCGCGATCAGGCCGACGATCGGGTCCATCGCCGCGTCCCAGATCAGGGCCGCCATATAGATCAGGCCGGCGGTGCGCGCCGGTAGGCCGACCACGTCGGTGTAGAAGAACAGCAGATAGAGCTGAGTGGTCTGCCAATACAGATTGCACCCGAAATCGCCCACGCCGATCGCCAGCTTGCGCAACGGCGATATGCGTCCGGACACGGCCGCCTGGTCCTTAGCCACGTTCTCCGCCCCCATGTTTTTCCGGCTGGACTGGGCCCAGACCTATTCTTATTGTCCAACTGTATAACGAGTTTCGTGTGAGGTCGATAGGGCGAATGCAGCAACTGATGTTTGACGTCGACGGGCCCCGGTTTGTCGATACGCAGGGGCGGCACGCCATTCTGAGGGGCGTCAATCTGGGCGGGGACAGCAAGATCCCGCTGTCCCATGCCGGTCCCGTTCCGCCGCGCGATTTCGCCGATCATCGCAGCGTCAGCTTCATCGGACGGCCTTTCCCGCTGGAGGAGGCTGACGCGCATCTGGGCCGCATCCGGGGCTGGGGCTTCAACGTCCTGCGGCTGCTGACCTGCTGGGAAGCGGTCGAGCATGCAGGACACGGCCAATATGACGAGGCCTATCTCGACTATCTGGCGGCTGTTTGCGCCAAGGCCGGAGAACATGGGCTGGCGGTGTTCATCGACTTCCACCAGGACGTCTGGAGCCGGATGAGCGGCGGCGACGGCGCGCCCGGATGGGTGTTCGAGGCGGTCGGGCTGAACCTGGCGGCGTTCGACGCCGCCGACACCGTCCACGTGATGCAGCAGCGCTACGACTACGCCTCCCCGGATGCGCGGCAGGAGGATCGCTATCCGATGATGAGCTGGCCGCGGAACTATCAGATGCCGGTCAACGGGATCATGTGGACCGCCTTCTTCGCCGGGGCGACCCTGACGCCCGACTGGAAGATCGGCGGCGTCAATGTGCAGGACTTCCTTCAGGGCGCCTATCTGGGCGCCATGCGGGCGGTCGCGGACCGGGTGAAGTCCCTGAACAACGTCATCGGCTTCGACAGCCTGAACGAGCCCGGTCAGGGCTGGGTCGGACAGAAGGTGTCGCAGCGCCGGACCGGACCGGACGCGGACAACGCCACGCCGCTGTGGCCGGGACCGTCGTGGACGCCGTTGGACAGCCTGAAGGCCGCCCGGGGGCAGGCCGTTCGCCTGCCGGTGCTTGAGCGCCGCCAGGGGTTCGAGATGGCGGAGGTCGGCGAGACGGTGGTCAACCCCGACCGCGCCTCGATCTGGCTGGACGACGGGCCCGACCCCTTCGAGACGGCCGGGGCGTGGACGCTTCAGGGCGACGCCGCGGTGGTCGTGGACGAAGACTTCTTCCGCGTGCGGAACGGCGAGAAGCTGGATCACGAGCGGGACTTCATGCGGCCGTTCTTCGGCAAGGTCGCCGGGGCGATCCGCGACGTTCGCCCGGACTGGCTGCTGTTCGGCGAGATGTGCCCCTATCTGATGCTGCAGGGAAAGACCTTCCCCAGTCTGATGCCGGCCCGGACGGTGAACGCCAGCCACTGGTATGACGTCGAGATCCTGGGCTCGAAGCTGTTCGACCCGCAGTCCGACCTGGACGCCCGCCGCCAGCGCTATGCGTTCCAGCTGAGCTATATCCGGGCGATGGGGCTGACGATGAGGGAAGGGGGCGCGCCGACCCTGGTCGGCGAATTCGGCATTCCCTACGACCTCAACCATGGCGAGGCCTTCGACCGTTGGGCGTCGGGCGAACGCGGCGACGAGGTCTGGAGCGCCCACGCGACAGCGCTGGGGCTGATGTACGACACCCTGGACGCGTTGCTGCTGTCCTCGACGCAGTGGAACTATACGGCGACCAACCGCAACGACCTGCGGGTCGGAGACGGCTGGAACCAGGAAGACCTGTCGATCTATTCGGTCGACCAGGTCACTGTCGAAGGCGATCCGGCGTCGGGCGCTCGGGGACTGGCCGGTTTCTCGCGGCCCTATGCCCGCAGCGCGCAGGGCGTGATCACGGCCATGGCGTTCGAAGCAGACACACGCCGCTTCACGGTCGCCATCGAAGCCGATCCTGCGATCGGCGCCCCTACCGAGATCTTCGTGCCGGCCTGGCGTTTCCCCGAGGGCGTGGACGCCGTTCTGTCCGGCGCGGACGCCGTCTGGGAGCATGACCAGACCGAACAGGTCGTCCGCGTCATGGCCTCCGCCGCGGGACCGCTGGAGATTGTGCTGACGCCTCGTCAGGGCTGAAAACCGCGTCGAGAACGGCACGGACCACAGGGCCTGCCGTCCGGATCAGTACACGAAATCCGAATAGCCGAAGTCGAAGCCACGGCCAGCCCGGAGAGCCTGGCGAGTAATCCCGTCCGTGGCGAAATGGCAATCGTTGAGGAAATTGCAGTCGTCCGAGGTCAGGACTGGCGGACCCACGCGGAACTCGGTGACCTCGCGGTCGATGATCAACGGGGACGGCAGGGCCGCCCACCCGGCGGCATCCTCAGGAGCCGCGCTATTTGCACGGGCGTCCAGTATCTGGATGCCGGCGTCTCGAAGCACGGTCCTGATACGGCGCAGGTCCGAATTCACGAGATCGTTGGTCTGGCGGCGCTCGATGAATTCCCGGGCGCGACGGTGAATGGTGTTCGCGGGTGGGAGGCCTGCGACCCGGAGCAACGGATCCAAATCGTCGCCATATATATGGACATCTTCGCGGACCAGGGTGCGGAAGTGATAGCAAAGACAAGCGAATAGGAAGCCCCGGTTCGCGCGATCCTTGAACCCCTTGAGGCGTCGCGGCAGCGGGTTGAGTTCCTGAGGCGTGATCAGGCGTTGGAACAGCGGCGACGTCAGGTTCATGGCAAACCCGGCCAGTCGACTGCCTGTGCTCAGCGCTGAGGTGACATCGTGGCCCGGGAAGGCGCGGGAGAGTAAATGTGCGCCGGCGGAATAGGTCGTCAGCTCCGGATCGTAGAGATCCCCGATGGCGGTTCGGCTGTAGAGGGCGTCGGCGACAGCGCGTTCGTCGTCGGGGAGTTTATCGCGCAAGACGCGATACATCTGCACTTCGGCGTTCACCGCCCGCATTTCCAGCAAGACGCTGTCGTTGATCGGTTGCCGCGCGACCTCGCGAAGCTTCTCGTAGAACCTCACGAACAGGAAGGGATCGGTCTCGTCCGACGAACCGTCGTGCACGACCCGAACGCCCGTTGTGATCTCCATCTGCCACGCACCGGGACCCGGGTGCCGGGGGGAGCCCTTGATCGCGAACTTATAGTAGGTTGGAAACAGGATGTTTCGATCCACATCGAACAGCCGGAGCGCATCCGGATAAGCGAAGATCGATGGCGGCGGCTCCGCCAGCACGCGGTCATAGGTTTGAAAGAGGACGTCCAGGTAGGATTGGCCCCAGACCGTTCCGACGATGTCGTACCAGTGGGTCAACTCATGCGCGAGGATCTGCGCGGCGCGCGGCGATGTCTCGCCGGCGAGCGCCTCATCGACCTCGCGTTGGCTGAAGGTCGAGAGCTCCATCACCAAAGTGTGCGGCGAGAGCTGGGCGATGGTTTGGGTCGCGGGAAGTATCGGAAGTCGCATGGCGGTACTGAGAACTGATGGCCGGGCCTTGGTGCGGGGAGCGTCACAGTGACCAGTTCCGGGCCGCTTGTGAACGTCCGCTTCTGCGGCCAAACCGCCGTCGCCCGCGAGGTCGGTCCAGGCGGGTTTCGCGGCGGCTGCAGGGAGAATGGGCGCTAGGGGGCGGTCCGCGCGGCGTCGCGCAACCGGCCCAGGGCGTCAAGGCGGGCGGCCTCGGGCGACGGGCCGACCGAGACGCCGGTCTGGCCGACCAGCAGAGCCCGGTCGCTGTCCGGGCTGTACCGGGGCCATTCGGGCTGGCCCACGGCGTCCGGCCGACCGTCCCGCGCGAACGCCGCCCAATAGTCGGCCATGGCCGTGGCGATGCGCTGGTCGGCCTCGGAATAGTCACCCTTCAACCGACCCAGGGTGTCGAAGCCGTAGCCGAGGTCCGAGGCGTGCGGGGCCCCCGACCATTCGCGGCGCTTGCTCTCGGCGACATAGCCGAAGCTGTAGAGCCAGACCGGATGGCCCGCGGCGGCGTCGAGCGCGGCCAGGCGGCGGGCCGGTTCGACGAAGGTGAGCTCGGACGGCATGGCCCGGTTCAGGGTGTCGGAACTCCCGTAGACGGTCATCAGGTCCGGCTTGGAGACCTCGACGTCCTCCAGCGTGCGATCGGCGACCATTCCGCGCAGGAAGGACGGGATCGAGCCCAGTTCGAAATCGGTGGCGCCGATGATCAGGGGCACGGGCGCCTGCTCCCCGCGCGAGAAGGCGTCCAAGGTCTGGGTCGTGACCAGCCGGCCGTCGATGATCGGGCCTGTGAAGGTGTTCCGCTCGGGGTTCAACAGGTCCAGCCGCCCGCGCACCCGCTCGACCGGAAGGGCCCGGAGGTCGGCCGCTGTGGCGTTCCTGAGATTGACCGAGGCGGCGAAGGCCTCGCCGACGCTTTCGCCCGATCGCTGACCGGCCGGCGCCGTCAGCGGCGGCAGGTGGTCGCGGCCGCCCCCGGACTGGACGACCGCGCCCCGGAACAGGCCCCGGGCCTCGGCCATGGTCATCAGCTGTAGGACCGAGCCACCGCCGGCCGACTGGCCCATGATGGTGACCCGCTCGGGGTCGCCGCCCAGGGCGCCGATGTTGTCGTGCACCCAGCGCAGCGCCGCGACCTGGTCCATCAGGCCGTAGTTGGCTGTCGGCCCGTCGCCCGCTTCCGCCGTCAGGGCGGGGTGGGCGAAGAAGCCGAAACGGCCGAGCCGGTAGTTGAACGTCACCACCACGACCCCGCGCGCAGCCAACCGGGCGCCGTCGAAGAGCGGTTGGCTGCCGGAGCCCATGATGAAGCCGCCGCCGTGGATCCAGACGATGACGGGGAGGGGCTCCGCCGTCCCCGTCTCGGGCGCCCAGACGTTCAGGGTCAGGCAGTCCTCGCTGGTCGGCTGTTTCGACTGGGTGTCGTCCCAGCCGGGACGGGGCTGGATGCAGTCGGCGCCGAAGGCTGAGGCGTCGCGCACGCCTGTCCAGGCGGCCGCGGGCCGGGGCGCCCGCCAGCGCAGGTCGCCGACCGGCGGGGCGGCGTAGGGAATACCCTTGAACGACCGGACGTCGCCTTCGTCCACACCCGCCAGCGCCCCTTGCGGGATCCGGGCGGTGACCGGGGTTCCCGGCGTGGCAGGTGGCGGTGTCTGGGCGCAGGCCGCGCCGGCCGCCAGTGTCAGGCCTAGGCAGGCGGCGGTCCAGGCGGTGCGAACGCTCCGCAGGCGACGTGTCTGATCCATCTGAGATTTCTCCCGGATCGGCCGACGGAGTACAGTCCCGCCCCTTAAGCCAGATCACTTGCGCATCACGCTATGCAGATGCATAACGAATGTCGAGTGACCTTCGGCGGCGCGGATTTCGAACACAGAGTCGAACGCTTCGTCGGCAAGGACGGCACTCAGGAAACGAAGGATTTCGGGCGAGTTGTCTTGGAAACGCGGGTGAACCTCAGAGTCCAGCAAAGAGAGGCGACCCAGGCGAGCCTGCTTCAGGCGGCGCTGGAGGTCTTCTCCGAAAAGGGCTTCGACGGCGCCTCGACGCGCGAGATCGCGGCCTTGGCCGGCGCTCACAACGCCCTGATCAAATACCACTTCTCCAGCAAGGACGCGCTGTGGCGAGCCGCGGTCGCCTTCCTGTTCGAACGGCAGGCCAGGGAGCTGGCGCTGCCGCGGCCCGACGATCCCGTCCATGCTGATTTTCGCGCCTACGCCAAGGCGGTGATCCGCGCCGTCGTCGTCTATTCGGCCAAGCATCCTGAGCACGCCCGCCTGATGATGCAGGAGAGCATGCGCGACAGTGAGCGCCTGCACTGGGCCACTGACAGCTTCATCGCCGACATCAGCAAGGTCTCGGCCCGGTTCATCGAAATGTGCAAACGGGAAGGCATACTGCCGAACGTTTCCACGCCGGCGCTGGTCTACATCTTCGTCGGCGCCGCCCAGACCTTCTACACCTTGGCGCCCGAGGTTCGCCGCGTGTGGAATATCGACCCGTCCGATCCGGACGTCATCGAGGCGCATATCGAGGCGCTGACACAGGTTCTTGTCCGATAGTTTCGGACGCTCACATGATCCAGAACAGGAACACTCCCATGATCCGCCGCATCGCCTTCGTCGCCGCCCTGTCCCTCGCCGGAATCGCCGCGCCGGCCCTGGCCCAGACCGCTCCGCCGCCGGCCGCCGAGGCGCCGGCCAAGCCGAAGTTCACGATCGACATGACCATGGCCGAGCTGACCGCCGACCCGCAGGCGCGGGTCGTGGTCGGCGCCTTCTTCGAACGCCGCCGGATCGCCGCCGGCCAGCCGCCGATGACGCCGGAAGAAACCGCCAGCATCAGCGAGATGATCGCCGGTCTTACGCCGCGCCAACTGGCCGAGTTCCCGCAAGCCAACCTGGACGATGCGGCTCTGGCCGAGCTGGACGCCGCGCTGGCCGCCATCCCGGCCGCGCCGCCGGCCGAGTAAGCCACGAGCGACCGAAGGGGCGGCCAGACCGTCGTCAGCAACCGCCCGTCCCGGCGGCGAGGGAGAATTGCGCCATGTCGATGCTCAAGCTGGTCATGGCGGCCCTGGCCTGCCTTCTGTTGTCGGTCGGCGCGGTTCGCGCCGAGGGTGAGCCGACGGACCGAGCCGTCGCCTTGAGGACCAACGGCGCCGTCGATCCGATCGGCGTGGATACGCCCCGGCCGCGGCTGTCATGGCGGCCGCCGGTTCGCGGGCAGACCGCCTGGCAGGTGCGCGTCGCTGTGTCCGAACAGGCTCTGGGCGAGGGACGGCTGCTGTGGGACAGCGGACGGACGGCGTCGCCCACCGCAGCCGACGCGACCTATGACGGTCCCGTGGCGGCGTCCCGGGAACGGCGCGTGTGGCAGGTCCGCCTGTGGGACGAACGCGGCCGCGCCACGCCCTGGAGCGCGCCGGCGTCCTGGGAGACCGGGCTGCTGGAGCCGGGGGACTGGCAGGGGCGCTGGATCCAGCGCAACGCGGCGGCCCCGACCGGCTGGTCCGACGCGGTCATCACCGTCGACTTCACGCTGAAGGGCCGCATGTTCGACGTGCTGTTCCGGGCGAGCCCGGTCGGCAAGACCTACGGCGAGGCTTACGCCTGGCGCATCTCCGAGGACGAGGGCGGCGCCGCTGTCCTGATCGCCCAGGTTCGCGACTATCCGGGCGGCAGCCGCTCGATGGTCAATCAGACCGCCTTGAAGACCGTGCCTTTGGGCGTTTCGGCGGAGGCGCTGCGCCAGGGACGCCACGTTCTGGCTATCGAGGCCGTGGGCGACCGGGTCGTCACCCGCCTGGACGGGCGTCAGGTCGATGAGCTCCGCGACGCCAGCCAGACGCGCGGCACTGTCGGCTTCCTGGCCCCGGCCACGGATGCGGCCGTTATCCACGGCCTTTCCATCGCGCCGACGTCGGCGTCCGACGGCCCGGCCTTCGAAACCCGGTTCGAGCGCGGCGAGAATCCCCTGAGCGGCGGGAGCGTAGGCCCGGACGGCCTGCTGCTGCCTTCGGGGGTGCCGACCAAGGACATCGTCCTGCCCCTGTCCAATCCCGCGCCCCTGCTACGGCGGGACTTCGATCTGGAGGCGGGCGAGATCGCTTCCGCCCGGCTGTATGTCGCCGTCGGCGGCTGGGCCGACATGACGGTAAACGGCACGCCCCTGTCGGATCTGCCGATGGCCCCCGGGTGGACCGACTATGACCATCGCGTCCTGTATCAGACCTATGATGTCGCGCCGCTGCTGGCGCAGGGCCGGAACGTACTGGCGGCCGAACTAGGGCGGGGCTGGTACGGCGTCACCGAGCCCAATGAATGGTATTTCCATCAAGCGGCTTGGCACGCCGAGCCGACCCTGCGCGCGCAGCTGGAGATCACCTTCGCCGACGGCCGCCGGCAGGTGATCGCCTCCGACCGGAACTGGAAGACCGCCGACGGGCCGACCCGCCACGACTCCATCTACGCTGGCGAACGCTATGACGCCCGGCTGGAGCCACAGGGCTGGAGGACCGCCGGGTTCGCCGCGAACGGCTGGACGCCGGCGATGGAAGCAACCGGCCCGCGCGGCGCCCTGGTCGCCGCCGCGGCCGAGCCGATCCGTCCGATCGAGGATCTCCGCCCGGTCGCGCGCACGGAGGTTCGTCCGGGCGTCTGGGTGTTCGATTTCGGGCGCATACTGACCGGGCGGCCCCGCCTGACGATGTCGGGCGCGAACGGACGGACGGTCAGCCTGGTCCTGACCGAGAAGAAGGCCGAGGATGGAACGGCCCTGGTCGCCAGCGGCCTGATCGACGCCCAGCTGCAGACGCTGCGCTACACCTTCGCGGGCGAAGGGACGGAGCACTGGGCCCCGCGCTTCAGCTATGCCGGATTCCGCTACATCCAGGTCGAGGGTCTGGGCGCCGCGCCCGCCGACGACTTCGTGGTCGCCGAGATCATCCATTCCGACGTGCCTCGTATCGGCGTGTTCGAGAGCGGGAACACGCTGCTGAACCGGATCCAACAGGCGTCGCAGAACGCCCTGCTGAACAATATGCACGGCCTGATGACCGACACGCCCAGCCTGGAGAAGAACGGCTGGACCGGAGACGCCCAGGCATCGTCGGCCGCCGCCGGAGTGAATTTCGGCATGGCGCGGGTCTGGACCAAATGGCTGGCGGACTTCCGCGACGCCCAGGCGGCGAGCGGCGAACTGCCCGAGATCGTGCCGTCGACGGCGTTCTACGGCTTCGAGCAGACGCCGGGCTGGTCCTTCATCTGGGGGCCGACGCCCGCCTGGGACGCGGCGATGTTCGTGATCCCGGAGGAGCTGGTGCGCCACTATGGCGACGATACCATCCTGGCGGCGATGTACGAGGCCCAGAAGCGGCTGGTCGACTACACCGGCACGCTCATCACCGCGCCCGACTTCACCTATGCGCGGGGGCTGGGCGACTATGCCGGGAAGGGGCCGTTCGGTCCGGTCGATGCGACCTCCTCGGCCTATTATTTCCACATGGTCTCGATGCTGGCGCGCAACGCGGCGGCGCTGGGCAAGGCGGAAGACGCGGCGCGTTATGGCGAACTCGCGGGGCGCATCCGTGAGGCCTACAATCGGAAATACTGGAATGCGGCGGCCCGGCGTTATCTGACCCCGCCGGTCGCGAACGGTCCGGCGCCGCCGTTCAGTCAGACCCAGAACATCCTGCCGCTGGCGTTCGGTCTGGTTCCCGAGGGCGAGGCGCAGGCCGTCGCGGACGCGGTCGCCGCTGATCTGGAAGCGAACGACCTGACCCTGAGCATGGGCGTCTATCCGCTGCGCTATGCCATGACCCTGCTGACCGACCATGGCCACGCGGACACCGCCTACCGGGTGGCCACGCGCACGACCCAGCCCAGCTGGGGCTTCTGGCTGGAGAACGACATCAATTCGATGCTGGAGGGGTGGGGGCTGAACGCCCGATCCTGGAACCACCACTATTTCGCGTCGATCAGCGACTGGTTCTACGAAGGACTGGCCGGCATTCGTCCCGCGTCGCCCGGTTATGCCGATCTGGTCATTCGCCCGGCCTTGCCGACGGGTCTGGATCGCGCCGCCGCCAGCATCGACGCGCCGCGCGGACAGATCCGGTCGGAATGGCGCCGTGACGGGGGGCAGGCCGTGCTGGACGTGGTCGTTCCCGGGGCGACCCGGGCGGAGGTCTGGCTGCCCAACGGCGGCGGCCGGCTGACCCGCCACCCCCGCGGCGCGCGCTACCTTCGCGCCCAGGACGGACACGCGATCTATGCGGTCGGCCCCGGGGCCGCGGCCTTCACTTTCACGCCGAACTGAGACGCGCCGGACATGTCAGCACAGTCAACCCTTTCGGGGGCCATCACCTATCACGCCAGGGAGACGGGCGATCGCGCGGCTCTGGTCGAGGGTGAAACCACCCTGAGCTATGCGGTCCTGGATCAGCTGATGGACAGGGCCGCCGCTGCGCTGCAACGCGACGGTCTGTCGGTCGGGGATCGGGTCGCCCTGCTCGGGGAGCCGGGACTGGCCTACGCCGTCGCCTTTCTGGGCGCCGTCCGGGCCGGGATGACGCCTGTCCCGCTCGCGACGGGCGTCACGGACGAAACGCTCGCCGCCATGCTGGGCGACGCCCGACCCGCGGCGGTCTTCATCGACAGCGCGCTGTCCGGTCGCCTCAACTCTTCCGGGGACGGCCCGTTGGTCGTCACCCTCGACAACACGGGCGGGGGACAGGCCTGGCAGGCGTGGCTGGCGCCGTCCGGCGCGACGCCGTCCGCCGTCGAGATCGCGCCGGGCGCGGCGTTCAACCTGATCTATTCTTCCGGCACGACGGGTGCCCCCAAGGGCATCATCCACTCCCATGCCATGCGCGAGCGGCAGATGGGCGCCTTGGCCGGCCTGTTCGGTTCCCAGGCCGTCACCCTGCTGACGACGCCGATGTATTCGAACACGACGCTGGTCACCCTGCTGCCGGCCCTGCTGTCGGGCGGCACGGTCGTCCTGATGCGCAAATTCGATGTCGGCGGGTTCCTGCGCCTGGCCGAACAGCACGCCGTGACCCACACCATGCTGGTGCCGGTCCAGTACCAGCGGCTGATGGACGAACCAACGTTCGACGACTTCGATCTGTCGTCACTAGTGGCAAAATACTGCACCTCCGCCCCGTTCTCGGCTGAGCTCAAGCGCGAGGTGCTGCGGCGCATGCCCGGCAGCCTGACCGAGATCTA
>Ga0307406_10000782_pt1 | contig 17799 bp, 17 predicted proteins | sample 322Cmetagenome_3_FD_203706 | JGI IMG/M metagenome (GOLD analysis project Ga0307406, IMG submission 203706) | Maize rhizosphere microbial communities from greenhouse at UC Davis, California, United States - 322HYB-C-2 | ecosystem: Host-associated > Plants > Roots > Rhizosphere > Soil | place...
CGCCGTCCAGAGCTTCTCCGACAACGCGCTCACCGAATGCCCCGAGTGCGGCGGCACGCTGCGCAAGCAGTACGGGTCCATCGGAGTCACCTTCAACGGCTCCGGGTTCTACCGCACGGACTCGCGCGCCAAATCGGGCGGATCGAGTGAAGGTTCGGCATCATCGAAGTCGGAGTCGAAGACGAGCGCCGCACCGGCCGCTGCGTCGACTCCAGCCTCTTCCTGAGGCCCCCGACCCGTTGGGAGTTCCCATGCTCAAAGGCTTCAAGGATTTCATCCTCCGCGGCAATGTGATCGACCTGGCCGTCGCCGTGGTCATCGGCGGTGCGTTCACCGCGATCGTCAACTCCGTGGTGTCCACCATCATCACGCCGCTCGTCTCGCTCTTCTTCAAGGCGGACGCGACTGGCCAGTTCGGCCCGCAGCTCACGAGCATCTACGGTGACACGGTCACCTTCCCGCTCGGCGAACTGGTCTCGGCCATCATCAGCTTCCTCGCGGTCGCCGTGGTCGTCTACTTCGTGTTCGTGCTGCCGATGAACACCTTCAAGGCGCATGTCGAAGCACGCAAGGGCACGGGGGCCGAGGAGCCGGAGGACGAGCCGGCCGCCGCGACCGAGGCCGAGCTCCTCGTCGAGATCCGCGACCTGCTCAAGAGCCAGCGCGCGTAGTCCGTCGCTTCGCGAGAGCCGCCGTCGCCCCCTCGGGGCGGCGGCGGTTTCGCGTCAGGCGCTCAGTAGTGCGGCGGCACGTCCTGCATCAGGCGGTCGTCGTTCGGCCCCTTCGGGCCACGAGGTCCCGCGCTCGGGTCGTCATCGTCGGTCTCGGGACCGGACTCGGGCGCGGGGTCGCTGCCCGGCACCGGCGTGAGTCTCGCCCTGCGCGATCCGGCGACGCGCACGACGCGCTGACCGTCCGGACCGGGTTCGGGCTGCTCAGTCATTCTCGCGGTCGACGACATCGATCGGCTGCGTGTCGTTCTCGGCGCGCGGCGCCGATTCGGAGATGCCGAGCACACCCGCGATACGAGTCGCGGCGGTGACCGGGTCGCTGTACAGATCGAACGCGTGCACGCGCACGTAGTGCCAGCCCAGGCGCCGCAGCACGTGCGGTCGCAGCCGCAGCGTCTCCCGCAGCGAGTCGCCCCGGGACTCCGGATCGGATTCGATCACGACGGCCTTGCCGTCATGCTGCGCGACCAGCGGAAGGAGTCCGCGGTAGTCGACGTCGACGGATGCCCCGAGCCGCCGCAATTCCCGCGCCAGGGCGAGGGTGAGCGGGTCGGCGAGGTCTTCCAGCCGGGCGTCCCTGCTCCGCGCGGCGAGCCCGCCGAGGATCGACATCAGCGTGGCAGCGCCGTGCTCCAGTCGGCCGTCATCGAATGCGGAGGGGCGGATGGACGAGACGATCACCATCGATCGACGCGCGCGCGTCATGCCGACCGTGAGCAGTCGCTCGCCGTCGGGGGTCGAGAGGTCGCCGAAGTCGCTCAGCACACGACCGTGCTTGGTGAGACCGAAGCCGAGCGAGAAGATCACCCGATCCCGGCTCTCGGCGACGGACTCCTCCAGCGTCAGCACCGCGAAGGGCTCGACGGTGTCGCGGCCGACGAAGTCCGCGACATCGGATCGGCCGGCGAACGCGGACGTGACGGCGGCGCGGACGCGCTCCGCGTGACGTGTGCTGGCCGTGACCACCATCAGGGATTCGGACGGTCGGTGGATCGCATGCTCGACGACAAGGGTCACCACTCTGGCCACCTCGGCATCCGGACTCTCGACCGCGCCGGACACCGGGTCCGGCGCACCGGTCCCGCCCTCGACGTAGTCGACCGTCAGGCTGCCGCGACCGAGGTACGACCCGGCCCACGGCAGAGAGACGATCTCGCCGCCGTAGAAGGCGTCGTTGATGAGCTCGGCAAGGTCCTCGCCTCCCGCACGGTAGCTGCGCGTGAGCGTCATCACGGGAAGGAGCTCGGACAGGCGCTCGAAGACGGACACCTCGTCGAACGGGAGCTCCGCCTCCCAGGATTCCACCGGGTCCACGGCGATGTGGAAGGGCGTGGGCCGCTGCGTCACGGGATCGCCGAACGCGACGATCTGGCGCGCGCGACGGATCGCCGGTGCGGCCTCCGTGAGGTTGATCGCCGCGGCGTCGACCAGCAGCACCGTGTCGAACTCGACCGAGTCCGGGATCTCGGGAACGAGATACGGCGAGGAGATCCATACCGGGGCGAGCACGTCGATGAGCGCGGGCGCGGAGCTGACGACCTCGGCCGTCGTCGTGGCGGGCTGCGTCAGCGCGCGACGGAGATGCTGCGACTGCTGCGGCTCGTCGACGATGGCGATCCGCCACTGGTTCGCGAGCTGCCAGGCGAGCAGCGGGCCGGCCATGGCGGCGTGCGCTTCGTCGACGAGACGGAAGTCGCGTTCGAGCCGGTCCACGACCGCGGTGTTCGCGCCGAGGAGCGCCCGGTTGTCCTGCAGCGCCCGCTCCAGGAGCGACTGCCACCAGGCGAACTCGAGCTCGTCACCCACCCGGGACTCGGCGACATGGCGCACCGAGAGCTCGGCGAGCAGCGGCTCAAGCCCGAGCAACGCGAGACGATCGCGCAGCTGCGCGCGCTCCACGAGGTTGTCGAAGACGTCGGACTTCTCGGCGAGCCCGGCCAGCGTGCGGACCAGCCGCGCGACGGGGAGCGTCGCCAGCGGCTCGCGCCGGCCGAGCGCCGCGTCCAGCTCTGCCAGCTCCGCCTCGACCCGCTGCCAGGAGGCGGAGACGTCACCGAGCCCCAGCGGCACCTCCGGTGCGACGCCCGCCTCGACGAACCGCTGCCACTGCGTGCGCTGCGACTGGATGCGCAGCAGAGCCTCGTGCATCTCCGTGACGTGCACGCCCGGGCGGACGTACTCCTTCGCGAGGCGACGCAGCCGCCGGCGATTGGCCGCGGACAAGCCGGGTGCGTCGCGACGCGAGCCGTGCGCCTGGATGAGCTCCCCGAGGGGACGCTCGAACACCGTGGGGCTGAATCGATCGAGGGAATCCCGGATCCCCTGGAGCAGACGCAGATACTCGCCGAGCTCGTCGATCGTCGAGAAGGGCCGCATGTGCGTCTGGGCGATCAGTTCGTAGCCCCGCTCGAGGAGCGCCGGCACGCTGCTCGAATGCAGACGTCCGGCGAGCTCGTGGGCCGAGCGCGCAGCCTCGGTGGTGGCGAAGGTGACGCCGTACCAGGGCGAGTCGTCCGGGCCGAAGCGGAACTCGCCGAGTCGCGCGGCCTGCGCCAGCGACGCGGCCGCCTCGGTCCGGTCGGCGGCCAGGCGGCGCAGGGCGTCCGGTCCCAGGCGCGCGGTCGTCGACGGCGGGACGGGAAGCGATGCGAGGCGCGTGAGGTGGCGAGTCGCGTCGAGGACCGACGCGTCGGTGCCGGGTATCGGCGAGGTGAGCGCCTGCCGGTAGTCGCGCAGCACGGTGCGCAGGCGCACCAGAGCGTCGTCCACCTCGCTCACCTTGGGCGCTGCGGCCTTCTCGTTGCGGCCGATCGCGCGGACGAGGTCGCGGCGCACGCTCGCCGGCGAGATCGCGAGGCTGTCGAGCCCGATGCCGGCGAGCCGATGCCGCACGCCGTCGAGGGTCGAACGACGTGCCGAGACGACCAGCACGCGCTTGCCCCCGCGCACGAGCTCGCCGAGCGCGTTGATGACCGTCTGCGTCCCTCCGGTGCCCGGAAGCGTCGCCACCGTGAGCGAGTGCCCGGCGGCGATGCGCGCGAGCACCGCCTCCTGCTCGGCATCCGCATCGAGGAGGAGGTTGTCGGATGCCGGGGCGCGGTCGTCCGGAGAGGTCTGGTGCGGTGCGGCGCGCGGTGCGGAGACCTGCTCCCGGTCGCCGACATGACCGTTGAGCGCGTTCAGCACCAGGTGGTCGAGGCTGCCGCCGTCACGCGACATCGCCGCTGAGACGTCGGCGAACGTGGACACGACGAGCCTCGGCTCCACGGAGAACGTGTCGATGGAGCGCGTCGTCGCCCGGAGGCTGTCGATCACGGGCTGGGGCTTGAAGATGCCGCCGTCGTAGGCGAGGGCCGCGAGGGCGGCGGGGTCGATGGTGATGCCGAAGTGGTCGCGCGCGATGCGGACCAGTTCGGGGTTCACCTCGAACGCACCCTGGAGCTTGAGCTCGAAGTCGGAGTGGTGGCGCCGGATCGCCAGCGGCCGCAGCAGGACGGGCGCCGCGAAGCCCGCGCCTCCGATGCGCCAGCGGGCGACGCCGACCGCCAGATGCACGGCCTCGATCCCCCGCACCGTGCGCAGCTCGGTGTTCTTGGCTGTGATCCGTTCCGCCGCGAGTCGAGCGGTGCGCAGCCCGACCTCGTCGCGGAACAGATTCGACAGGAGCGTGGACTTGCCGGTGATGAACTGGGGAAGGCTGCCGGGGTGTGCCTTCGAGATGTCGATGCCGGACTCGGGTCCGTCGCGGAAGCTGACGAGCGGCGACGGGCCGCCGAGATCGGCGGCCTCGGCGCGCAGACGGGTGCGCTCGGCCTCGGCGGCGTGCGCGATATCGACTCCGGTGCTCGACTCGTGCAGATCGCCGAGGGTCACGGAGGCCTCCGCCACCGCGTCATCCGCAGACCTGCCCTCTCGTCGCCACACACTGACACCCTAGGCGCGCAAGAGCGCGAGCCCGGGTAACCGGGGCGGGTTTCACCGTAATTCTGGCCTCTGACGGGCATCCGCGACTACTCCTGCAATGCTCGGGGGCTGAACCCTGTTGTCCACGACGAGCGCGCTGAGGGATCCGCGAGGTCGTCGCACCCGGTCAGTATGGGGGCATGACCTTCCGCTACGACTTCGCCCCCACCCCGTTCGGGGATGCTCTCGCGGTGTTCTCCGACGAGGGCATCGTGCGCTTCGACCTCTCCGAATCCGAGGACCCCTCCGTGCCCTGGCTCCTCGAAGGCACCGCCCGCCAGCTGCACGCGATGCCGGAGCCCGATCCGGGCGCGGCCGACGAGCTGGCCCATCTGCTCGCCTCCTACTTCGACGGAGAGCCCATCCGCTTCGAGGATCACCTCCGCCTCGACTGGCGGCTCGCCGAGGGGTTCCCCTTGCTCGCCCTGCAGACGATCTGCGACATCGAGTGGGGCGAGACCCTCAGCTACGGCGAGGTCGCCGTGCTCGCCGGCCACCCCGGAGCAGCGCGCGCTGTCGGCACCGCCTGTCGGCTCACGCCCTTCTCGATCATCGTCCCCGTGCACCGCGTCGTGCGCTCCGACGGATCCGCGGGTCACTACGGCGCGCATCCGGAGCGCAAGAGGTTCCTGCTGGACCTCGAATCCCGCTGAGCGGCACTCCCGAGACGACGTGGACCCGGCGAGTAGGCCGCCGGGTCCACGTGCTCGAGGTTCCGCGGATCAGTGCTCGGTCGCCTTCTCCGCTCCGAAGCCCGTGAGCGAGCGCACCTCCATCTCGGCGGCGAGCTCCGGGGACTCCTTCCGACTGCTCGTGATGGTACCGAGCCAGCCCAGCAGGAAGCCGAGCGGGATCGACACGATCCCCGGATTGTTCAACGGCCACACGGCGATGTCGATCCCGGGGATCATCGACGTCGGCGTTCCGGAGAACACCGGCGACAGGACGATCAGGAGGATGGCGGAGCCGAGGCCGCCGTACATGCTCCACACCGCGCCCCGTGTCGAGAAGCGCCGCCAGAAGAGCGAGTACAGGATCGTCGGGAGGTTGGCGGATGCCGCGACGGCGAAGGCCAGCGCCACCAGGAACGCGATGTTCTGCCCCTGCGCTCCGATGCCGCCGATGATCGCCAGGATGCCGATGACGATCACGGTCCGGCGCGCGACGCGCACCTCGGCGTCCGGGTCGGCCTCCACGGGCTCGCCCGCGGCATCCTTCTTCCCCTTCTGGATCACGTTCGCGTAGATGTCATGGGCGAACGACGCCGCCGCCGTGATCGTGAGACCGGCGACGACCGCGAGGATGGTCGCGAAGGCCACCGCCGAGATGAAGCCGAGGAGCACCGGCCCGCCGAGCTGCAGAGCGAGCAGCGGCGCGGCGGAGTTGACGCCGCCGGGAGCCGCCGCGATGACGTCCGCTCCGACGAGCGCACCGGCGCCGTACCCGAGCACGAGCGTCAGCAGGTAGAACCCCCCGATCAGCCAGATCGCCCAGACGACCGAACGGCGAGCCTCTTTCGCCGTCGGCACCGTGTAGAACCGCATCAGCACGTGCGGCAGGCCGGCCGTGCCGAGGACGAGCGCCATGCCGAGCGACAGGAAGTCCCAGGGATTCGCGCCGTACTGCAGCCCCGGGGCCAGGATCGCGTCACCCTTGTCGGAATTCGCGACCGCGGCCTCGAGCAGCGTGTTGAGGTTGAACCCGTTGATCGCGAGCACCCAGATGGTCATCGCGAGTGCGCCGCCGATCAGGAGGAATGCCTTCACGATCTGCACCCACGTCGTGCCCTTCATCCCGCCGATCAGCACGTAGACGATCATCAGGACGCCGACCACCGCGATCACGACCGACTGCCCGAGGCGGCCGTCGATGCCGAGCAGCAGCGACACGAGACCGCCGGCACCCGCCATCTGGGCAAGCAGGTAGAAGAAGCACACCGCGAGCGTGGTGATGGCCGCAGCCATCCGGATGGGGCGCTGCTTCAAGCGGAACGACAGCACATCCGCCATGGTGAACTTGCCGGTGTTGCGCATCATCTCCGCCACCAGGAGCAGCGCGACGAGCCACGCCACCAGGAATCCGATGGAGTAGAGGAAGCCGTCGTAGCCGTTGATCGCGATCGCACCGCAGATGCCGAGGAAGGATGCTGCGGACAGGTAGTCGCCGGCGATCGCGAAGCCGTTCTGCGGACCGGTGAACGAGCGGCCGGCGGCGTAGTAGTCGGCCGCTGTCTTATTGTTGCGACTGGCCCGGATGACGATGAAGAGCGTCACCGCCACGAAGGCCAGGAAGATCGAGATATTGAGAACGGGGTTGCTCTCGATGGCGACAGGTTCGGTCGCGAAGGGGACGATGTTCATGCCTGGCCCTGCGCCTTCTCGAGTTCTTCACGGATCTCGGTCGCCAGCGGATCGATCTTCCTGTTCGCGAATGACACGTAGATCATCGTGATGGCGAAGGTCGTCACGAACTGTCCGAGCCCGAGGAGCAGGCCGACGGTGATATCGCCCCACACCCGCTGACCCATGAACTCCGTCGCAAATGCAGCGAGAAGCACATACGCGAAATACCAGATGAGAAAGAACGCGGCGAGAGGGAAGATGAAGGATCTCTGGGTGCGTTTCAGAGTGCGGAATCTCGGTGATTCCTCGATGGCGATGTAATCGATCGCCCTGCTCGAACCCGCGGGGGTCTGGTCGCTCATGGGGCCTCCTTGCCTCATGTCCGGTGCTCGCACGACGGAGTCGCGCGAGTGATAGGGTCGACGCTACGAAACGGGGAACGGTGCCGTCACCCCCGAAAGTAGGTAGTCGTGAGCTCACCGGTCGCCATCGAATCCGAGGGCGAACTCGTCGCCAATGCGGTGCGCGAGCTCGCCCGGCGTACGCGCTTCCCCGTCGCCTTCGGCGGCCTGATCGAAGAGGGCGTCGTCAGCGTGACGAGCATCGTCGGCAACCGGACCCGAGCGCTGGACGGTCTGCGCGTCCGCCCCGAGCGCGGCCTCGGCGGCCGAGCCATGATGGAGCTCCGTCCGCGCATGACGAGCGACTACGGCTCCTCTCAGCAGATCACGCACGACTACGACGTCTTCGTGCTGGGCGAGGGACTGCGGACGCTGCTCGCCCTCCCGATCGTGGTTCAGGGCCGACCCCGCGGCGTGCTTTATGCCGGCGCCTGGGACGAGGAGCAGGTCGGCGGGGTGACGACCGCGCCGGCGATGCAGGTCGCGCAGTCGGTCGCCGATGAGCTGCGGATCCGCGACGAGGTCGAGCGGCGGCTCCGGACCTCCGCTCCGGGATCCGAGGCCGTACCCGCCCCGCAGCGCGAGGAGCTGCGGGAGAGCTTCGCCGCGCTCCGGAGCATCGCCGCCGACGTCGACGACCCCGAGCTCCGTGCGCGAATCGCCCAGGTCGAGCGGCGCCTGGTCACTCTGGCAGGCGATGCGGTTCCCGTCGTCACCGGCCCCGTTCCGACCGTGCATCTCTCCCCCCGCGAGACCGACGTGCTCGCCTGCGCCGCGCTCGGCTCGACCAACGCCGAGATCGCCGCCCAGCTGGGACTCCGCGAAGGCACGGTCAAGGCCTACCTCGGAACCGCGATGTCGAAGCTCGACGCCTCGACCCGCCATTCCGCCGTCACCCGCGCTCGGCGCGCAGGTCTCCTCCCCTGACCTGACGCGCACGCCGGATCCCTCGTCGAACTGCCCAGCCCCTGCCCAGCCCCCTCCGCTATCGTCGACAGTGGTCGGAGAAGTCCGGCCCCGGACGAGGCAGACCAGTACCCGGTGAGCGAAAAGACTGGTCCGAAAGGACCGATCATGTCGTGGATCATCCTCATCGTCTCCGGAGTCCTCGAGGCCGTCTGGGCCACCGCACTCGGAAAGTCCGAAGGACTAACGAAGCTCTGGCCGAGCGTCATCTTCTTCGTCGGCCTGGCACTCTCGATGGTCGGACTCGCCTACGCGATGAAGGACATACCGACCGGTACTGCTTATGCCGTATGGGTCGGCATCGGCGCGTCTCTCACGGTCATCTGGGCGATGATCACCGGCGACACGGAGGTCTCCTGGCTGCGCATTCTGCTGCTGATGGGACTCGTCGGATGCATTGTCGGCCTCAAGCTGATCGACACCGGTCACGAATAGCCGTCGCATTCCGCGGTTCTTCTTGTCTTCCTCTTTATGCGCGCTGTAGGGTCAATTCCATGGCGAGAAGAATTGTGCACCAGCTGGTAGACGATATCGACGGCAGCGTGCTGGAGGTCGGCGAGGGCGAGACCGTGCATTTCTCGCTGAACGGCACCTCGTACGAGATCGACCTCAATTCCACGCATGTCGAGGAATTGCGTCAGGCATTCGAGCCGTACATCTCGGCAGGTCGCCGCGCCGGCGCATCGAGTTCCGCACGTGCCGCCTCCCCGCGCAAGCGTCAGGCACGCAATCCCGAGGTTGCGGCGATCCGCACCTGGGCCAACGCGAACGGCTACACGCTGTCCGAGCGTGGCCGCATCCCGGCCCCGGTCGTCGAGGCCTACAACGCCGCCCACTGAGCTTCACCATTCCGCCGGACGTCCCTCCGGCGGAATGGTCTAGTCCGCCGTCTGGGTCAGCCAGGGCTCGTCGCGGAGCGTGATCTCATCGGTCATGTCGGCGAGGAAGCGGATGACGAGGTCGCGCTCCTCTCTGCTCAGCCGCGCTGCCGCGTAGAACCGCTTGGCCTGCTGACGCCCCACCGTCTCCATCGCCGCATGCCGGGTCTCGGGTGTGATCGTGATCGCGAGCGCTCGGCGATCGGTCGGGTGCGGCGCGCGATGGATGTGTCCGCCGTTCTCGAGGCGATCGAGCAGCTTGGTGGTCGCTGCTGTCGAGATCCCGAGGTGATGCGCGATCCCGCTCGGCGTCGACACGAGGTTCCGATTCGCGCACACGATCAGGTAGTGCAGCGCGCGCATGTCGGTCTCGTTGAGTCGCATGTACCGCCGAGACGCCTGCGACAGGCGCTGTTCGGCGTCGCGGAGTCCGGCCAGAGCCTCCATCACCGCGGCGATCTGGCGCAGATCCTCGGGCGGCACGCCGGTGCGGTCGATCAGGCTGCTGCGCGGATCGCTGGCCTCGACGTCGTAGATCGCGGCGTGGCTCAGGCCGTCGGGCGTGCCGTCGGAGTTCGCTGCAACCGCGCGCGGGGTGGTGCCGGCCTCCGAGTCCATGCGATCATGTTACACACGAAGAGTTTCATGCTAAGTTGATTACTCACTAAGTTAGCTAAAACGATGAGGGAGGCTCCGTGGATCACGTGACGCTCCTCGCGGAGGACGGGACAGCGATCGGCACCCGGCCGAAGAGCGAAGTCCACACCCGGGACACCGCGCTGCACCTCGCCTTCTCCTGCCACGTCTTCGACTCCCGCGGACGTGTGCTCGTGACCAGGCGCGCGCTCGGCAAGCGGACATGGCCGGGCGTCTGGACGAACAGCTTCTGCGGCCACCCGCGCCCCGACGAGCAGATGACCGCCGCCGTCCACCGGCACGGTCTCGGTGAGCTCGGCCTGCACATCACCGATCTCCGCGTCGTCCTGCCCGACTATCGCTATCGCGCGGTCGATGCGAGCGGCATCGTCGAGAACGAGATCTGCCCTGTCCATGTCGCCGTCGTCGACGGCGATCCACTCGCCGACTCCGACGAGGTGGCGGAGTGGACGTGGGTCGAGGTCGACGACCTCATCGACGCCGCTGCCCGTGCACCCTTCGCATTCAGCCCCTGGATGGTCGAGCAGCTTCCCCTCCTCCGTGCCATCGGGGAGATCTGAGCGATGACGTCCACAGCGACGGCAGAAGACCTCGGCACCCGCATCGAGGAGGCGCTGCGGCGCCGCTTCTCGGAGCGCTCGGCCGCCGCCGAGCACTACGGCACCGAGTTCGTCGCCCTGTGGCAGTCCGCTGCCGAACACGCGCTCGGCGGAAAGCTGATCCGGCCGCGGCTGCTGATCGATCTCCTGCGGAGCCTCACCCCCGCAGGCCTCACGATCGCTGAGGTCGAGCGCGCGATCGACGTCGCGGTGCATGTCGAGCTGCTGCACTTCGCCTTCCTCCTCCACGATGACGTCATCGACGGCGACCTGATCCGTCGTCGTCGCCCGAACCTGATCGGATCCCTCGTCGAGCGCCGGTCGACCGAACCCGCGGAGCCGGCGCTGCACTGGGCTCGCTCCAGCGCCATCCTCATGGGTGACCTGCTGCTCGCCTCCGCCGTCCTGGGCTTCGCGCGCGCCGATGTCTCGAGCGACGCACGCACCCGTCTCCTCGCCCTGCTCGAGCAGACGATCTTCGAGACCGTCGCGGGCGAGCACACCGACATCGGCCTGAGCGACGGCATCATCGCCCCGGACCTGCGGACCATCCTCTCGACGAGCGCCTACAAGACGGCGACCTACTCCTTCGTGCTCCCCCTCCGCGCTGCGGCCGTGCTCGCCGGCTCGTCGCCCGCGGCCGAGGAGCAGCTCACCGCGATCGGCCGGCACCTCGGGCTCGCCTATCAGCTCCAGGACGACCTGCTCTCGGTGTTCGGCGACCCCGAGGCCCACGGCAAGGACGCCTTCTCGGATCTGCGCGAGGGCAAGGAGACCGCGATCATCGCCTACGCCCGTATGACCGGCCACTGGCCCAGCATCGAACTGCGCTTCGGCTCGATGGACCTCAGCGTGGCGGACGCCTCCGACATCCGCGACCGCCTTCGCGAGTGCGGCGCCGAGCGCTTCGTCCGCAGCCTTGTGCAGGAGCAGCTCGGGGCGGTGTCGAACGTCCTCGGCGAGGCCGAGTCGGCCGGAACCATCTCGCCGGCGGCAGGGCGAACGATCCTCGGGCTCACGTCCCGCATCGAAGGCCGCACGGTATGACGGACAAGCCCCCGGTTCCTGCCGGAGACGGCGCTCTCCGACGTTTCAATCGCACGGCCGAGATCGCGACGACCGACGTGATCCGCGCCTACTCCACCTCCTTCGGGCTGGCCACCCGGCTCCTCGGCAAGCGGCACCGGCAGCACGTGCGGAACATCTACGCCATGGTCCGCATCGCCGACGAGATCGTCGACGGCGTCGCGGCCGAGGCAGGGCTCGACGTGTCGGCCCAGTCGGCGGCACTCGCCTCGTACGTCGCCGAGACCCATCGCTCGATGCGCAGCGGTTACAGCAGCGATCTCATCCTCCACGCCTTCGCCCGCACCGCGCGGGAGTGCTCGATCGGCGAGGATCTGACACAGCCCTTCTTCGACTCGATGACGGCCGACATCGCCGCCGACGCGGGCTTCGCGGCATACGACGCCGATGCCCATGCGAACTACGTGTACGGTTCGGCCGAGGTCGTCGGCCTGATGTGCCTGCAGGTGTTCCTGCGCGAGGAGGATCGGACGCCCCAGGAGCACGAGACGCTCGTCCGCGGCGCACGGCAGCTGGGCGCGGCCTTCCAGAACGTGAATTTCCTCCGCGATCTGGCCGACGACACTGATCGGCTCCACCGCGGATACCTGGGTGGCTCGACCCGTCTCACCGACGCCGATCGCGATGCCTGGGTCGAGACGGTGCGTCGACAGCTCGACGACGCCCGCACCGCGATCCCTCTCCTCCCCAAGGACGCCCGCGCGGCCGTTCGAAGCGCACTCGCCCTGTTCGCGGCGCTCACCCAGCGCGTGGCGCGCACACCCGCCGAGGAGCTGTATCGCACGCGCGTCCGCGTCCCCGACCCGATCAAGGCGGGTCTCGCGGCGCGCGCCCTCGTCATCACCGCCCTGGAGCGCGGTCGATGAGCCGCGTGGTGGTGATCGGCGCCGGAGTGGCCGGCCTCGCGGTCGCTGGACTGCTCGCACGCGACGGGCACGAGGTCGTCGTGCTCGAGAAGAACGCCAGGGTCGGCGGACGCGCGGGGACCATGGAGCGCGATGGCTTCCGATTCGACACCGGTCCGTCCTGGTACCTCATGCCGGAGGTGTTCGATCACTTCTTCGCGATGATGGGCACGACGACCGAGGCGCAGCTGGATCTCACCCTCCTCGACCCGGGGTACCGCGTGTTCCGCGCACCCGACGTCGCGGCAGAACCCGTCACCGTCCCCTCGGGGCGCGCGGCCGTCTCCCGGCTCTTCGAATCCCTCGAGCCGGGTTCCGCGCCCGCTCTCGACGCTTACCTCGACTCCGCGCACGACGCGAGCACGATGGCCGAGAAGTACTTCCTGTACAACCCGTTCACGCGGCTCCGCACCCTGACGGCCCCCGAGGTGCTGCGCGCGCTCCCCCGCCTGTTCTCGCTGCTGGGCACGCGGTTGCAGGCCTTCGCCGCCCACCGCTTCCGCCACCCGGTCATCCGCCAGATCCTCGGGTATCCGGCGGTGTTCCTCGGCACCGACCCGCGCAGCGCCCCCGCGATGTATCACCTGATGAGCGCCCTCGATCTCGATCAGGGCGTGAGCTACCCGCAGGGCGGATTCTGGCGCGTGGTCGAGCGCATCGGCGAGCTCGCCCGCGACGCCGGCGTCCGCGTCATCACGGGCGCCGAGGTCACCGGCATCCGCACGCAGGAGGGGCCGGACGGCCCGGCCGTGTCCGGCGTGACATGGACTGACGAGGGCGGCGCTGCCCACATCGAGAGCGCTGACATCGTCGTCTCGGCGGCGGATCTGCACCACACCGAGACGACACTCCTCCCGCCGGCGCTGCAGTCCTACCCCGAGTCCTGGTGGGAGCGCCGTACCAGCGGTCCGGGCGGCGTGCTCGTGATGCTCGGCATCCGGGGCGCTCTGCCCGAGCTGCCGCACCACTCCCTCTTCTTCACAGACGACTGGGACGCGAACTTCGACGCGATCTTCGGCGATGCCCCTTCGGTCCCGTCACCTGCATCGACATACGTCTGCCGTCCGAGTGCGACCGACCCCGACGTCGCCCCGCCCGGCCACGAGAACCTCTTCGTGCTGGTCCCCGTCCCCGCAGACGTCGACCTCGGTCACGGGGGCTCCGACGGCGCCGGGTCCCCGCAGGTCGAGCGCGCGGCGGATGCCGCGATCGATCTCATCTCGACGTGGGCGGACGTGCCCGATCTCCGCGATCGCATCGTCGTCCGCGAGACAGTCGGGCCCGCCGACTTCCGGGACGACTACAACTCCTGGCGGGGAGGGATGCTGGGACCGGCGCACATCCTCAGCCAGAGCGCGATGTTCCGTGCGCAGAACGCCTCGCGCCGCGTGCGGGGCCTCTACTACGCCGGCGGAACCACCGCACCGGGCGTGGGCGTTCCCATGTGCCTCATCAGCGCCGAGATCGTGTTGAAGCGCGTGCGCGGCGATCACACCGCCGGCCCGCTCCGCGAACCCGTGCGGGAGCCCGTGCCCGGGGAGTCCGGCTGATGGGTGCGCTCTACCTGGGCGCGCTGATCCTGTTCTCGGGATGCCTGCTGCTGCTGGACCGGCGGTTCCGGCTCTTCTTCTGGCGCGACGCGCTGTCGGCGGCGATCGTGACCGTCGTCGGCTTCGTGTTCTTCCTGGCCTGGGACGTCGCCGGCATCGCCGGAGGGATCTTCTTCCGCGGCGAGGCGGCCATCGCGACCGGGATCGTGCTGGCACCGGAGCTGCCGATCGAGGAACCCGTCTTCCTCCTCTTCCTCGTCCTGTGCACGATGATCCTGTACACCGGAGCCGTGCGCGCGCTCACGCATCGTCGTCCGCGACGCCAGGCGCAGGAGAGGCGACCGTGACCTATCTCCAGCTCGCCGCGTGCTTCCTCGCCGCCGCCGCCGTCTGCGGCATCGCCCTGACGGTCGCGTCCCGGCGGTACGGCCCTCGCCCCGCCGCCGTCGGTTTGACGATCCTCGCGCTCTTCCTCCTGACGGCCGTGTTCGACACCGTGATGATCGCGACAGGCCTGTTCCACTACTCGCCCGCGCATCTGCTCGGCCTGCACATCGGCCTCGCACCCATCGAGGACTTCGCCTACCCCCTCGCCGGCGCCCTGCTCCTCCCGCCGCTGTGGACTGCGCTTCGCGCCCGCCGGCGTGCACGCGCCCACCCCGGCGAGGGCGACGGAGAGGAACGGGCATGAGCGCCGCCGCATCGCCTACCCGTGGCATCGGACACGACATCGCGCAGATCGTCCTCTCGTCGCGCCCGATCAGCTGGATCAACACCGCGTTCCCCTTCGCGGCGGCGTATCTGCTCAGCACTCGTGAGGTCGACCTCACGCTGGTGATCGGCACGCTGTACTTCCTCATCCCCTACAACCTCGCGATGTACGGGATCAACGACGTCTTCGACTACGCCTCCGACCTGGCCAACCCGCGCAAGGGCGGCATCGAGGGCGCGCTGCTCTCGCCTCGCATGCATCGTGCGACGCTGTGGGCCGCCGCCCTGACCAACCTCCCCTTCCTCGCCTACCTCGTGGCGGTCGGCAACCCCGCCTCGTGGATCTGGCTGGCCGTCAGCGTCTTCGCCGTGATCGCGTACTCCGCACCCATGCTGCGTTTCAAGGAGAGGCCCTTCCTCGACTCGGTCACCTCGAGCACGCACTTCGTCAGCCCGGCGATCGTCGGGCTCGCTCTCGCCGGCGCGGCGGTCACGCCCGGCGCCGCCCTCACCCTCACCGCGTTCTTCCTGTGGGGAATGGCCGCGCACGCGTTCGGCGCCGTGCAGGACATCGGGCCCGACCGCGAGGCGGGGATCTCCTCGATCGCGACCGTCATCGGAGCGCGGGTGACGGTGCGGCTGTCGCTCGCGCTGTGGATCGTCGCCGGCGCCGCGATGCTCCTGACCCCGTGGCCGGGGCCACTGGCCGCTCTCCTCGCGTTGCCGTACGTCGTGAACGCGGCGCCCTGGTGGAACGTCACGGACGACACGTCCGCGACCACGAACCGCGCGTGGCGGCGCTTCATCGCCCTGAACTACTTCTCCGGCTTCCTCGCGACGATGATCCTCATCCTCGCGTGGGTCTCCTGATTCCCGAACCGCAGCCCTCCGAAAGGCCCCCGATGTCCCGCCCCGATCACGCTCCCGCTTCGCCGACCCGAGAGCGCTCACGACACCACTCCTGGGTGCGCGTCTTCATCCCGGTGGCGCTGATCCTCGTGTGGCTCGTCGGCGCGTCTCTCGGCGGGCCGCTGTTCGGCAAGGTCGACGAGGTGTCGTCGAACGACCAGACGACCTACCTCCCCGAGTCGGCGGACGCGACCCAGGTGCAGAAGCTGCTCGGCGAGTTCAACGACAGCGATTCCATCCCCGCCATCGCCGTGTTCACATCCGAGGAGGAGCTCACCCCGACGGAGCTCGACGCGATCTCGGATGCCGTCGCCGACGCGCCCTCCGTCGAGGGGATCGGTGACGAGGTCTCGCCCGCCCTCCCCTCCGACGACGGGCTCGCCGTGCAGGCGTTCATCCCGATCGAGAGCGACGCGGAACTCGCGGACGCCACCGCCGCGCTGGGTGAGGAGCTCCGCGCCGCCGTGCCCGACGGCATCACGGTCTACATCACCGGACCCGCCGGCTTCAGCGCCGACCTCGTGGCGGGCTTCTCCGGGATCGACGGACTCCTCCTGGGCGTCGCGCTCCTCGCCGTGCTGGTGATCCTCGTGCTCGTGTACCGGTCACTCCTGCTGCCACTGGTCGTGCTGTCGACGAGCCTCTTCGCGCTGTGCGTCGCGCTGCTCGTGGTGTGGTGGCTCGCGAAGTTCGAGATCCTGCTGCTCAGCGGTCAGACCCAGGGCATCCTCTTCATCCTGGTGATCGGCGCGGCGACCGATTACGCCCTGCTCTTCGTCGCGCGATTCCGCGAGGAGCTCCGTGTCGTCCAGGACAAGGGCGCCGCCGTCACCGCCGCCTGGAAGGGCTCCTTCGAGCCGATCGTGGCCTCGGGCGGCACAGTGATCGCCGGCCTGTTGTGCCTGCTGCTCAGCGATCTGAAGTCGAACAGCACGCTCGGACCCGTCGCCGCCATCGGCATCGTCTTCGCGATGCTCGCCGCTCTCACCCTGCTGCCGGCGCTGCTGCTGCTCTGCGGACGCGCGGTCTTCTGGCCGCGTCGCCCGAAGTTCGAGCCCGAGGTCGTCGAGGCGGAGCACGGCATGCGCACGACGGGACTGTGGGCGCGCCTGGCGGGCCTGATCAAACGGCGCCCCCGCGTGATCTGGATCGTCACGACCGCCGTGCTCCTCGTCGGGGCGGCCGGCGTCACCCAGCTCGACGCCACCGGCATCCCCCAGTCCGACCTGGTGCTCGGGGCGTCCGAAGCCCGCGACGGTCAGGCCGCCCTGGGCGAGCACTTCCCCGGCGGCTCCGGCAGCCCGGCCTACGTCGTCGTCGCCGCGGACAGGCTGCAGGATGCTGCCGACGTGCTGCTCGCGAGCGACGGCATCGACGGAGTCGCGGTCACCGCGGCGGACTCCCCCAGCGGCGCGGCGACCGTGACGGAGGACGGGCTGACCGCCGTCGGCCCTCCGGGCACCCCGGCGCCCGAACCGACGACCGTCGACGGGGACGTCCTGCTGCAGGCGACGCTGACGGATGCCGCGGACTCCGACGCCGCGGCAGCCACGGTGCGCGAGCTGCGGTCCGAGCTGATCGATCTCGATGCGCTCGTGGGCGGTGTGACGGCGACCTCGATCGACACTAACGACGCGTCGATCCACGACCGGAACCTCATCATCCCCGTCATCCTCGTGGTGATCACGTTCATCCTGATGCTGCTGCTGCGGTCGATCCTCGCACCGGTGCTGCTGATCCTCACGACCGTGCTCTCGTTCGGCACGGCGATGGGCGTCTCCGCGCTCGTGTTCAACGGGATCTTCCAGTTCCCCGGTGCAGATCCGGCCGTCCCGCTCTTCGGCTTCGTGTTCCTGGTCGCCCTGGGCATCGACTACAACATCTTCCTGATGACCCGCGTGCGGGAGGAGTCGCAGGCGCACGGCACTCGCGAGGGCGTCCTGCGCGGGCTCTCGATCACCGGCGGAGTGATCACCTCGGCCGGCCTCGTGCTCGCCGCGACGTTCGCCGCTCTCTCGGTGATCCCGATCCTGTTCCTCGTGCAGCTCGCGTTCATCGTCGCGTTCGGCGTGCTGCTCGACACCTTCGTGGTCCGCTCGCT
>Ga0307406_10000784_pt1 | contig 17797 bp, 11 predicted proteins | sample 322Cmetagenome_3_FD_203706 | JGI IMG/M metagenome (GOLD analysis project Ga0307406, IMG submission 203706) | Maize rhizosphere microbial communities from greenhouse at UC Davis, California, United States - 322HYB-C-2 | ecosystem: Host-associated > Plants > Roots > Rhizosphere > Soil | place...
GCCGAGCGCCTTCGTGACCTTGGCGGCCTTGCCGCTGACCCCGAACGGCAAGCTCGACCGCAAGGCGCTGCCGGCGCCGGGCGACGACGCGGTGATCCGGCGCGAATTCGAAGCGCCGCGGGGCGAGACCGAGACCGCGCTCGCGCAGATCTGGTGCGAACTGCTGGGCCTGGAACGGGTGGGTCGCCACGACCAGTTCTTCGAACTCGGCGGGCATTCGCTGTTGGCCTTGCAACTGGTCACCCGACTGCGTTCGACCCTCGGCCTCGAGTTCGCCCTGCGCGAAGTGTTCGCGCAGCCGAGTCTCGAAGGCATGGCGCGTGCCCTGGACCGCATCGACCGCGCCGCCGAATCGTTGGCGCCGATCGCAGTGGCCGACCGCAACGGGCCGTTGCCGCTGTCGTGGGCGCAGCAACGCCTGTGGTTCCTGGATCAACTCGATCCGGCCGCCGGCGCGGCCTATCACATGCCGGCGGCGCTGCGTTTGAGCGGCAGCTTGGACCGCGACGCGCTCAAGGCCGCGCTCGACCGGGTCGTCGCCCGTCACGAAAACCTGCGCACTTGTTTCGCCGAGGTCGATGGCGAGCCGGTGCAGCTGATCGCCGCCGCCGATGCCGGCTTCGCCCTGCTCGAACACGACCTGCGCGAACTCGACGAGACGGCGCGCGGACATGCGCTGGCCGGCTTGAGCTTGCAAGAGGCGCGAGCGCCGTTCGATCTCGCTCGCGGCCCGCTGATCCGCGGCCGCTTGCTGCGTTTGCGCGACGACGAGCACGTGTTGCTGGTCACCCAGCACCACATCGTCTCCGACGGTTGGTCGATCGGCGTGTTGGTGCGCGAAGTGGCGGCGTTGTATGCGGCCTGCCATGAGGGCCGCACCGATCCGCTGCCGCCGCTGCCGATCCAGTACGCCGACTATGCCCTCTGGCAACGCCAGTGGCTGCACGGCGAGACTTTGCGCGAGCAAGTCGAGTTCTGGCGCGGACACTTGCAAGGCGCACCGGCGTTGTTGGAACTGCCGAGCGACCGTCCGCGCCCGCCGGTGCAGAGCTATGCCGGCGATCGGGTCGAGCTGCGTCTGTCGGCGCAGGCTTCGGCGGCCTTGCGCGCCTTGTCGCAGCGTCACGGCACGACCGTGTTCATGACCTTGCTCGCGGGTTGGGCGAGCCTGCTGTCGCGCCTGAGCGGGCAGGACGAGGTGGTGATCGGCAGTCCGGTCGCCAATCGCCAGCGCACCGAGATCGAGCCGCTGATCGGCTTCTTCGTCAACACCCTGGCGCTGCGCATCGGCGTCGACGGCCGGGCCAGCGTCGCCGAACTGTTGGCGCAGGTGAAGGCGACCATGCTCGATGTCTACGCCCACCAGGAACTGCCGTTCGAGCAGGTGGTCGAGGCGGTGCAGCCGGTACGCAGCTTGAGCTACGGGCCGTTGTTCCAGACCATGTTCGCCTTCAACAACACCCCGGGTGGCGGTGCGTTGAGCTTGCCGGGACTGGCGCTGGAATCGATCGACAGCCCGTTGACGACGACCCAGTTCGACCTGTCGCTGGCCTTGGCCGACGGCGCCGACGGCATCGCCGGCAGCCTGGCGTATGCGACCGCGCTGTTCGACCGCGCCACCGCCGAACGCTACGCCGCCTGCCTGGTGTCGCTGCTCGAAGCGATGGCCGCCGACGAGCGCTGCGCCATCGCCGCGTTGCCGCTGCTGGGCGCGCCGCAGCGCGAGCAGGTGCTGCGTAGCTTCAACGACACCGAGGCAAGCTTCGATCTGCCGGCTTCGATTCACCGCGGCTTCGAGTTGCAGGCACGGCGCACGCCCGAGGCCGAGGCCCTGGTCTGCGGCGAACGCAGCCTGAGCTACGCCGAACTCAACCGCCGCGCCAACCGCGTCGCCCATCGCCTGATCGCGCTGGGCGTGCGTGCCGACGACCGGGTCGCGATCCGGGTCGAGCGCGAGATCGAGACCATCGTCGGCGTGCTCGGCATCCTCAAGGCCGGCGCCGGCTACGTGCCGCTGGACCCGGCCTATCCGAGCGAGCGCCTGGACTACATGCTCGCCGACGGCGCGCCGGTGGCCTTGTTGACGACGTCCACGGCATCGCCGCTCGCGACCACGCTGCCGGTGATCGCGCTCGACGACGCGGAGCTGACCGAACAACCCGAACACGATCCGGAGCTGACCGGAATCGGCCCGCAGCAGTTGGCCTATGCGATCTACACCTCCGGTTCGACCGGACGGCCCAAGGGGGTGATGGTCGAGCACCGCAACGTGCTCAATCTGTGGGCCGCGCTGGAACGCGAGGCTTTCGTCCATTGCGCGGCCGGTGCCCGGGTTGCGCTCAACGCCGGCCTGTCCTTCGATGCCTCGCTGCAGGCGCTGACCCAGTTGCTGTCCGGCCGCAGCGTGGTGCTGGTGCCGGCCGAGGTTCGCGCCGACGCCGAAGCGATGCTGGAGTTCCTGGTGCGCGAACGCATCCAGGCCTTCGACTGCACGCCGGCCCAGTTCGAGCTGTTGATCGAACGCGGCCTGCTGCGGCGCGACGGCACCGATCTGCGCATGGTGTTGATCGGCGGCGAAGCGCTGTCGGCACGCGCCTGGGACGCCGCCGCGGCCTCGTCGCTGCGCTGCTTCAACGTCTACGGCCCGACCGAGTGCACGGTCGACGCCACCCTGGCGCCGATCCGCGCCGGCGTTGGCCCGCATATCGGCACGCCGATCGCCAACACCCAGCTCTACATCCTCGACGGCGAACGCCAGCCGGTGCCGGTCGGGGTGACCGGCGAGATCCACATCGGCGGCGCCGGCGTGGCCCGCGGCTACCTGCATCGGGCCGAGCTCACCGACGAGCGTTTCCTCACCGACCCGTTCGCGGACGCGGAAGGTGCGCGCATGTACCGCACCGGCGACCTCGGACGCTGGCGCGAGGACGGCCGCATCGAGTACCTGGGCCGCAACGATTTCCAGGTCAAGATCCGCGGCCACCGCATCGAACTCGGCGAGATCGAGGCCCGTCTGGGCGAATGCGACGGCGTGCGCGAGGCGGTGGTGGTCGCACGCGAAGACCAGGCCGGCGACCAGCGTCTGGTGGCATACCTGCTGGCGCGCGGCGACGCCGCACCGACTGCGGCGGCGTTGCGCGAGCGGCTGGCGCGTTCGCTCGCCGAACACATGCTGCCGGCGGCGTTCGTGGTGCTGCCGGGCTGGCCGCTGACCGCCAACGGCAAGCTCGACCGCGCCGCCTTGCCGGCGCCGGACGGCGCGGCGCGGGTCCAGCACGCCTACGTTGCGCCGCAGGGCGCGACCGAAGCGGTCATCGCCGAAGTCTGGTCGCAATTGCTCGGCGTCGAGCGGGTGGGGCGGCACGACCGCTTCTTCGAACTCGGCGGCCATTCGCTGCTGGCGATCCGGGTGGTGCACGAACTGCGTGCGCGCCTCGGCGTGGCCGTGCCGCTGTCGGCGACCTTCTCGGCGCCGACCTTGGCGGCCTTGGCGGCGGCGATCGACGAGCAAGACGTGCGCCCGGCCTCGCTGTGCGTGCCGCTGCAAGCGGCGGCGACGGGCCGGCCGGTGTTCTGCGTGCATCCGGTCGGAGGCCAGGTTTCGTTCTATGCCGCCCTGGCCGCGCGCTTGGCGGTACTCGGGCCGGTCTACGGACTGCAATCGCCGGAAGCCGCGGGCCTGCCGCAGCGCCCGGCTTCATTGCAGGCGATGGCCCAGGCCCAGGTCGAGGCGATCCGCACTGTGCAGCCGCAGGGTCCGTATCGCCTGCTCGGTTGGTCGAGCGGCGGCATTCTCGCGGCGACGATCGCCCAGCAGTTGCTCGCCGCCGGCGAGCGGGTCGAATATCTCGGCCTGCTCGATACCCATCTGCCGATCGCCGGTCTCGACAAGGACCCGATGCGTGCGGCCGAGGTCGCCCTGCGCGCCGAGTTGCAAGGGCGCGGTCTGGCCTGGCCGAGGTCGGTCGAGTTCGACGGGCTGGCCATCGAGGTGCTGTCGGCGCAGCGCTTCGAACAAGTCGAGTCGTTGTTGCAGCGCCTGGGCTGGCGCGATGCCGATGCCGCGGCCTTCGCCCATCTGCAGGCGCAGTGGCCGGTGACCCGTGCGCATCTGCAACTGTTGTCGGGCTATAAAGCCGGCCGCATCGACGCGCCGGTGCAGGCCTTCCGCGCCGATTCGTCGGACCGCGTCGCCGAAGGCATCGAAGCGATCAGCGGCGGCTTCGAAGCGATCGCGGTCGATGCCGGCCACTACGCCATGCTCGCCGAGCCGCACGCGCAGCGCATCGCCGCGGCCATCGCCGAGTTCCTCGCCCATCCCTCGTCCACGCGCACTTCCCGCATCGGCGCCGATGCCGAGCGCGCCCTCGCCGAGACCCTGACATGAGTTCGTCGCTTTCCTTGCAGACCACGCCGTGGTTGATCCGCACGCCGTCTTCGACCCGGCGCATGCGCCTGTTCTGCTTCTCCTACGCCGGCGGCAACGCCTTCAACTTCTTCCGCTGGCAGGAGGCGCTCGACCCGGCCGTCGAAGTCTGCGCGGTGCAGTTGCCGGGGCGCAGCGCGCGCATCGCCGAGGAGCCGATCGGGTCATTGCCGGCGTTGTTGCAGGCGGTGGCGCCGGTGATCTCGCGCATGGACGACCTGCCGTGCGCGTTCTTCGGTCACAGCGTCGGCGCCCTGGTCGCGTTCGAGTTGAGCCGTTACCTGCGCCTGCACGGCTTGAGCACGCCGAGCCATTTGTTCATGTCCGGCTGCCATGCGCCGCAGTTCCGCAGCCCGACCCGGCAACTGCACACCTTGTCGGATGCGCAGTTCACCGAGGTGCTGCGCGAGTACGAGGGCACGCCGCCGGAAGTGCTGGAAAGCCGAGAGCTGATGGAACTGCTGCTGCCGGCGATCCGCGCCGATTTCGCCATCGCCGAGAACTATCGCTATCGCCACGGCCCGCTGTTGCCGATGCCGATCAGCGTGTTCGCCGGGCGCGAGGATCTGAACAAGGAGCCCGGCCAGGTCGACGGCTGGCAGAAAGAAACCTCGGGCGCCTGCCAGGTGACCTGGTTCGACGGCGGCCACTTTTTCGTCAACAGCCAGCGCGCCGCGGTGCTGGAGCAACTCCACGCGGAACTGACCGCAAGTTTGTGCGTATAGCCGTGCCGGCATCGCGCCGGACGCGACGCTGCACGCACAGTATTTCGAACGCTACGGATTTCAAGAACGACAGGGACCTGCCATGAACGTCAACGCGCTGTTCAACTCCGACCACCATCCGATCGTGATCACCCCCGCCGGCGATGCCAGCCAGGCGGCGTTGCACGATTACCTCGTCCAGAACCGCGAGCAGGTCCAGGCCTGGTTGCTCAAGCACGGCGGCATCCTGCTGCGCGGCTTCCAACTCGCCGGCGCCGAGGATTTCCGTGCCTGCTCCGAGCGCCTCGGCGCGCAGGCCTTCGACTACATCGGCGGCAATTCGCCGCGCAGCCGGGTCGCCGCCGACGTCTACACCTCGACCGAATACCCGGCCAGCGAAGTCATCAGCCTGCACAACGAGATGTCCTACCTGCCGCGCTGGCCGCGACGCCTGTTCTTCCACAGCGTGATCCCGGCCGCCTCGGGCGGACAGACCTCGCTGGCCAACAGCAGCGACGTGCTGCGCGCGGTGCCCGAGGAGATCGTGCGCAAGCTGCGCGAGCGCGGCATCAACTACGTGCGCAATTTCCAGTCGAGCATCCCGCTCGGCAAGAACTGGCAGACCACCTACCAGACCCAGGACCGGGCCGAGGTCGAGAGCATCGCCGCCGAGCAGGGCTCGACCTGCCGCTGGCAGGCCGACGGCGTGCTGCGCGTGACCACGCGTTGCGACGCCTTCGTCACCCACCCGCAGACCGGCCAGGAGGTGTGGTTCAACCAGGCCGAGCAGTGGCACCCCTCGGCGCTCAACCCGCAACTGCGCAGCATGTACGAGCAGATGGTCGGCAAGGGCAATCTGCCGCACGAGTGCGAGTACGGCGATGGCGAGCCGATGGAAGAGGAAGCCCTGGCCGAGGTGCGCCGCGCGCTCGATGCTAGCAAGCTGCTGTTCGACTGGCAGCGCGGCGACCTGCTGATGATCGACAACATCCTGATGATGCACGGCCGCGAATCGTTCAAGGGAGAACGCAAGACGCTCGCCTACCTGTCCGAGACCTGATCCGGACCCGACGCGCCACGCCTTCTTCCAGCCCCACCTTTGGACACCACATGACTGCAGATTTTCCCGCCTCGCGGCTGCGCGCCGGTTCGGTGCTGATGCTGACCCTGTTGGTCAGCGCGCCGGCCTGCGCCTCGATCGTGATCGACGGCAAGCTCGATGAAACCGAATGGGAACAGGCCAAGCGCTACGACGACTTCAAGGTCACCGAGCCGTATCGCCTGACCGCGCCCGACAGCGGCAGCGGCACCCAGGCGCGCCTGTTGTCGACGCCGGACGGCATCGTCGTCGCCTTCGTGCTCGAACAGGCGCCGGCGTTCGCGCGGGTCAAGCCGCGCCTGGAGCGCGATCAGGAGGACGTCATCGACGGCGTCAACTTCATGGTCGACTTCGACGGCGACGGTCGCACCGCTTACACCTTCAGCGTCGGCCTGTCGGGTTCGATCATGGACGGCGTGGTGACCAACGAGAACGTGCCCAACTACGACTGGGACACCGACTGGAGCTGGGCGGTCGAGGAAACCGAGAACGGCTGGCAGGTCGAGATGCTGATCCCGTGGACGGTGGCGCCGATGCGCGGCACCGACTCGGCCAGTCGCAACATCGCGGTGTATTTCAGCCGCGTGCTCGGCGGCAACGGCGAGCGCCAGTCCTACCCGGCGGTGTCGATCGAACGCGGCCGCTTCGTCTCCGGCTTCGAGCGCCTGGAGATTCCGCAATACCGCAAGGCCTTGCTGCACTTCTGGCCCTATGTCACCGCCAACCACGACATGATCACCGGCCGCACCAAGTACAACGGCGGCGTCGATCTGTTCTGGAAGCCGTCGCCACGCTTCCAGCTCAGCGCGACGGTGAACCCGGACTTCGGCCAGGTCGAGTCCGACGACCTGGTGATCAACTTCGACGCCATCGAGACCTTCTTCAGCGACCGGCGCCCGTTCTTTACCGAGAACCAGGGCATCTTCGACCTCAGCACGCCCGACCAGGGGCGGTTGATCCACACCCGCCGCATCGGCGGCGATGCCGACGACGGCAGCGGCGCCAGCGACATCGACGCTGCGATCAAGCTCAACGGCTCGTTGGGCCGGCTCAGCTACGGCGTGCTCGCCGCCACCGAGGACAGCGAGGCCGGCCGCGATTTCTACGCCGCGCGTTTGTTGTTCCCGGTGCACGACAAGCTCAGCATCGGCTGGCTCGGCACCGACACCGAGCGCCCGTTCCGCGACCGCAGCGCGCAGGTGCAGGCGGTCGACATGAGCTGGCGGCCGAGCGATGCCTTGGTGATCAACGGCCAGGTGCTCGGCAGCTTCATCGACCAGCGTGGGCGCAGCGTCAACGACAGCGGCGCCTGGATGCGCATCAACTGGACGCCGTCGGAAAGCTGGCGCTATCGCTTCGAGGCCAATCACGTCGGCAACCACCTCGACTTCAACGACCTGGGTTACCAGCGCCGCGCCAGCCTCAACGAGGTCAAGCTCGCCGCCGACTACGTCCACCGCGTCAAAGACGAGGGCGCCAACCTGCGCAGCGTGCGCTGGTTCGCCGACTTGCAGGCGCGCAGCAACGACCGCGGCGACCGTCTGCCGACCACCCTGGCGATCGTCAACAACTACAACTACCGCAGCGGCAACCGCCTGAATTTCAACGTCAGCCTGATCACCTCCGGTTGGGACGACCTGATCTCGCGCGGCAACGGGCTGTGGAAGCGTTCGCAGCGTTATCGCTCCGAGGCCGAATTCGTCAGCCGCCGCTACGGCGACTGGACCTACGGGGCGGCGCTGTCGATGCTGCCGCAGGGCCTGTCGGGCAAGGCCACGCCGGAGCTGGAGCTGAGTGCGGTCTGGTATCCCAACGACGATTTCAATGCCCAACTGATCTTCAGCCCGGACCGCGGCAGCGACTGGCTGATCTGGGAGGACGGCCGCAACTTCGGCCGTTACTCGCGGCGCGGCGACTACGCCAGCCTCAACCTGAGCTGGTTCCCGGGCCTGCATCACGAGGTGCGCCTGAAGACCGAATGGGCCTCGGTGCGGGCCGATGGCGGTCAGGGCTACATCCTGCAGCCGAACGGGCAGATGTTGGCGAGCGGGCAGGCGAGGGCGGACTTCGACGTCAACAACTTCGGCCTGCAGTTGCGCTATCGCTACCTGCTCGGCCCGCAGTCGGACATCTTCGTGGCCTATTCGCGCGGCGGCTCGACCTTCCTCGAACGCGATCCGCTCGGCACCTACGATCAGTTCACCGACGCGCTGGAACTGCGCGATTCCGACCAACTGCTGGCCAAGATCCGCTATCGGTTCTGAGCCGCGCCAACATCGTCACGCGCCGCGGCGGCTACCGCGGCGCCGCGTTTCACAGGAGTACTGGACATGCATGCTTTCAAGGAAACCACGTTGTTCGCCGACGGCCGCGCACCGCGCGTATTCGAACCCGGCGCCGGCGAGCGCGATCTGGCCGCCTTCGTCTCGGCACGCCGCGAACTGATCGAAGAGCGTCTGCTCGAACACGGCGCCTTGCTGTTCCGCGGCTTCGACGTCGCTTCGGTCGCCGACTTCGAGGGTTTCGGCGAAGCGGTGTCGCCGCGCGCGCTCGACTATACCTATCGCTCGACCCCGCGCAGTTCGGTCGGCAAGGGCGTGTTCACCGCCACCGAGTACCCGCCCGACCAGGAGATCGCCCTGCATTGCGAGAACGCCTATCAGCGCGACTGGCCGCTGAAGATCGCGTTCTGCTGCCTGGTGGCGCCGCAGAGCGGCGGCGAGACCCCGATCGCCGACATGCGCCGGGTCGCCGCGGCCATCGGCGAGGAGCGTATGGACCGCTTCGAGGCGCGTGGCGTGCGTTATGTGCGCCACTATCGGCCCTACGTCGACATTCCCTGGGAGACGGTGTTCCAGACCTCCGACCGCGGCGAAGTCGCGCGCTTCTGCGAGGCCAACGGCATCGTCCACGAGTGGCTGGATGCGCAAACCCTGCGCACCGCCCAGACCAACCACGGCACGGCGCGGCACCCGCTGACCGGCGAACGCGTGTTCTTCAACCAGGCGCACCTGTTCCACGTCAGCAACCTCGGCGCCGAAGTGGCGACCTCGCTGCTCAACATGTTCGGTGCCGACCGGCTGCCGCGTCATGCCTATTACGGCGACGGCGGCGAGATCGCCGCCGAGGACCTGCAGGCGGTGCGCGAGGCCTTTGCCGGTGCCTCGATCCGGTTCCCTTGGCAGGTCGGCGACGTGATGCTGCTCGACAACATGCAGATGGCGCACGGGCGCAAGCCGTTCAGTGGTGCCCGCAAGATCGTCGCGAGCCTGTTGGATGCGTACTCCGAGCGTGCCTCGAACGAACCGGTGCCGCTCGCGGCGACGGCCTGAGCCGCGCCCGCTGGGCGCGGCATCGGCTTGAGCGAATACGTGCGGCAGCGCTCGTCTGCATGCCGCCCAGCGATGCTCCCGGCGCGGGCCGGGAGCATCGGGCTTACTTGAGCGGGTAGGAGGAGTAGATCACCGCGTTGATCTTCCAGCCCTGTTCGGTCTTGACCAGCTGCCAGGCTTCCTGGCCCTTGCCGGTCATGCGCTCGTCTTCGAGGAAGACGAAGTCGAAATGCACGCTGGCGATGGCGCCGTCGGTTTCGATTTTCACGTTCGAGAATTTCTCTTCGAAGCGTTCCTTGCCCTGGCTCATCTGCTCGGCGAACTCGACGTAGGTGCCGGGCTCGAGCTTCTTCAGCTTAGGGTTCTTGGCCTTGCGCTGGCGGAACTCTTCGTCGGAGGACACCAGGATCCAGGAATTGTGCTCGGGCAGGAACAGGCCCTTCAGGGTGGCCGAGTCCTTGGCGATGATCGCGGCCTTGAAGGTCTCGACGATGCCCTCGATTTCGCGTCTGGCTTGCGCGCGTCGGTCTTGCTCATGCTTGTCGGAGCCCTGTGGGGCCGCGGCCGGCGCCGTCTGCGCATGGGCGTGCAGGGACAGCGCCAGCAAGGCGAGGGCGCACAGATTCAGGATCGACTTCATGAGGGACTCCATTCGCTGAGGGGCGCCGCGCGATCGGGCGCGCAAGGCTATCGAACCGCCGGCCGGCGGCCCGCTCATCATGCCCCAGGGGCTGTGCGGCGGAGTCGACCCAGTTCGCGTAATGGGCAGGCCGCGGCGCGGGCTTTACACTGCGGCCATGCATCAAGACTCGTTGTTCGCGGCGCCGGCCGCTTCGCCCGATGTTCATCGATTGTTCTTCGCCCTGTTGCCCGATGCGGCAACTCAGGCGCGTATCGCCGCGGTCGCGGCGGCCCTGCACCGCGAACACGACGCCGGCGGGCGCCTGATCGGCGCACACCGTTATCACCTGACCCTGCAGTTCCTCGGCGACGCTTCCGAGTTCCAGCCCGAGCGCGCGGCGCGGGCGCAGGCCGCGGCGGCGAGCTTGGTCCTGCCGGCATTCGACCTGCGGCTCGACCGCGCCGGCAGCTTCCGCAACAAGTCGGTGCCCTGGTGGCTCGGCAGCGAGCACACGCCGGAGGCCCTCGACAGCCTGTACCAGCGGCTCGGCGTGGCCCTGGCCAAGGAAGGCGTGCGGGTCGAGTCCGGGCGCGCCCTGGTGCCGCACGTCACCATCGTCCGCGACGCCGTGCGTCCGCTGCATCCGCCGATCGCCATCGAGGCCATCGATTGGCGTGTGGACGCCTTCGTCCTGATCCACAGCCAGCTCGGCTCGCGCAACGCCTACGACGTGCTGGGGCAGTGGCCGCTGAGCGGGTAAGCGGCGCAGAATAAGGCCTCATCGCCAGGCCGACGGTCGACCGCCATGAGCCAGCCCGATCCGCGCATCGATGCTTACATCGCCAAGGCGGCGCCGTTCGCGCAGCCGATCCTCGAACACCTGCGCGCGCTCGTACACGCGGCCTGCCCGCAGGTCGAGGAAGCGATCAAGTGGGGCACACCGAGTTTCGTTTACCGCGGCAAGTTGATGTGCAGCATGGCGGCGTTCAAGCAACACGCCACCTTCGGCTTCTGGCAGGGCGCGAACATCGTCGGTGCGCAGCAGTCCGCCGACAGCGATGCGATGGGCCAGTTCGGCCGCCTAAGCAAGATCGGCGACCTGCCCGGCAAGCGCGAGCTTACTCGGCTGGTGAAGCAGGCGATGGCCTTGATCGAAGCCGGGGTGACCCGTCCTGCGAGCAAGCGCGCGCAACCCAAACCGCCGGTTGAATTGCCGGCGGATTTGGCCGCAGCGCTCGCGTTGAAGAAGCACGCGAAAGCCAAGGCGACCTACGAGGCGTTTCCGCCGAGCCAGCGGCGCGACTATGTCGAATGGATCGAGGGCGCGAAGCGCGAGGACACCCGCAAGGCGCGGGTCGCCCAGGCCGTGGAGTGGATGGCCGAGGGCAAGGGACGCAATTGGAAGTACATGGCGAAGTGAGGCGCGGGGTTCGCGGCATATGCCGATTCTTGCGATTTGGGCGAAAGGCAAATCCCCAGCCCCCTCTGCAAACGGGGGGACAACACGGTGGAGCTGGCAAGCTTTGCTTATCGCTTATCGCTAGCCGCCACTAGCTACTCGCCACTCGCCGCGTAGCCGCGACAATTTGCCCCCTTTGCAAAGGGGGCTAGCGCCCGGCGTTGCGCTCATCGAGTAACGGTTCATGCAGCGCGGGGATTTGCTTTCGCTTGACTGCATCGGTCGACGCTACTGAGCGAAAAGCAAATCCCCCCAGCCCCCCTTTACAAAGGGGGGAACAGCAAAGGTGCTCGACGGCTGAATGCCGGCCGAGTCTGATGGAGGCGACCATCCGTCCGCCTCAGCGGCGGAAATCCACCGCAAAAGCGACCAGGGTGCCCGGGATGCGGGCCTTGCCGGCCGGGCAATCGGCATCCAGCGGAACCTGCGTGCGTTCGCCGCTGCGGCGGTCGACGCAGACTTCGAACTGCTCGCCGGCGCCGCTCTGGGTGACGCTGTAGTCGTTGTCGCTGCCGATCAGCACCAGGTGCTTGCCGTTGCGCAGGCGCGGGCCGATCGCCAGGCCTTCGAGTTTCTCGGGGATATCGCGGGCGCCGGCGCCGCGCAGGGCGGCCAGGATGTCGAGTTCGGGCGCCTTGTCGACCGGACGCACGCCGGCAGGCAGGTCGTTGCTGCCGGCCAGTGAGCGCGTGGCGACGTTAGTCGCGCCGCGCAACGAAATCCGGTACACGCGCTTGTGCAACGGCGCGGCGGTGACTTCGACGCCGAGGCCGCGGTTGTCGCGCTCGAGCACCAGGAAGTCGCGGTCGCTCAAGGCATGGATTGCGCTGAGGCCGATGCTGCGGCCCTGGTGGGTCGCCGAGAAATCGTCGTCGCTGGACGGATCGAGCGCGTTCAAGGTCGCGATCGGTTCGAGTTGATAGACGTACTGGGCGTTGGAACGGCCGCTGCGCAGGTCGAACTCGACGATGCGGACGTTGCGGCTGCGGCGGCCGTCGTTGTTGGCGCCTTCCTGCACCAGCGGGTCCTGCATCACTGCGTACAGCTTGTCGCCGGACGGGGTGAGGGTAAGGCCTTCGAAGCCGCGGTTGTCCTGGCGCCCGCTGACCACGAGCTTGCGGTCGCCGACGTAGTCGAGCTGGCCCTGGGCGTTGCGTGGCTGCAGATTGGCGGGCGTGGCGAAGGCGCGCAGGAAGCGGCCGTTCGGGGCGAATTCGTACAGGCTCGGGCCGTATTCGTCGGCGACGTAGAAGTGGCCGTTGCGGCCCACGGCGAAGCCTTCCGGGTCGAAACTCAGGCCGAGCTTGGCGGCGTCGCCGTTGAGCAGCTGCGGGTTGAGGCCGTTGAAGCTGTCGCCGCGGCGCGCGCTGAACAACACGGTCTTGTCGACGACGGGCTGGCCGATGCGGCCGCTGCGGCGGTCGTAGGGAATGCGCAGGCGCTGCACGCGGGTGGCGTAGTCGATCACGCCGCCGCCGGGGCCGCGGTCGGACAGGGCGTACCAGTAGCCGTCGCGCGGGCTATAGGTGAGGTCGGAATAGAAACCGAAACGGTTGAGGTTGGCCTGGTCGGGCGTGCCCGGCGGCAGACGCACCGCATCGCGCTGGGTCGCCGGGGTTTCGACGAGGTCGGTCAGCGACCAGTGAGCGGCGACGGCGGGGGCGGCGAACGCGGTCGCGGCGCAGGCGAGCAACAACGAGGTCAGGGTCGAACGGATCATGCGGGGCTCCGGCGGGGCAGGGGAACCCACCCACGCTAGTCGCCGCAAGTGTCAGTTCGGTGACGCGCGCAGGGTGACGAGCTTGGGCCGGGTGCGCAGCTTGACCAGCAGGCCGAAGTGGTCGGAGGGCCAGACGCCCTCGCGGCTTTGCTTCAGCACGACGCGGGCCTCGACGAGTTCGAAGCCGATCGGGTCGTAGAAGACGTGGTCGATGCGCTGCGCCGGCAGGTAGGCGGGGTTGAGCGTGGTGTGGGCCGCGATATTCCTCGACGCATCGGGGTGGGCATTGCCGTAGGCGTCGCGATAACGCGCTGCCAGCGCGCGCAGTTCCGGCGAGTCGGCATCGCTGTTGAAGTCGCCGGCGACGATCACATAGCTGCCCTGCGCGGTGGTGTCGATGAAATTCAGCAGGCTCGATACCTGCGTGGCGCGGACCGCGCCGCCGGCCTGGTCGTTGTGCAGGTGGGTGGCGTAGACGTCGATGCGGGTACGCGGCGGGCCCGGGCGCAGCCGGGCATGCGCGGCGGTGCGGTAGTCGCCGAGCGGTTCGAGCTTGCGCATCTCGCGCGTCTCGGGGCGCTTGCGGGTGAGCAGGGCGTTGCCGTAGCGGCGCGCCGCGTCGGGCGGGTCGACCGAGGCGAATTGCACCCGATAGCCGAGCGCGGCGGCGAGGTCCTCGGCCTGGTTGCGCAGGCCGTCGCGTTGCAGCACTTCCTGCAGGGCGATCACGTCCGGCTTCAGGCGCTTGATCTCGGCGAGGATCATGGCGCGGCGCTTGGGCCAATCGCCCTTGTCGTGCCAAAGGTTGAAGCTGAGCACGGTCACGGTGGTCGCGCGGGTTTCGACGCGCGGGGTGTTTTCGGTGGCGAGCGCCTCCGGCGGCGCTGCGATGGCAGCCAGCAGCGTCAATACGGCAAGCGCCGATGCAATGCGGCACCGAGCCAGGGAAAGCGCCGGAAACGGCAAGGTTCGCACGGGCATGCGACGCTCCGATCGGGACAGGCATCGAGCATAACGCGGCCTAAGTCCGCGAGTGCAGGAGCGGCGTGAGCCGCGACCTCGTTCCGGTTGCCGGGCGATACCGGTTGAGTCCTGGCTTCGGCGGTCGCGGCTTACGCCGCTCCTACACCTGGATGCGAGACGAAAAAACGCGCGGAGCCACTGGGGCTCCGCGCGCTGCGGGTCGTTACTCAGCGCGCGCCGACGATCAGCGCGGCACTTGCTGCGTGCGCACCACCGGGTACTGGTTGTAGCGCACGTCCCAGGCCGAATGCAGACGATAGAAGAAGTCCAGGCGCGCCTGCGGACTCTTGGCGAAGGCCGGATCGTTTTGGATCTTCGCCTCGAACTCAGCCTTCAGCTTCGGGTCCTTGGCGAGCATTTCGCGCGCCACCTCCTCGGCGACGTAGTCCTCCATGTACTCCTTGCGCTCGAAGGCGTTGTTGAACTCGCCCCAGGCCGCGAGCGAATCGGGCGCCTGCGGTTCCAGCAGGGCCATGACCACGCGCGCCTTGGGCTGGGCGATCGGCACGAACAGCGCGCCGGCGACCAGGCTCTGGTTTTCCGGCTTCCAGGCGCCGCTCAAAGTGGCGCGCTGGTGGCCTTCGACCGATTGCGCGGCGAACTCGGTCTTGTCGGAACGGAAGGTCTCGACCTGCGCATCCTTGAGCGCGGCGCCCAGGCGGCGATAGCTCACGCCATGTTGGTCGAGCTTGGCCGCGACCCACGGCGCCTGCGCGGCCGGCACCAGATAGCCGCCGCGCGGGGCTTCGACCACGCGGCTGGGCTGGATGTCGTACTTCAGTTTTACGTTCCAGACCTCGGGCTTGGTCTCGTCATAGCGGGTCATCAGTGCGCCGGAGACTTCCGACGGTGTGCGCGTATAGGCATAGCCGCGGAAGGCGACGTCGCGGACCTTGTCGGTGGCCTTGTAGTCGAGTGCGACCGGTTGGCCGCCGAGCGCCTGCGCGCGCCGGTCGGCGGCCAGGGCTTCGCGGCGCCAGTCGCTGCCGTGGCCGGCGACCAGTTCGAGCACGTTGACGATGGTGTTGCGGGTGATCCGCACGCGGGTCGGATAGTCCTTCCACGAATGGGTTTCGACCAGCATGCCCAGGCGGTTGCGCAGCGGGATGTAGCCGTTGGAGAAGCGCGGCGGCGGCACCGCGTCTTCGAAGCCCGAGGCCGGGTTGTCGGTTTCGATGAAGGACGGGTAGAAAGACACCGGCAGCGAGCCCTGCTTGGCGAGGCGTTCGATCACGCCGTCGCGTAAAGCCAAGCCGGCCGGGCGCAGCGCGGCGTCGCCGGAGTGCACCGGTTCGACCTGGATCGAGACGTCGTGTTCGAACTTGGCGCCGTCGGTGACGTGCAGGTCGATGTAGGCCAACGGGTCCCAGGTGCCGACCAGTTTGAGCATGGCCTGCATTTCGGGCGCATCGGCCTTGAGATAGTCGCGGTTGAGATTGTAGTTCTGCGCGGTGGTGCGCCAGCCCATTTCCTCGGGGCCGCGCTGGTTGGGACGGTTCCAGCGGCCGAAGCGCTCGTGGCCGTCGATGTTGAACACCGGCACGAACAGCAGCACCTGCTTGTCGAGCGCGCCCGGCGCGGCCTCGCCGTCGAGGATCTGGCGCAGCGCGAGGAAGCCCGCGTCCTTGCCGTCGATCTCGCCGGAGTGGATGCCGCCCTGGATCAGGGTGACCGGCAGCGACTTGGCCTGGGCCTGCGCCGGCGTGAACGCGCCGCTGCGGGTCGCCACCAGCAGCTTCATCGGCCGGCCTTCCGGCGTGGTGCCGAACTCCTCGCAGCGCACCGCGTCGGGGTAGCGCTTGGCGAAGGACGCGCACATCGCGATCACTTCGTCGTAGCGGCCGGTCTTGAGGAAGCCGCTGCGCTCGGCGACGGTGGTCAGGGCGTCGTCGGCTGCGGCGGCATGCAGCGGGGTGGCGGCGGCCGCGAGCATCGCGGCGACCAGGACGGTGCGTGTGGCGGTACGTGGCATCGGATCGGTTCTCCCCGGAATCGCTCCGCATGGTAGCGAAGAACCGCACCTCTGGATTGGCCCGGAGGGCCCGATCCGCACACAAATACGCAGACTGCTGACAGCCTGCTGTCAGGAGGGCGGCTCCGAGGCGAAGGTGGGGGAATGGGGTGGTGCGATCATGCGATGTGCCGCTTCGGTGGTCGCTCGCGAGCGCAGAGCAAATCCCCCGCGCGATCGGGGTTCGCCAATGCATCGGACTTGCGCAGCGCGCAGCCCCCTTCTTCAAAGGGGGCGACTTTCAGAGGGGCGACTTTCGCCGGAGCGACTTTCGGAGGCGTGACTTTCGGAGAGGCGACTTCATGGGGAAGGCGACTTATTCCTGCCCCGTCAGCGCTGTTCCCCCCTTTGTAAAAGGGGGCAGGGGGGATTTGCTTTCGCTCTGCTCTGCGTCCAGGCATCCAACCCCCGCAACCTCCATCGCTCCCCTAGACTGTCGCCCTCACTTCCGGAGTCCACCGCATGTACGCGCTCTATTATTCGCCCGGCACCGCCAGCTTAGTCGTCCATTGGCTGCTCATCGAGATGGGGGTCGAGCACGAACTGCGAGCGGTGGATATGGAAGCCCGCGCGCACAAGAACGCCGAGTACCTGGCGCTGAATCCGAACGGCGTGGTACCGACCTTGATCGTCGACGGCCAGCCGCGCTACGAAGCCGCGGGCCTGGCGATGTTTCTCGCCGACCGTCATCCGCAGGCCGGCCTGGCGCCGGCGCTCGACGACCCGCAGCGCGCCGAATACAACCAGTGGATCTTCAACCTCACCAATACCCTGCAATCGCCGCTGCGCCTGTGGTGGTACCCATGGGACCTGCAGGCCGACGACGAGGCGGTGCGTGCCGGTGCGCAGGCGCGCATCGAGGCCGCCTGCGAACGCCTCGACGCGCAACTCGCCAAGCAGGGCCCGTACCTGCTCGGCGAGCGCCTGAGCGCAGCCGATTTCTACCTGACCATGCTGATGCGCTGGACCCGCAAGATGCCGCGGCCGGCGCACGACTGGCCGCACCTGGGCGCGTTCGCGCAGCGCATGAAGGCGCGGCCGAGCTTCGCCGCGGTGTACGAGCGCGAAGGGCTGACCGAATGGGCTTGAAGCGCTGTACGGCGGCAACGCCGGCGATCTGAACGGGGTGGGCCGGGCAGGACCGGCCGAACCTAGCCAAACCCAGCCGAACCTAGCCAAGCCAAACCGGTTCAGGCGGGCCCGGCCGCCGGCCCTGAGCCGGCGGCTGCGGTCAGGCCGGCCGCCGGGGCGATCGGTTAGGCTGTAGGGCTGGACCGCCCGGTCGCCGTCGCGCCCGGGTCCAGCGGGGGCGCCTATCGACGGCCTCCGCGCCCGACCGCCGAGGACTGCCGTAGATGAGCCAAGCCGCCACCGCCCCCGCCACCGCCGAATCGCAGGGCA
>Ga0307406_10000785_pt1 | contig 17786 bp, 17 predicted proteins | sample 322Cmetagenome_3_FD_203706 | JGI IMG/M metagenome (GOLD analysis project Ga0307406, IMG submission 203706) | Maize rhizosphere microbial communities from greenhouse at UC Davis, California, United States - 322HYB-C-2 | ecosystem: Host-associated > Plants > Roots > Rhizosphere > Soil | place...
AGCCGCAGGCGTAAAGGCGCGGGGGAACGTCACCACGAATCAAGTCCCCTTCCACGTTCTCAAAGTAAATCCGAACGCCCCGAGGTATCGCGTCTTCGATGCCGCGAACCAAACGGAAGCCATCCGGCTCTTCAAGGAGGCAACCCGCTTTCCACGCATGAACTCCTATGAAAGCGAGCTCTTGCTTCAGCGACTGAAGATTCTTCCTCCGGGGTGCGATGTGCTGGAGCGGAAGCTCACGGATGCCTATCTGGAGATGAAGGTTCCCAGGACAGGTTTGGCCCGGGACCTCTTAGAGACCATCGCCGCGCATGCCGAGGAACTTGCAATCGCAGGCGACCGCGAGAGTTTTTTGGCTTTGATGGACTCATGGGAAATCTTTGCACGCCAATCCATGAGAACGACGGCTTAGCAAACTGGCCGTTCCGTCCACTCCCCGCCTTCACTCGGGCAGCTCGCATGCTGGGCCTCGACTCGCAGGAGGCCCGATACTCTCGTCTTGAAGCGGCGATTCAGAATCGAAGGGACGACTCAAGAGTTCGCGCATCCAAACTCGCGGAACAGTGGCACGGACTTGCGGAAGCAGGCGGAGGCATTTTGGTTTCCGGCACTAGGGTCGAAACTCCACCACCCGTTGGTCTGAACGATCTTATCCCGGGAGAAATGGCGGTGCGCGAGATGTGGCGACGAGTTGCCTCAGCCGTTGTCGGAGTTCTCATACTTGTGGCTCTACTGCTGGCGGCCGGAAGCAGGTTCTTGCGCGGCCTACAGGCTCGGGCACTTTCAGGCGCCCTCGTCGAATTACTACGTCCCTCGGACTACCGATGGCTTCTGGTGACTGGCGTCGTGGTCCCCATCGCGATCCATCTGTTGATGGAGTGGATGGTGCCTGTCAGCACCGCATCCGCCACGCCGGACGGGGCGCTCTCGACTTCCCTCAGGTTCGCCGCCTTGGCCGCAGTGGTTCTCATGCTTCCCGCCCCACTCGCCGCGCGTCTGCTCGCCATGCGGCTTTCCGTCTTGGGCTGGCCCAGGCCGCGGGCATTTTCGATTGTGGTGCTCATTGCCATGGCGGTCATCGCCGCGGCGGCCGGCTGCACTCAAAGCGAACCGTTCCTCATAGCGGGTTGGGCGCTCGCCAGCGCGCAGATCATCGTGGTCGCTATCAATCTAACGGTGGCAATGATCGCATGCTCACGACGCAAGGCCGTATGCTTTCTCACATGGGCACGCAGTCTCATTCCCGTGTATGCGACAGCGCTCCTCTTGATGGCTCTGCTAGTCCCTTTCCATCACGCCCGCGAGAAACATTGGACGAGCTTGAACCTCATCACAAAAATCGAACCGGGGATCCCGTCGCCGAACCGATACGAGTATGAAGTTCAAAAGCAGGCCAGGAAAGACCTGCTCGAACTTCTAGATGCAAAACCCTGAGAGCCTCCTTTCCCGCCGCTACTGATCTGCTAGAAGTCCTCCGATGTCCGACCCCGCCGAGCGATTCATCGAAGCCGCCGTCCGCCCCTTGGCGGACAATGCGGAGCTGGAAATCCTGGCCAGAAGCGAACTTCATGAGGTGCTTTCGCAGCATCCGGATGTCCCCGCAGCATCGCTCGGGGAGTCGGCCGCCCGCTTGGAGAAGTCGGAAAAGCTGCGTCCGTGGCCGGCATGGAAACTCGCCCTCTACGTGGTCACCGCGGTGGTTTCGGTCGCCGCCTTCAATGTCGTCGGGCGGAGCTACAACGTGATTCGTGAACTCTCCGGGCAATTCGGCAGCTCCTTCGCCACCACGGCGTCTCCAAGCAGAACGAAGAGCGGGAATGCATTCGCCAGGGGACTTTCCCCCGAGCAGCGGCTCTTGCTCGAAGGCGATACCAGCCATTCGCTGAAATCGGACCGGATGAAAGCGCTGTGGAATTCCGACCCCGGAAACGCTGCCTACTTCGCCGAATACGCAATCTACTACCGGCAGGACCACGAGCGCTTGCCAGCCGACTTTTTGGACACCGCCCGGCGACTGGACCCGGACAACGCTTGGTTCACCTTGATGGAAGCATCGGTGAACGCGAAAGGTTCCGTGGAAAGGGGCAAGCTCACTCCGAAGGAGAAGAAGGATGAAGTCCTGCCATCCTATCGGGTTCTCGACGAAGCGCGCCTCCAGCAAGTCATCGAGCGGATTCGCGAAGCCGGTGCTCAGCCACGCTTCGACTCCTACCAAGGTCGCCTGCTGAAGCAGCGGATCCCCCTGCTGCCAAAGCGCACCGACTTCGTAAGCCAGGCGCTTCCCCTGACCTACCTGGCGTCAGTGCCAGCGGACACGATCACATTCCGGCATCTCATGGATGCCATGGACGCCCGCTGCGCTGAATGGGCGGCGACTGGCGACGAAAAGAGCTTCCGCGAACTGGCGGCATCATGGGAATCGTGTCTCACGAGATGGTCGGAAACCGAGAGCATTTCGCTCATCGATTCGCTGGTGCTGAAGGTGTGCGTCCACGCCACCGCGAGACGCTTTGAGGATTGCGCGAAACGTTTCGGAATGACGCCCGAGGCCGAACGATGGGGCGCGATTGCCAAGCAACTGAAAGAAGAAAGGGAAGCGAAGAAACAGCTTCCGCAGGACTCTAGCCTGAAGCTGCGCGGAGGGGTATTCTCCGGGCTGACACTTCCCAACCTCAGCAGCCATAGCGCAAATGCTCCCCGCGTCACAGCGGAAGATCTCAAGCCCGGGCGCTTGGCAGACCACGAGTTTTTCAGCCGCGCCTTCTCGCCGCTGGTGTGGCTGGCCCTTCTGATGGCGACGGCCCTGGTGGTAGGATACCGCTCGCGAGCGAGCCGGCTGACCCGGCAGCTGGCCCAGCGGTTCGAGGCCTTGTTCCGTCCAGTGGATTGGCTATGGATTCTCGGAGGCGGCATCGTGCTGCCATTCCTGCTTTACCAAGGAATCTACCGCCTGACTTCTTGGGGAGGACGGGACTGGAGCATCGTGGCCAGTAACTTCATTGTGCCGGCGGGACAATTCAATGCCGCCGGGTTTCTCATGATCATGATGCCCGTTCTGATCGCTCGCTGGCGCATGGGAAAACGGGGGGAAATGCTCGGCTTCCGTACCCGGACCTCGTGGTTCGGATGGACCGCGGTGATCCTTGGCACCCTGTCCATCCCGGTCTTCGGCCTGGCGTTCATGAGCGGAGGCAAGAGTGAAGCGACGATGATCACGGCGGGAATCATGCTCGGCATCCTTCAGCTTGCTTGCGTGATTGCCGGAGTGCGTGCCACCTTCGGTCCCAAGCGCCATCTACTGCGCCGGGTCACACTGACCCGTCTTCTCGCGCCAGCTTACGCGAGCGGGATGCTTTTGATCCTCGCCGTGACGCCCCTTTACCAAGCGGCCGAAAGACACTGGATCACCCAAGACCGGTTGATGGAAATCACCCCAGACGCGCCGTCGATAAACCGATATGAATACGAGGTGGCAAAGGCCGTGCGGAACGATCTACGCGAACTCCTGAAACGATGAATCTCATCCGCCTCCACCACGCCGCGATCATCGCCTCGGACTACCCGCGATCGAAGGCATTCTATTCCGAAGTCCTCGGCCTGAGGATCATCGCGGAAACGTATCGCGAAGCCCGCGATTCGTGGAAGCTCGACCTCGAACTGCCCGATGGCACCCAGATCGAGCTGTTCTCATTCCCGCATCCACCGAAGCGCCCGAGCTACCCGGAAGCCTGTGGCTTGCGACATCTCGCCTTCACTGTGGCAGACGTGGCGGAAGCCGTGACTCTGTTAGAATCGAAAGGCATCGCTGTGGAACCCGTGCGAACCGACGAACTGACCGGCAAGCGCTTCACCTTCTTCGCCGACCCCGATGGCCTGCCGCTGGAGCTCTACGAGGCCTAATCCTCCATCGCCCGGGCCTGCGAGCCCATCTTGTCCACGCCGCTCCAATCATCGTCCTGCGGCACAAGTTCGATCACCTCGCTGCCACGAGCTGTGATCCATCCGCGCGACTGCCAGTCAGCAAACCATTGCTGCACCTCTTCCGGAGTCGGCTCGGGCTCGACCGGCTCGGCAAACAGCTCCTCGAGCGAACGCCCCTCCTTCAAGCGACCTAACAAAACAAACTCCACCGGGCCCAGGCGCTGCATATGAGCGCCCTTCGCGCCACGCCATACGGCCACGCGGGTCGCTTCCTCTTCGTACGGCTCGAAGGTTTTCCAAGTGTAACAAAGATCCGCCGGCACGGGCACCTCGATCAGCCTCACGTGCGGCTGCAGCTCCAGCACCTCGCTCGCGATGCGCTCCGGCGGCAACGGCTCGCGTCCCGCCGCTTCGAAAGTCTCCATCGCCGCATACTCCAACTCCGCAACCGCGGAGAACCAACGGCGCCGGGTCGGATCAAGCTCCTCACAGCCCGCGACGAACTTCGCCATCGCCCGCCCCAGATGCCGGAGAGTGTAACTCTCCGAAGGAAACGCCTGTAGGTAGCCCTCTAACAGATCCCAGAAAGTCTCCTCACCCGCCATCCTCCTCAACACCGGAAAATCATCCGCCACCGAATCCAGCACGCGGAACCAGTACTGCCGGTGGTAAAGCTCCAGCCGCTCCGCCGAAGACAAGTTCTCCCCCGGCTTCATCAACTCCTCAGCCCTCGCCAGGAACTCCGGCGAATGCCCCTCGCTACAAGGTGGCAGCTCGGTGCTCTTCCGGCTCGTCCCGCGCAGCGGCATTTGGAGCGCGGCGAAGAACTCCCGCTGGATCTCTTCAAGCGGCTTCATGCTCTTCTTTCTTCGCCAATGCCGAAACGCGCCACGTTTCGGACTTCTTCGCCTCCGTCCAGACCTCGTCGAACGATGGGATGCGACCGTCCCATTCCAGCAACGTCGCCACCGGACCGCAGCGCTCGATCGCCCGCTCGTAAAGCTTCCACACTGGATCGATCACCGGGTGATCGTGAGTATCGACGACGAACCGCTCGTAGCGCGAGTGCCCCGCGATGTGAATCTGCGCCACCCGTTCCGGCGGCACGAAATTGACGTATTCCAAGGGGTCGAAGCCGTTGTTCACCGAGGAGACATAGATGTTGTTCACGTCTAACAAGATTCCCACGTCTGCCAGCTCCGTGACCTCGGCGAGGAATTCCCATTCGGTCATTTCATTGCCATTGAACTCGCCGTAGCTGCTGACGTTTTCCATCGCCAGCGGCACCTCGAGGAAGTCCTGAATGATCCGCAGGTTCTCAGCCGTCTTCCGCGCCGCCTCGAAGGTGAAGGGAATCGGCAGCAGGTCATGGCTCATGCTGCCATCGACACTGCCCCAGCAGAGGTGATCGGAAAGCCATGGCGTCTTCGTCCGCCGCACCAGCCGCTTGAGCCGGCGCAGATGCTCGAACTTCACGCCACCCGCATCGCCGGGATACATGCCCACGCCATGCTGGACCACGCGGTACTGGTCCAGGATCTGGTCGAGCACCGCCAGCGCGCGACCACCTTCCACCATGTAGTTCTCGGAAATGATCTCGAACCAGCCGACCGCCGGCTTTTCCGAGAGGATGTGATTGTAGTGCGGCACCCGCAGGCCGATGCCCGTGGCTAGTTCCACGCCTGCCGTAAATCGGGAGCCGCTCATGAGTTTAAGAGGCAAGAATCAAGAGACCAGAAACCAGTTCGAGTGGAGAGTCCGCCTAGAGAGTTCGCTTTCCGGCCCCGACTCCTGACCCCCGGTCCCTCTGTTAACGGAAAAACCCCGCGGCACCAGAATGGCCGCGGGGCGATCCATGGACGGGAAATCAGAGGATTTCCTTTTCCTTCTTTTCCTTGTCCTTGTCTGGGCAGTCGTCCTTTTCCTTCTCCTTCTCACCGGAGATGACGAGCTCTTCCTTCTTCTCCTTGTCCTTGTCAGGGCAATCGTCCTTGTCCTTGTCCTTCTCGCCGGAGATCACGAGTTCTTCATTCTTCTCCTTATCTTTGTCAGGGCAATCGTCCTTGTCCTTGTCCTTCTCGCCGGAGATCACGAGTTCTTCTTTCTTCTTCTCCTTGTCCTTGTCAGGGCAGTCGTCCTTATCCTTGTCCTTCTCACCGGAGATGACCATGCCGCCGGGCAGGGCGAGTTCTTCCTTCTTCTCCTTGTCCTTGCCGGGGCAATCATCCTTTTCCTTGTCCTTGCCAGGGATCATGGCGGCGGAGGCAACAGCGCCGGCGGAAAAAACTCCGGCGAGGGCGGCGGCCACAAGGGCGTTCGAGGCTTTCATCTGGGTTGGTTGGTTTTGGTGTGGTTTTCAGCGGATATGGGACATTTGCGTCCCAGTGCCAGACGATACGATTCCCGGCCGCCCGGATTATTCCAGAGATTTCCGTGTCCCGAAGCTGACGAATTCGTTCCGCGGAGAAAAGACTTCGCCTCCCACCACCGGCTGAGCCAACTTCACCCCATCATGGTCGTGCGCCCTTTGAACCCCGGCGAGGTAGATGCAGTCGCAGAACTCATCCACCGCTCCACCAATGAATGGTATAAGAAATCCCTCGGCAGGGAGATCTTCAGCGGCCGGCCGCGTGATTGCCGGATTTTCCCCGAGACTTACGAGGCTCTCGACCCCGGCTGCGGACTGGTCGTCGAGCTGGAAGGCAAGCTGGCCGGGGTGTGTTTCTATCACCCGCGCGAAACGCACGTCGGACTCGGCATCATGGCCGTGGCCCCGGAATTCGCCCAGCAGGGCATCGCCCGCATGCTCTTGGCCAAGGTCATCATCGAGGCTGGCAAGCTGCCAATCCGGCTCGTTTCCAGCGCGATGAATCTCGACTCCTATTCCCTCTACACAAAGGCGGGATTCGGGCCGGTGATGGCCTTTCAGGACATGCGCTTTCCCACGGATGCACCCATTCCGCCGCCCGCCGTTACCTCCGGCACGGTCCGCGTGGCCACCACGGCTGATCTTTTCCCGATGGTGGATCTGGAGGAAGCCATGGCCGGCATCCGGCGAGCCAAGGACCTCGCCCACTTCATTCAGAATCCCGGCGGCCACTGGCACACCATGGTGCATCGCGATCCATCGGGAAAAATCGACGGCTGGCTGGCATCGGTCGATCACGCCGGCTGCCGCATGATCGGCCCCGGAGTGATGGCGGATGACATGGTCGCCCTCGCCCTTCTGCACGCCCAGCTCTCCGTGCCGCGCGGCGGCTTGCCCATCTTCCTGGTGCCCACCCACGAGTCCTACATGATCTCCGAGCTCTACAAATGGGGAGCGAAGAACATCGAGCTGCACTTCTTGCAAGTCCGCGGTCTCTACTCGCAGCCAGCAGGCTTGATCATGCCGAGCTTCCTACCAGAGAGCAGCTGAGAGGCTGTCTTGAAAACAGGCAGCGAACGCCCTCCGGGCGGTCCGGCTCGATGCATTGCGGCGGCTGGCAGGGCTTCAACGCACCCACTCCATCGCATCGACGGGCGGGTGGCAACGTTCCCTTCTGCTCTCTAACGAAAGGTTCCCGGGCTCCTCTTCTCGTGCACTTGTCCGGAGGCGCACGCCGTCACTTGAAAAGATCCGCGCCCAGCTTGGGATCCTTCGCCACCGGGAACACCGGCACTTTCTCCCACTCGAACTCCCAGTTCGGGAAAGCCTTCTTCACACGCTCGCGAGCCTGATCACTGATCGTCTCCGTGGTGAACACTGGCAGGATCTTCTGGCCATTGGCCATGGTGCGGTACTTCGCGTCCTTTTCCTCGACCATCAGCACGAAGCCGACCTTGCCGCCGGGGCATTCGCCGATGCCAATGTCGAACTGGACCTTCTCACCCTTCTTGACCTTGACCCAGTCTCCCTTCGTCAAGGGCCCACCGGGCAAAGGCGTGGGCTCCTCGGCGGAGATCGGCTCGGAAGGCTCCCATTTCCCGATGAGATGCGGACGCACCCCGGGCCACGCGGCGACAAGCCGGCAGCGGCCTTTCACGAAGACACCCAGATAGTCGTCACCGGTGCCCACGAAGCGGAATGTCATGTCGCGATCGGAGATGACTTCACCGTGGTAGTGGATGAGCCAACCGGACGGCTTCACCTTGTCGGCCACGTTGAAGTGCTTCGGCGCGGAGTCCGCATCGGAAAGTGGGATGGCGATCTGCGTGAGATACAGCGTGTCCGGCGCTTCGAAGAACTTCCGGAAAGCACTCAGCCGGTAGTTGGAGTCCTGGATGTCGACCACGCGGCTGCCGAAGTCCTCGTAGCGGGTGATCACATAATCCTCCACCGGCTTGCCTTGGCGGGTCTGCTTGAAATCGTAGAAGCGGCCCGGCATCGCACCCGCCACCTCCTGCTTGCTGCCGAAGGGCGTCGTGTCGATGAAACCCTTCCCCGTCCCCGGGCCAAATCCCGGACCGGTGCCGGTTCCCATGCCGCTGCCGATACCGCCGCCCTTGCCACCACCCGCTCCGCCGCCTTCGCCGGAGCTGACATTGGCCGAAGGCATGCCCGTGTCCATCACCTCGGTCGACGAGTCGGGCAGCGTGAAATTGCTGCTGACTCCGTTCACCGTGATCTTCCGCATCGTCGTCGGAGCCATGGCGCGGGCGCGCGTCTGGATCTTCGATGCCGAGGCTCCCTTGTTACCGCCGCCACCACCGCCGGGGACGAAGTCCGGGACCTCTTCCTTCGGAGCCTGGATCCACGTGAAGAAGTAGAAGATCGCCAGCAGGACAAAGATCCCGTGGACTAAAATCGAGATGGAAAAGGCACCCCAGCCGAACCGGCGCTGCTTCTTTGCCGGCTCGAAGGAGTTGGAAGATTCGTCGTTCATCATGATGGCATGGCGGACTGCCTCCGCCGTTCACCATCAGGAACGTCCCAGCCGTTACTTTCTTGGGCCGCGTTGCAATCAATCTATGCGCAAAGAGGCGCGCACAGCCTCATGATCGCGGGATCGATCTGATACTTCGAATCGACTACCGTATGGATCGGCAGATTGCCGAAGGTGCCGTCGCGATAGACCATGATCGCATTCGTCTGGCCGGCATGAAGTGAATCCACCGCGGCCACGGCGAACTTGTAGGCCATGATGCGGTCGTGAACGGTCGGTGAACCGCCGCGCTGGACGTGGCCGAGCACGGTGAGGCGTGCTTCCATGCCGATCGCGTCATTGATGTAGCGCGTGGTGTATTCGGCCATCTTGGTGCCTTCCGCCACGATCGCGATGATGTGGTCGCGACCCTCGTTCTTGATCTCGTGCTTCAGCTTGGCGCCGATCTTTTCGAGGTCGTAGGGAATCTCCGTGGTCAGGCAGAGTTCCGCACCGCAGGCCAGCGCGCTGACCATGGCGAGGTAGCCGCAGTGGCGCCCCATCACCTCGATGACGAAGGCACGGGAGAACGAGGTGGCGGTATCGCGGATCGAGTCCACCGACTGGCGGATCATGTTCAGCGCGGTATCCACGCCGAGGCAGTAGTCGGTGCCGGCAATGTCGTTGTCGATCGTCGCCGGGATGCCCGCGAAGGGAACGCCGAAGTCGCTGTAAAATTGATTGAGCGCGCGGAACGACCCGTCGCCGCCGATCACGATGAGCTTGGAAATGCCACGCTTCTTCAGGTTCTCAAAAGCCTGGCGGCGAAACTCGATGTCGAAGAAACGCTGCGAGCGCGACGAGCGCAGGAAGGTGCCACCGCGATGGAGGATGCCGGAAAGCAGTTGGGGGGTCGATTCGACGATCTTGTCGTCGATCAATCCGCGCAGGCCGTCATAGACCAGCCACGGCTTGTAGCCACGCATGGCCGCGTAGTCGGCGGCACATTTCACGGCGGGGTTCATGCCGGCTGAATCGCCGCCAGAGGTAAAAATCGCTAGGCCTTCGCTCATTGGGGTGCGGGGCGGAGAGAAAGGGACCGCCCGGGGCGTGGCAAGCACGGGTTATGCCCGGACCATCATGCAGCTTGCACCCCAAGAATGCCCGACGGGCGCAGGATGCACCCCGCCACCGGCCGGACAATAGTCGCCCCGACCGTCATTTTCGCTGAAAATGAGCACCTTACGAAGATATACATTCGTTGGCCGGCATCCTGCAAAATACCGTTTCAACAACACAAAGGACGCCATGCTTCATTGGACCATCACCTTTCTGATTCTGGCCTTGGTCGCCGGTCTTCTCGGCTTCACCGGCATGGCAGGCGCGTCTTATCAGATCGCACAGATTCTCTTCGTTGTCTTCCTTGTAATGCTCATCGTCTCGTTCCTGAAGGGCGGACTCAAGGGAAGCCCCCGATAAACCAAAAATTTTCACCCCCGCCGGATGCTGAACAAACGTATGATCATGAACGCCTTGAGGGCATCCAGACCCTCCCAAAGGTGAATCATACGAAGAAAAGTCCGGCAAAAATGACGACCTACGACGTTGGAATGATAGGGGAAGCCGCCGATGCAACCGGTGGCACCACCCCCGCTAGCGAATAAGGTCGATACGAAAGATTTGCTGCAGTTAACGCTGTAGCGGGGCGGGCGCTCGGGGAGGGGTGCCCGCCCCAACTTTTTTTCTGGATGAAGCGAAAAAGCCGGACCTTTCCGACGAGCGGCGCGATCGCGCTGCTGACCCTCTCATTTCCCGGCGCGGCGTGGGCCGACCGCAGGAGCCCGCTGCCAGACTGGGGAGAAGGCTACCTGACCTTCTACCTGGACAACGACCTGTTCGCAAACACCGACCGCGACTACACGAATGGCGCGCGGCTCTCGTGGATCTCGGAAAACCGGGACGTGAAGGATCTGGGCTCGGTGCAGCGCATGCTGCGGCGGCTTTCGGGAGACGAAGACAGTTTCCGGTTCTTCCAAAAGGTCACGGGCTTCGAGGATCTGGAAAAGGTCCAGTACAACTACGGCTTCTCGCTGACGCAGCTGATGTACACCCCGGAGCGGGCCGCGCCCTACGCCCAGCCACTCGGCGAACGCCGCTACGCCGGCTGGTCAGCGCTCGGTTTCTCGCTGCATGCCAAGGACGATGAAGTGCTGAACTCCGTGGAACTCCTGCTCGGCACCACCGGCTCGAATTCGCTGGCGGAGAATACCCAGGACTTCGTCCACAGCGTTCGCGGCATCGATAAGTTCAACGGCTGGGACAACCAGATCCCGAACGAGTTCACCGCCGACCTCAGCTTCGTGCAAAAGCGACGCTCCGACCTGCTGACGCGCGACCACGGCCTGATCCGCATGGATGGTCTCACCGAGTGGGGCGGACGGCTCGGCACCTTCCGGACCTCGGCGCATGTCGGCGGTTTCTTCCGCGCCGGCTACCACTTGCCGCCGGATTTCTCCGACCCGCGGCTCTCGGAAACGGCTTACTCGAACCTCTACTTCGGCAGCGCGGACGACTATCCGAACCACTGGTCGATCTATGTGCTCTTCGGCGGCACCGCCCGGGCGATCGCCTATGACGCGACCTTGGACGGGCCGATGTTCCATGACTTCGATACCGGGAGCACCCGCGAGCCCTTCGTGGCGGAGGTCTTCTGCGGCGGCGGCATTCGCTACAAGCAGGCGGAGCTGAGCTACGTTCACACGTGGCGGACGCAGGAGTATGAACAGCAGCGCGACCGCGTGGCAGACTTCGGCTCGATAGCGGTGCGGGTGAGATTCTGAATTGTCCCGCCGCGGTTGCCGTGCATCTTGGGCGCATGATTCGTCCCCTGCGGCTCGGCCTTGCATTGGCCGGCCTTTCTTCGCTCCCCCTCGCCGCTGATGATGCGACGGAACTCGCCAAGCTGCGCACCCTGGTGCGCGAACACGCGGCGGGAATGAATTTCTCCAGCATCAAGTCGCAGGGCGGCAAGGTCTTCAACGACGTGATCGTGACCGCGGTGACCCAGACCTCCGTGACCTTCCACCACGAGAAGGGCGAAGCGACCTTGAAGGCGGACGATTGCCCCGCCGTGTGGGCGGAGCTTTTCGGCTTCGGTGCCACGGAGACAACAACTGCCACGGAAGACACTCCCAAGCCATCCATGGCCAAGCCCGCGGACACCGCAGTGGCGGAGGCCATCGCCGTGATCGAAGGCGACCGCGGCACCGGCACCGGCTTCTTTTGCCGTGATGGCGAACAGACGTATCTCTACTCGGCGGCCCACGTGCTGTCCGGAAATTCCCGGCTCAAGGTGAAGCTGCGCGATGGCACGGTGATCCGGAAATTCGGTGCGCTCGAAGCCGCCGAAGGCGCCGACCTGATTCGCCTGCCGGTGGGCGAGCCCGTGCCAAAGGTGCTGGAAATCGCTGCAGCCTCCGGCGTCTCGAAGGTCGGCACTCCGGTGCTGGCGTCCGGCAATGCCGGCGGTGCCGGCACCGTTGGCTTTGAGGAAGGCAAGGTCATGGGCGTGGGACCGGAATCGATCGAGATCGATGCCCAGGTGATCCAAGGCAACAGCGGCGGTCCCATCATCCACGGCGAAACCCATCAGGCACTTGGCGTGGTGACCCACCTCACGTCCGAACGAAAGGACCTGTGGGCGAAGGGCACCCGCTTCGCCGACGTCCGGCGCTTCGGCTGCCGCCTTGACCGCACCTGGCAGTGGAAGCAGGTGCCGATCGATGCTTTCCTGAAGGAGGGTAGGACCCTTCTCGCCATCCAGCAGCAATCCGAGCTGATGATCGCCGCAATGCAGCCGGACAAATGGAAGGAACAGATTTTCCAAGACCAGCGCGACAATCCGCTGGCCCGCGACATCGCCGCGCTCCAAGCATGGATCACCCAGCAGCAGGGCGGCCAGCGCTTCAGCGAGATGGACCGCAAGAAGCGCCTCCGCGGGATCTTCGACGGTGCCCGCCACCGCTCGCGCGCCCAGATGGCGGAGTTCAAGTGCGATGGCTTCACCTGGTTCCACCGCGAGTCCGGAAAGCAGGAAATCAAGACCCGCGAGGAAATCGACAAGGCCTACGAGGACGCGGTGAACGACGTCCGTTAGGCCACCCCACGCGATCGCGTAGGGCGGCCGAGCGAATCCGGAATTGACCCCTAAGGGTATTCCCGTAGTCTCCCGGCGCCGCCCGGCCTACACCGGCGGCCAAGGCACTCCCCCCCTGCCGAGATGCAACCAGAAACACCACGCCGCCTTTCCCCGGTCGGCCTCCAATTCGGAGGTACTGGAGGCGCACGGTTGCATCGCTGTTTGTCTCGTTACTCGCCGCGACACCGCGTGCGTTCGTTCTCCCCTCCCCGATCCTAGTCTGCTGCTGCTGGATCGTGGTCCTTGCCTTTCACCCTCACCCTGCAAGACCCCGATGAACCGACGAAAACGTGTAATGGCCATCGCCTCCGGCGGCGGCCACTGGGTTCAGTTGCGCCGCATCATGCCCGCGCTCGATGGCATGGATGTCTTTTACGTCAGCCTTGATCCATCGCTGGCGGCAGACGTGCCCGGCCACGACTACTACACCATCCGCGACGTCTCGCGGCGTGACCGCTTCGGTATCCTTGTAGTGGTCTCCCAGCTCATGCGAATCCTTTTCAAAGAGCGCCCGAAGGTGGTCATCACCACCGGCTCGCTGCCTGCTTTGATCGCCATGGTGCTCGCCAAGTACATCTTCGGTGCCAAGACGATCTGGATCGATAGCATCGCCAACGCCGAGAAGCTTTCGGCCTCGGGAGCCAAGGCTGGCAAGGTCGCCGACCTCTGGCTCACGCAGTGGCCTCATCTGAGCGGGCCGAACGGTCCACAACATTGGGGGGCAGTACTGTGATCTTCGTTACCGTAGGTTCGATGTTTCCCTTCGACCGCCTCATCCGCGTCATGGACGAGTGGACGGCGGCCCAAGGCCGCACTGATGTCTTCGCCCAGATTGGCAACGGCACCTATGAGCCGAAGCACATGAAGTGGACGCGCAAGCTCGACCAGCTCGACTTCGCCAAAACCGTCCAGGACTCGGAGCTGATCGTGGCTCACGCCGGCATGGGCTCCGTCATCATGGCGGACCAGTATTCCAAGCCGATCGTGCTGCTCCCCCGCATTCAGTCACAGGGCGAGCACACCACCGATCACCAGATCGCCACCGCCGCGTGGCTTCGCGACAAACCCGGCATCCATGTTGCTGACACCGATGCCGACCTCGCGCCGTCCATCGAGCTCGCCTTTTCCAACGCACGCGACACTTCGGGCAAATGGGCCGCCGCGGCCAATCCCGAGTTCCTGAAGAAGATCCGCCAATACGTTCTCGATTCCCTCTAACACCCCCCCCTCATGATCAAAGTAGGAGTAGTCGGTTTGGGAAAAATGGGACTGTCCCATTTTTCCATCGTCAATGCCCACCCGGACGCGGACGTCACCGTCTGCGATGCCACTGGCTTCCTCGTGGACGGCCTGGTCAAGTACACCAAGGTGAACGCATACAAGGACTTCGACGATCTGCTCGAAAAAGAGCCGCTCGATGCCGTGATGATTGTCACCCCCTCGAAGATGCACGCCGGCATGGTGCGCAAGGCCTTGGAAAAAGGTCTGCACGTCTTCTGTGAAAAGCCATTTTGTCTCGATTGGAAGGACTCCGAGGAGTTGACCAAGCTCGCGGAAGAAAAGGGCCTCGTTAGCCAAGTGGGCTACCACTACCGCTACGTCGGCGCCTTCCAAGAAGTGAAGCGCATCATCGACAGCGGCGCGCTCGGCGAAATCACCCACGTGCTCGCGGAAGCCTACGGTCCGGTCGTTCTTCGTCCGAAGGGTTCCACCTGGCGCACGCAACGTTCCGAAGGCGGTGGCTGCCTCTACGACTACGCCGCTCACGCGATCAATCTCGTGAACTGGTACTTCGGCGAACCTTCCGGTGTTTCCGGCACCGTGCTGAATAGCATCTTCTCCGCCGATACCGACGACGAGGTTTATAGTACTTTGCTCTACCCGTCCGGCATGAGCGCCCACCTCTCGGTGAACTGGAGCGATGAGTCCCAGCGCAAGATGTCCACGCGCATCACCATGACCGGCACCAATGGCCGCCTCTACGCGGACCGCCAGGAGTGCCAGCTCTACCTGCGCGAGCCCGTTGAAGCACTGCCCGAATACACCAAAGGCTGGAACGTGCGCTACACCACCGACCTCACCAAGGAAGTGGACTTCTACCTCCGCGGTGAAGAGTACTCCGCGCAGATTGATGACTTCGTCAAAGCCATCATCCAGAAGCGGGTGAACACGAACAACACCTTCCGCGAGGCTGCCGCGACCGACAAGACGATCGCCATGATTATCGCTGACAAGGACCGCTCACCCTCGAATTCCCGCGCCACCCCTGTCGTCGCTGCTACCAAAAAAGGATGGTTCAGCCGCAAGTAACCTCTTCCCTCCCCCACCCCATGGACAATCTACTTTTCGGCGACAATCAGTTCTTCGGCGTCAACCACATGTCGGAGGAGAAGGCCCGGGCGCAGCAAATGCAGTTCCAGAACAACTCCGCCATCATCGACGTTCTCGACGCCGCCTATGAGGAAGGCGTGAAGACCTTCATGTGCACCACGCACGAACGCATCTCGGAGATCTGCGACCACGTCCGTGCCAATCCGGCGAAGTACGAGGGCTTCCAGTTCTACCCGTGCATGCCCTACGCCCACAAATACAACAACGCCGTCACCGAGCACGGCATGCTGGGCGCGCTCAATCAATTCCTGCCTGACGAAGGCCTGTTCAAGACCGCACTCAAGGGCGGCATGGCGGTGGCGAAGAAGGATGTCGAAGGCCTCGCGACCATCCTCATCGACATGGAGATGAAGATGTTCAAGGACCTCTCCACACCCGTCATCTTCCTCCAAAACGTGGTGGTGGACCTGCTCCTCGGCATGGGCTTCTACGAGGCCTTCCGTATTTTCCACGATCACGTCCGCACCAAGTACAACGCGGAAGCCGGCTTCATCACCATGAACATGCCGATGCTGTTAGACGCGCTCGAAAGCGTCGGCATCGAGAACCCGATCATCTGCTCGAACATCAACAAGATCGGCTTCCGTATGTGCGGCGGCTTCGACAAGTATGTCGAGACGATGCGCGACCGTAAGGTCCGCGCCATCGCGATGTCCGTCTTTGCCTCCGGCGCACTCAAGCCCGATGAAGCGATCGAGTGGGTATCGAAATTGCCGAACCTCAAGTCGATCGTCTTCGGCGCCTCCAGCCGCCGCAACATCCGCAGCACCCGCGAGCTGGTGGACAAGCACTTCGCCGTCCCCGCATAAGCCGGCGAGATTCACATCTTAAAAGCGAACACACGACCTCGGGCAACCGGGGTCGTGTTGGTTTTTTGGTGGGACGCCCCCGCTCACAGCTGGTTCGGCGCGATCATCTCCTCCAGAGCCAAAGGCGCGCGCCATACCAGCCTAGGCCGCAGGCCTAGGGAAGATCCACCCCAAGGCTCAAGAGGACCAAAGGTACGATCCATAAGGCCCGCGTCATGTCGCGCGCACCCGCGGGGAACCGTTGCGCTGAAAACCGACAAGCCAATCTTCTTCCGTCATTCATTTCGTCGTCGCCAGACGAATGCCGAGGAAGACGAACAGAGCCCCTGCAGCCCGGTTCAGAATCTCCCCGAACGTGGTGCTGCCACGGAGGCGGTCGCCGAGCAACGACGAGAACCACGCCAAGCACAGGCACCAGATCGTGCCGGTGATGGTAAAGCAGAGACCGAGCACAATGAACGCCGCGAATTTCGAAGAACTGTCCGCAGCGATGAACTGCGGCATGAAAGCCAGGAAGAACAAGGCCACCTTCGGATTGAGGACATTCGTAATCAGGCCCTGTCGATAAATCGCACCGAAGCCCGATGAGGAGAAGCCTTTCGGAATGCTGGCTGCCTCCGCGCGACTGAAGAGCATCCGGCATCCGAGATAAATCAGATACGCGGCACCCGCGAGCTTCACCGCCAGGAACGCGGAAGCGGACGCCGCGAGCAGCGCCGACAGGCCGAGAGCGGCGGCAAACGTGTGGACCAGCGAACCCGTGGCGATGCCGAGCACGGAAGCGATGCCCGCGCTGCGGCCCTGCACCATGCTGCGCCCGAGGATATAGAAGGTGTCCGGCCCTGGCGTGAGGTTCAGGACGATGCCGGTGACAAGAAAGACGCCGAAGTCGTGAATGCCGAGCATAGTGGATTGCCGAATGAGTCCCAAGTCGCCTGATGCGGAAGCCTCCGCGATCAGCGCCACGCCTGTGAACTCATTCAGACTCCATTCTGCAAGACCGATCTGGAATCCGCAGCCTCACTCCGGCAGCGGCTCGAAAATCAGCACCACGAACTTCCGGTCGCCAGTGGCAGGCACTTCAACGACGTAGTGCTCACGCTGCTCCGACGTCATGGCCTGTATGTCTTCCGGTGCCAGTGAGACAATCCGGTTCTCCACCGCCGTGATGTCCGCAGGGGTGCTGCTCGCGTGCAGGTAGTAGTGGCCCACCGGCTTGAGTTCCGGACAGACGATCTGGATCGCCGCCGGACCCACCGTGCACGCCAAGCGGAAGGTCAGGTCATCGCTCGGATCGCTCGGATCCATTCCCAGCCGGAACTCAGCGAAGTTGTCCAAGCCGCCGCCATCGGAGTCCGCGGATCCCTGTCCGGCCAGATTGTGCGCTCCGAGCCAGTCGTTGAAGCCCAGCGTGGTCTTGGTGACCGTGGCCGCCGTGGAGAGGCGATTCGCCGCGTCCTTTGCCCGCACCTCGAAGCTGTAGGAGGTGCCACTGGCCAGTCCTTGGACGCTGTAGCCCAAGGTCGTCACCGTCGCGAGGGGTGTCTCTTCCCCGCTACGGTGGATCTCGTAGCCCACCACGCCGACATTATCGGTGGCAGCCGTCCACGAAAGATGGATCGC
>Ga0307406_10000786_pt1 | contig 17777 bp, 12 predicted proteins | sample 322Cmetagenome_3_FD_203706 | JGI IMG/M metagenome (GOLD analysis project Ga0307406, IMG submission 203706) | Maize rhizosphere microbial communities from greenhouse at UC Davis, California, United States - 322HYB-C-2 | ecosystem: Host-associated > Plants > Roots > Rhizosphere > Soil | place...
CCGCGAACAGGCCTGGTTCGACGTGTTCGCCTGGTCGGGCCGCGACCTGTACCGCCCCGGCGAAACCGTGCGCCTGTCGGCGCTGTTGCGCGACCAGGACGGCAAGCCGGTCGACAGCAAGGGCAAGGCGCTGCAGCCGCTGTTCCTGCGTTACGTGCAGCCGGACGGCAAGACCTTCCTGGAAACGCGCCTGCAGCCCGACGCGCAGGGCTACGTGCGGCATGCGCAGCTGATTCCCGCCGACGCCGCCACCGGCCGTTGGCGCGTCGAATTCCGTACCGACCCGAGCAGCAAGGAAGCGGTGCAGGGCATGACCCTGCGCATCGAGGAATTCCTGCCCGAACGCCTGAAGCTCGAACTCGATGCGCCGGCCGTGCTCAAGCCTGGGCAGCCGTTCAAGCTCGGCGTCGATGCCGCCTACCTGTACGGCGCGCCCGCCGCGGGCAACCGTTTCACCGCCAAGCTCGCGGTGATGATCGAGCAGCATCCGCTGGAGCAGTTGCCGGGCTATTTCTTCGGCGACCCGACCATCACCCTGCCCAAGGAAGCCAAGGACGTCGTCGACACCAGCCTGGGCGCCGACGGCAAGTTGCAGCAGGACATTGCCTTGCCCGACGAGGCCAAGCCGGTCAGCACCATCGCCGCGATCGTCACCGGCAGCGTCTACGAGACCGGCGGCCGCAGCGTCAACCGCAGCCTCAAGCGCGTGCTGTGGCCGGCCGATGCGCTGGTTGGCGTGCGCCCGCTGTTCGACGACAAGGACGGCACCGACGCCGACGGCAACGCCGGCTTCGAGATCGCCCGCGTCGGCAGCGACGGCAAGCCGCGCCCGGCCACCGGCCTGCGCGTGACCCTGATCCGCGAGCACCGCGACTATCACTGGAACTACGGCGACGAAGGCGGTTGGGACTACGACTTCACCCGCCGCTACGAAGACATCGAAGTGCGCAACGTCGACGTCGGCGCCGCGCCGGTCAAGCTGAACTTCCCGGTCAAGTGGGGCGAGTACCGGGTCGACGTCTACGACCCGGCGACCAAGCTGACCACGCGCTATCCGTTCCGCGCCGGCTGGAGCTGGGACGACCAGAACCGCGGCCTCGACGCGCGTCCCGACAAGGTCAAGCTCGCGCTCGACAAGACCGCGTACAAGGCCGGCGACACGCTTGAAGTCACCCTGACCCCGCCGCACGCGGGCCCGGGCCTGTTGATGGTGGAGAGCGACCGCATGCTGTACGTGCAGTCGATCGATGCCAAGGCCGGCAGCAAGTTCAAGATCCCGGTCACCGCCGACTGGGAGCGCCACGACGTCTACGTGACCGCACTGGTGTTCCGCGGCGGCAGCGCGCCGAGCAAGATCACCCCGGCGCGCGCGGTCGGCGTGGCCCACGTCAAGATGGACCGGCGCGAGCGCAAGGTCGCGGTCGGCCTCAACGTGCCCAAGCTGATGCGTCCCGAGCAGGATCTGCCGGTGATCGTCAGCGCGCCGCAGCTGGCCGGCAAAGAGGCCTACGTGACCGTGTCCGCGGTCGACCTGGGCATCATCAACATCACCCGCTTCCCGGTGCCGGACGCGGCCGCGCATTTCTTCGCCCAGCGCCGTCTCGGCGTCGACGGCTACGACGTGTACGGACGGGTCATCGAAAGCTACGAAGGCGAGACCGCCAAGATCCGCTTCGGCGGCGACATGGCCTTGCAGGCGTTGCCGCAGGCGCGGCGCCCGACCGCGCGCGTGCAGACCGTCGATCTGTTCGCCGGTCCGGTCAAGCTCGACGCTCAGGGTATCGCCCGGATCAAGCTGGCGGTGCCGGACTTCAACGGCACCCTGCGCGTATCGGCCCTGGTCTATGCCGGCGGCAGCTACGGCAATCGCGACGCCGAAACCGTGGTGCGCGCGCCGGTGCTCGCCGAGGCCAGCACGCCGCGCGTGCTCGCGCCCGGCGACAAGAGCAACGTCACCCTGGACGTGCAGAACTTCACCGGCAAGCCGGGCGAGTTCGAGGTGCGCGTGGAAGGCATCGGCCCGCTCGGCCTGTCCGACGGCCAGCACAAGCTCTCGCTCGGCGTCGAAGCCAAGCGGACCCTGACCTTCCCGATCGTCGCGCGCGAGGGCTATACGACCGCGCAGGTGCGGGTGCGGGTGGACGGCAACGGCTACAAGGTCGATCGCCGCTACGACGTGCCGGTGCGCCCGGCCTGGCCGTCGGTGCTGCGTTCGCGCACGCGCGTGCTCGACGAGCTCGGCACGGTCCAGCTCGGCGCCGACTTCGCCGACGGGCTGATGCCCGATTCGGTCAACGCGCGCATGGTGATCAGCGCCTTGCCGCCGATCCCGTTCGCCAGCGCCTTGCAGGGCGCGCTGGAATACCCGTACGGCTGCGCCGAGCAAACCACGAGCAAGGGCTATGCCGCGCTCGAACTCGACGACGCCACCGCCAAGATGCTCGGCGCCAAGGGCCTGGACGCCAAGCAGCGGCGTGCGCGCATGGAAGGTGCGTTCGGCCGTCTGGCGGCGATGCAGATCGGCTCGGGTCACTTCTCGATGTGGGGCGACGGCGACTACGTCAATCCGGCGATCACCCCGTACGTGGTGGAGTTCCTGCTTGATGCGCGCGACGGCGGCTTCGCCGTGCCCGAGGCGATGCTGCAGAAGGCGTTGAAGGTGCTCAATGAGGATCTGCTCTCGGGCAATGCCTCGTTCTACGGCTACGACCGCCGCGAACACCTCAAGTTCGCCTATCAGTCCCACGCCGGCTACGTGCTCGCACGGGTCAACCGGGCGCCGCTGGGCACCTTGCGCGCGCTCTACGACAACGACCGCAAGCAGAGCCTGACCGGCCTGCCGCTGGTTCACCTCGGCCTGGCCTTGTCGCTGCAGGGCGACAAGGGCCGCGGCGCCAAGGCGATCAAGGAAGGTTTCGCGCGCGACCCGGCCGAACGCCCCGAGTACCTCGGCGACTACGGCAGCCGCCTGCGCGACGACGCCTTGATGATCGCCCTGGTGCACGAGCACAAGCTGTCCAAGCCCGAGTACGAGGCGCGCGTGGTCGGCATGGGCCGCGAGCTCGACGCGCGCCGCAACAGCGGCTGGCTGTGGCTCAGCACCCAGGAGCAGGTCGCCCTGGCGCGGCTCGGCAAGGCCTTGATGGCGGACCAGAGCAAGCAGATCTCCGGCCGCTGGACGGTCGGCGACAGCGCCTCGGACGCCGACCCGGCCAAGTTGATCGGCCGCGTGTTCGACTACGCCGCGCTCGCCCGCGGAGTGAGCTTCAGCCCGAGCGGCCAGCCGCCGTTGTACGCCAGCATGGAAATCGCCGGCGTGCCGCGCACCGCGCCGGCCGCGGACAGCTCGATGATCGAAGTCGGGCGCAAGTACTACACCACCGAAGGCAAGGAATGGTCGGGCGGCGGCCTGGTCGAAGGCGAGGCGCTGATCGTGCAGGTCACCATCAAGGCCCGTCGCGCGATGCCGGATGCGTTGCTCACCGACCTGTTGCCGGCCGGCCTGGAGATCGAGAACTTCAACCTCGGCGACGCCAAGCAGTGGGCCGGCGTGGTGGTCGACGGGATCGAGATCTCCGAACGCAGCAGCGCCGCCGAAGTCCGCCACGAAGAGTTCCGCGACGACCGCTACATCGCCGCGCTCAAGCTCGAGCAGAACCAGACCGCGCGGGTGTTCTATCTGGTGCGTGCGGTCACGCCCGGCACGTATACGGTGCCGCCGTCGCTGGTCGAGGACATGTACCGTCCCGATCTGCGCGGCGTCGGCCGGGCCTCGCCGGCCTCGCTGACGGTGCGTCAGCCTTGATCCGGAGCAGGGCGGCGGGAAGCGCGATGCTTTCCGCCGCGCTGGCCTCGCTGCTGGCGGCCTGTACGCTGCCGGCAGCGCCGGCGGCGTCGGACCCAGCGCCGCAGGCGACGGCGACCGCCGATGCCACCGCGGTCGCCGTAGCCGAGGCTGGGGCCAGCCCGGCCCCGCCTGTCGTCGAAGCGGCGCCGCCGGCCCATCCCTTGCAGGTCGCCGCCGAGGCCTTGATGCGCAAGGACACGCCGGAATTCGACCGTTACTACGCCGACTACGCGATCGGCGACCTCGATCGCGACGGCCGCGACGACATCGCGGTCGAGTACGGCATCGGCGAAGAGGGGGCGATGCGCCATGTCGCCAATCAGGTGCGCATGCTGATGGCGCGCGAAGGCGGGCTGCAGTTGCTGGCCGACGACGGCGAGAATCTGTTCGGCTATTGCGCGGCCCTGCGCGGCATCGTCGACGGCGTGCTGCGGGTCGATGCGCTGGAAGCCTGCATGGTGCCGTTCCCGAAGGCCATCGCGCATCACCGTTACGAATGGTCGGGGCAGGGCTTGCGCCCGCTCGATGAGGAATCGCCCGAGCAACGCGTCCTGTCGCAGTTGGCCGAAATCGAAACCGCATTGCGCGAACGACGCGATGAGGTGCTGATACGCCATCTGCGCGAGCACCCCTTGTCGATCCGCCCCGGCGCGGCGCCGGCACCGGCCGAGCAGGGCATCGACCGCTCCTTGTTCGTCGATGCGCCGCGGCGCGAGGCTTTCGCCACGGCGGTCGAGCGCTTGCGCAAGGCGGGGTTGCAGTCGCTCGGCAGCGACGAATGGCAGGCCACGGTGCGCGGCCGCGACGCCAGCAGCAGCGGCGAGTATCGGTTGCAGATCGATCTGAGCCCGGATCAGGGCCTGATCGAGACCGACGATGCCAGCTACGTGGTCGATGCCGAGGTCATGCTGGAATGGCCGCAGCGCGACGGCAGCCATTACCACGCCAATTTCCGCCTGATCGAAGGCGAGCTGTACCTGCTCGGTCACAATTCCGATGAAGTCTGACGCCTTCTGAACCTACGCGACCGGCTCCGTGCGAGTCGGTTGGTCCGTATTACCCGCGGTCCGGCCCGAGGCTGCGACCGACACCCACGCAAGGAGCGAACATGCGCAAGATCGCAGTACTGTCCCTGATGCTCGGCCTGGCCGCCTGCCAGTCGGGCACCGACGCCGCGCCGGCCGATGCGGCCGCGCCGAAGGATCTATCCGTCGCAGCGCCGGCGGCGCCCGCGCCGGCGGCCACCGCCGAGGCGCAAAAAGTCACCGCCGAGCGCGCCTTCGCGGCCTTGCGCAAGCTCGACCCCGGTTTCGAACGGCTGGGCTTCGAACACTTGGTCGGCGATCTCGACCGCGACGGTCACGACGATGTCGTGGTCTTGTTCGGTCAGGGCACGCCCGATGCGACCATGGCCGCGTCGAAGAAACTCGTGGTGCTGATGAGCCGCGGCCAGGACTTCCAGGCGCTGCCGCAAGCCGGCATGCCGGAGTTCTGCCCGGAGCTCGACAAGATCTCGGCCGGCCGCCTGTACCTGCGCGCGATCGACATCTGTTCGGCGGCGCGCCCCAAGACCACCGATTATTACGTCTACGCCTGGAACGGCCAGACCGTCGCCCAGGCCGAGCACCAGAGCCGGCAACAGCGCGTCCTGGCCGAACTCGCCGAGCTCGGCCGGGCCTTCCGCATGCGCGACAAGAACAGCGTGCTCGGCCGCATGAACTTCCCGCTCGAGGCCATCGGCCTGCCGATCTACGAGACCGAGCTGGAAAAAGCCGCCAAGGCCGCCGGCGGCAAGATCGATCGCGCCATGGCCGAGAAGCACTACACCGACCTGTTCCCGGATTCGCGCGCCGACACCTATGCCGAGACGATCGAGCAGGTGACCGGCCAGACCTTCCAGAGCGAGCCGGACGGAACGCTGGTGGGGATGCGCAAGCGGCAGCGCGGCAAGACCGAGGAGGCGTATTCGATCAGCATCCGCCCCGACCCGGACGCCGACCGTGAGGAGGGCAACGACGAGCTCATCGACGCCGAGGTGTCGGTGATCGCAGCGGCGGCCGAAGAGGTGGAAGTGGCCGACGGCGAAGGCGGCAAGAGCGTCGAACGCCAGGAGGGCGCCGAAAGCCTGATCCTGTACCTCATCGATGGGCGCCTGCGCCTGGCCGCGTTCAACGTCGCAGGCTGAGCGCCTGCCGCGCGCGCCGCTGCCTCCCCGGCAACGGCGCGCCGCGCTGACGTAAGCTGATCATGGTCTTTGCCGGTCGTAACGTGTCCACCCTGTCCACCGAAACCTCCGTTCCGCCCCGGCGCGAGCCGTCCCGACGCGGTTCGCCCCGGCGCCGTGTCGTGCTGAAAACGCTGTTGGCGCTGATGCTGTTCGCGATCGTGGCGATGCTGCTCGATCTCGCGTTTCCGTTGCCGCTGCCGAAACCGCGCGACGCCGGCGCGGTCGTCACCGCGTCCGACGGTACACCGCTGCGCGCCTTCGCCGACCGCGACGGCGTCTGGCGTTATCCGGTGCGCGACAGCGAGGTCTCGCCGCTGTATCTGCAGGCCTTGCTGAACTACGAAGACCGCTGGTTCTGGAAGCACCCGGGCATCAATCCGGTGGCGATGCTGCGCGCCGCCGGGCAATGGCTGCGCAGCGGCCGCGTGGTCTCGGGCGGCTCGACCCTGACCATGCAGGTGGCGCGCATCCTCGACGCCGCGCCCGGGCAGAACCGGCGCAGCCTGTGGTCGAAGAGCCGGCAGATGCTGCGCGCCGTGCAGCTCGAAGTGCATTTGTCCAAGCGCGAAATCCTCGGCCTGTATCTCAACCGCGCACCGTTCGGCGGCACCGTCGAAGGCGTGGAAGCGGCGAGTTGGGCGTATCTCGGCAAACCCTCGTCGCGTCTGTCGCATGCCGAGGCCGCCCTGCTGACGGTACTGCCGCAATCGCCGAGCCGGCTGCGGCCGGATCGCGAGCCCGAGCGTGCGCGCAAGGCGCGCGACAAGGTGTTGCAACGCATGGCGGCGCTGAAGGTCTGGTCGCAGGACGAAGTCGCCGACGCCCGGGTCGAACCGGTGGTCGCGCGCTCGCTGCAACCGCCGCGTTACGCGCCGTTGCTGGCGCAGCGGTTGCGCGTGGAGAACCCCAAGGCCTTGCGGGTCGCGTCGACCATCGACCTGGAGCTGCAACGCACCTTGGAAGATCGCGTATCGGCGTATTTCTCCAGCCTGCCCGAGCGCACCTCGGCGGCCTTGCTGGTGGTCGACAACGCCAGCCTGGAAGCGCGCGCTTATGTCGGTTCGGTGACCTTCGGCGATGCCGCGCGGCTCGGCCACGTCGACATGGTCAAGGCCTGGCGTTCGCCGGGCTCGACCTTGAAGCCGTTCCTGTACGGACTGGCGCTCGACGACGGCCTGATCCATTCCGAAAGCCTGTTCGTGGATGCGCCGCAATCCTTCGGCGGTTATCGCCCAGGCAATTTCGATACCGCCTTCAACGGCCCGGTCGGCGCAGCGACGGCCTTGCGCCTGTCGCTGAACATCCCCGCGGTCGATCTGCTCGATCGGGTCGGCCCCTCGCGTTTTTCCGCGCGCCTGGCCCATGCCGGCATCGACCTGCAGTGGCCGCGCGGCGCGACCCCGAACCTGGCGATGATCCTCGGCGGCACCGGTGCGCGCCTGGAGGACTTGGTAGGCGCCTATTCGGCGTTCAACCGCGACGGCATCGCCGGGCGCGTGCGCTATCAGCGCGATGCGCCGACGCTGGAACGGCGGCTGTTGTCGCCGGGCGCGGCCTGGATCGTGCGCGAGATCCTCGAAGCCAACCCGCGTCCCGGCAGTGTCGAGGAAACCTTCGATACCCGCGGCCGGCCGCGGGTGGCATGGAAGACCGGCACCAGCTACGGCTTCCGCGATGCCTGGGCGCTCGGCAGCACGCGCGGCTACACGGTCGGGGTCTGGGTCGGGCGGCCGGACGGCACGCCTTTGCCGGGCCAGTACGGTGCGGTGACCGCCTTGCCCTTGTTGTTCGAGGTGATCGACAGCCTGCCGCGGCAGAACGGCGACGCCGCGCTGCGGCCGCCGCCGAAGAACGTCGAGCAGATCGAGATCTGCTGGCCGCTCGGCATCGCGCCGGACCCGCAGGCGCCCGAACTCTGTCACCGGCGTCTGCAAGCGTGGACGCTCGACGGCTCGGTGCCGCCGACCTTCGCCGAACGCGATGCGCGCTTGTGGAACGCTGGGCTCGAGCGTTACCAGGCCGATGCGCGCAGCGGCCTGCGCCTGTCCGGCGAATGCAGCCAGCCGCACGAACGCCAGTCGCGCGAACTCGCGCGTTGGCCGGCGCTGGCCTCGCCCTGGCTCGCCGCCGACACCCGCAAGGCTGCGCGCCTGCCGCCGCTGGCGCCGGACTGCAGCGACGACGGTCGCGATGCGGTCGAGGAGCTGCGCATCGAAGGCATCGACGACCAGGCCACATTGGCGCGCGCGCCCGGCAACGCGACGCCGCTGCGCCTGTCGATCCGCGCGCTCGGCAGCGATGCGCGGGTGCGCTGGTTGCTCGACGGGCGCCTGATCGGCGAATCGCAGGGACGTGCGCGTTTCGACCACGACTTCGGCGAAGTCGGCGAGCACACACTGACCGCGTTGGCCGATACCGGCGCCTGGTCGCGGGTGAGGTTCCGGGTGTTGCGCTAGGGCGCGCACGAAGCGCGAGTCGGTCCTCGCAGGAGGATTCCCGGCGCTTGACGAAGAAACATACCAAAGGTAACTTACATCTAGTAAGTTACCTTTGGTAATTAATCTTTCTTCTGCCGGATACCCTCATGAACGCACTCATCGTCGTCGCCCATCCCGACCCGCAATCGCTGACCCATGCCGTCGCCGCGCAACTGGCGGACGGGTTGTCGCAGTCGGGCCACGCCTTCGAGATCGCCGACCTGGCGGCCGAGGGCTTCGACCCGCGCTTCAACCACGACGACGTCGCCGGCTTTTACCTGCGCGCTGCCGCGCCCGAGGACGTGCGAGCCGAGCAGGCGCGGATCGACCGGGCCGATGCGTTGGCCCTGGTGTTCCCGGTGTACTGGTGGTCGATGCCGGGCCTGTTGAAGGGCTGGATCGACCGCGTATTCGCCAACGGCTGGGCTTATGAGGAAAAGGACGGGCGGGTGGTCAAGAAACTGCAGCGCCTGCGCGTGCATTTGCTCGGCGTCGGCGGGGCCGGCGCCGGCACCTACGTCAAGCACGGTTACGGGGCGGCGATGAAGACCCAGATCGACCACGGCATTTTCGATTACTGCGGCGCCCGCGTGCTGACCTCGGAGCTGCTGCTGCATACCAACCCCGACGAAGCCGCCGCCCACCTGCATACGGCCTTCGCGCTCGGCCGCGGCCTGTTCGCCGAGGCTGCGCAGGGCGAGGCGGCCTGAGGCGGCGCAGCGAATGGGAAGTTCGCGGTTGCGACCAGGCCGCTCCTGCATGAGCGACTGTGTCCTGCCCCTGTAGGAGCAGCGTGAGCCGCGATCACGGGACGTGAAGCGTTCGCACCGCCTTCGCGAGTAATCGAAGATGTGAACTACCGCGGGTAGGGGCGGCGTGAGCCGCGATCACGGGACGTGAAGCGTTCGCACCGCCTTCGCGAGTAATCGAAGGCGTGAATTATCGCGGGACAGGGACAGACGCCATCGTCCTGAGTGTGCGACCGTCCGGGAACGATCGCGGTCGCGGCTCACGCCGCTCCTACAGGGGCGGGGCGAGCCGCGGCCGTTGGCTGTTGCGGCTTATCCGCCGGTCCAGCCGTTGAGCAGGTCGGCCAGTTCGTCGGCGTGTTCTTCTTCCTGCGCCAGGATGTCCTCCATCAGACGCTTGGTGGTGGTGTCCTGGTCGCCGATGTAATCGATGATCTGCCGATAGCTGTCGATCGCGATGCGTTCGGCGACCAGATCTTCCTTGACCATGTCGCGCAGGTCGGTGCCTTCGACGTATTCGGCGTGCGCGCGCTTGGACAGCACGTCGGGATTGAAATCGGGGGCGCCGCCGAGCTGGACGATGCGTTCGGCGATGCGATCGGCATGCGCCTGTTCTTCGTTGGCGTGTTCGAGGAATTCGGCCTTGATCGCGTCGGCCATCAGGCCGCTGGCCATGAAGTAGTGGCGCTTGTAGCGCAGCACGCAGACGATCTCGGTCGCCAGGGCTTCGTTGAGCAGCTTGATTACCGCCTCGCGGTCGGCGCGGTAGCTGTCGGTGATCGCGCCGTCTTCGATGTGCTTGCGGGCACGCGCGCGAATGGTGGCGAGGTCGGTGACGAACGCCGAGGGGGTGGCGGCGGACGACGGCGTGGAGGCCGGACGGGCGGTCTTGCTGACGGGCTTGGCAGGCATGGTGCCTCCTGGCTGGTCGGGGGAAGAGAAGCGGGGAACCTCGTGCAAGCGGGTGAAGAGGAAACGCAGCGGCGCGTCGATGGAGTCGATGAAGCGAGCGGCCCGGACCTGTGGCGATCCGGGCCGGCCGGGGCTCAGACCTGTTGCAGCATGTATTCGGCCGAGGACACGCGGTACTCGCCGGGTTCTTCGACGTGCAGTTGCTTGACCACGCCATCGTCGGCGTACAGGGCGAAGCGCTTGGCGCGCGTGCCCATGCCGTAGGCGCTGGCGTCGAGCTCCAGGCCGAGCGCGCGGGTGAAGTCGCCGTTGCCGTCGGCCAGCATGATCATGCCGTCGGGCGCGTGCTGGCTTTGGGCCCAGGCCTGCATCACGAACGGGTCGTTGACGGCCAGGCACAGCACTTCGATGCCCTTGTCGCGGAACTCCTGGAAATGCTGGACGAACCCGGGCAGGTGCTTCTCCGAGCAGGTCGGGGTGAAGGCGCCCGGCACCGCGAACAGCACGGCCTTGCGGCCGTCGAACAGGGCCCGGGTATCGACGCTCTCGATGCCTTCGTTGATGCGCTTGAGTACGACTTCGGGAAGGCGTTCGCCGACCTGGATGCTCATGGAAATCTCCTGTGGGGGTTCGAGTCTAGGCAGCAGGTGCTAAATACCGCGTCAACGCGACTTGAAATCGCGGTCGTCGCCGCCATGCTGTCAGGCTAATGATGCGTCAAGACGGCGTGAGTGGGCTGCGCCGCGTATGGCGCTTGCGAGTGGGGAGCACCGATGCAGTTCAAGGATTACTACGAAACCCTCGGCCTGGAACCGAGCGCGGGCGAGGCCGAGATCAAGACGGCCTATCGTCGCCTGGCGCGAAAGTATCATCCCGATGTCAGCAAGGAGGCCGGCGCCGAGGAGAAGTTCAAGGCCGTCAACGAGGCCTACGAGGCGCTGCGCGACCCACAGAAGCGCACGGCCTACGATCAGCTGCGCGCACGCGGCTACCGGCCCGGCGACGAAGTGCAGCCCAGCGCGGGCGGCTATGGCGGCGGCAGCCCGGACTTCGAGGAGATCTTCGCCGGCGGTGGCGCCGGCGGCGGTTTCAGCGATTTCTTCGAGACCCTGTTCGGGCGCGGCCGCTCGGCGGCCGGCGGTTTCGGCCAGCAGAGCGCCCGCAGCGCGCCGCCGCGCGGCGATACCCGGGCCAAGCTCGCGGTGTCGCTGGAAACGGTCTACCAAGGCGGCAGCATCCGCATTTCGGTCAACAACAAGACCCTCGACGTGCGTGTGCCGAAGGGCGTGCGCCCCGGCCAGCTGATCCGCCTGGCCGGGCAGGGCGCGCACGGCGACCTGCTGCTCGAGATCGAATACGCCGCGCATCCGCATTTCGAAGTCGACGGCCGCAACGTGATCTACATGTTGCCGTTGGCGCCGTGGGAAGCCGCGCTCGGCGCGACCATCAGCGTGCCGACCCTGGGCGGCCCGGTCGAGCTCAAGATCCCGGCCAACTCCGAAGCGGGGCGCAAGCTGCGCCTGCGCGGCCGCGGCCTGCCGGGCACCCAGGCGGGCGACCAGATCGTCGAGTTGGAAGTGCTGGCGCCGCGCGCGGAAACGCCGGCGCAGCACGATGCCTACGAGGCGATGCGGGTGGCCTTCGGCGAGGATTGGCGGCGGGTCTGAGCGCCGCCGCGGCCATCGGCCGCGTGCGGCGTCATGGCCGGTCGACTGCGATGCCGCAGCCGGTGCGGCGTGATGCGAGTCCGCCGCCGATGCGCTGAAGCGGCCTTGGAAACGACAAACCCGGCTTGCGCCGGGTTTGTTCGTTCTGCTGCGAGGCGCCGGCCTGCCGGGCCCGCGTGCCGCATTCAGGCGGCCGAAGGCAGCAACTGCGCGATGATCTCGGACAGATCGGTCTCGCTGAACGGCTTGGTGATGTAGGCCTTGGCGCCCTGGCGCATGCCCCAGACGCGGTCGGTGTCCTGGTCCTTGGTCGTGACCAGCACGATGGGAATGTGTTTCGTCGTGGATTCGCGGCAAATCGAGCGCGTCGCCTGGAACCCGTTGAGGTTCGGCATCACCACGTCCATCAGGATCATATCGGGCAGCTCGCGCTTGGCCGCTTCGACGCCGGCGGCGCCGTCCTCTGCGGTCAAGGCTTCATGCCCCAGTTTTTCGACGATGCGACGAATGCCCATCAGCTGGGACGGCGAATCGTCGACGATCAGAATACGCGCCATGTGTTTCCCCCAAGAACCTGCGGCCGATTGTAGCGACGCGCCGCGCCGCTGCAATGCCAACTAGATCACGACGAGGGTCCGGCCGACCGAACCGCCGGCCAACATGCCCGGAAATACCTGCGGCAGCTCGGCCAGACCGACTTCGCGGGTGCAGATCCGGTCCAGATGCGCGGGCTTCCAGTCGCTGCCCAGGCGCTGCCAGATCTCGTCGCGGATGCTTCTTGCGGTGCCCGCCGAGGCCACGCCGAGCAGCGACACGCCGCGGATGATGAACGGCATGACCGTGGTCGCCAGCTCGTGGGTGGCGGCGAGCCCGGCGGTGGCGACGTTGCCGTAGGGCGCGGTCTGGGCGAGCAGACTGGCCAGCATCGGTCCGCCGACGTTGTCCAGGCCGCCGCCGAAGCGCGCCGACTCCATCGGCCGCGCGGTCTGCAGGGCGTCGCGGCCGAGCACCTCGCGGGCGCCGATCGAGCGCAGGTAATCGCCTTGTTCCGGTTTGCCGCTGATCGCGTGCACCTCGAAGCCGGCGCGGCTGAAGATGTCCAGCGCCAGCGAACCGACGCCGCCGGTGGCGCCGGTGACCGCGAGCGGCCCCTGCGCCGGCGTCTGCCGGTTGTCGAGCATGCGGTGCAGGGCGAGCGCGGCGGTGAAGCCGGCGGTGCCGAGGATCATGCTCTCGCGCAGGCTCAGCCCCGCCGGCAGCGGAATCGTCCATTGCGCCTGCAGGCGCGCGTACTGGCCGTAGCCGCCGTCGCGCACCTCGCTGAGGCCGCAACCGGTGACCAGCACCGCGTCGCCTTCCTTGAACGCCGGATCGCTCGAGGCGACCACGTGGCCGGCGACGTCGATGCCGCCGACCAGCGGGAACCGGCGCAGGATCTTGCCTTCGCCGGTGCCGGCCAGCGCGTCCTTGAAGTTGACCGACGAGTACGCGGTCTTGATCACCACCTCGCCGGGCGCGAGATCGTCCAGGCCGACCGACTCGATGCCGCTGCGGTAGCCGCTGGCGTCGTTGTGGATGCGGAAGGCGTCGAAGGAGGCGGGTAGGGTCATTGCGTGCTCTGGCGGCGGTACGGGGCGTGGAGCGGCACCGGGTGGGGCGGGTGGATCGTGATGGGGGATGATAGCCGAGTGGGTAATCGCGGTCCTTTTTGCTGTCTGGCAGGGGCGCTCGCGCGTGGTTGCAGCCCCTTGTAGGAGCGGCGTAAGCCGCGACCAAGGGACGCGCAGACACGGCAACGCCGACGTCATTCATCGAAGCGACGTGCCGTCGCGGGGGTAGGAGCGACGCGAGTCGCGACCGCGTGGTCTCCCGTTGCGGTGTCTTCAGTCGAAAGGCGCTGAAACAACGGCAACATCAACAGCAAAGCTTCCGTCCGCTGACGCGGCCGGGTTACTTTCTTTTGCTAAGCCCAAAAGAAAAGTAACCAAAGAAAAGGGCTCTCCTTGCAAGGGCACAGGCCACGAGTTCGATGCTGTCGCCGGGATTTTCCGATAAGACGTCCCTGTCTTATCGGAAAACGGCGCACGTCCTGTGCGCCGCCCTCCGGGTCTACGGTTGCATCGCAAGTTCGGTACTGCGCCAAGCTTTCACGGCAACGGCAACGGCAACGGCAACGGCAACGGCACGGCGAAAGCAAAGGCACGGCGAAAGCAAAGGCACGGCGAAAGCAAAGGCACGGCAAAAGCAAAACTCTGCTGCCGCGCCGAAGTCCAGATGGCCCAGCCGGGGCTAAGTCTCGGCTGCGAGCACGTAACGTCGGTCAGTCGCGGCTCGCGCCGCCCCCCTGAATAGGCGACGCCATGGCGGTCAGACGACGACCGTCGGTCGGCTCGGGCTTGCGAACTAATTAATTGTTGAATTAAATATGGCGCATGGACACTGCGCCCCCCACCAAGCCGTCAGTCAGACGCGTGGCCAAAGCTGCCGCGAAGCCCGCCCCGGCCAAGCCTGCCGCCAACCCCCGCTCTGCCGGCCGCCCCGCCGCGAACAAGCGCGCACCGGGCCGGCCGGCCGCCGCCGACAACCCCGATCTGCGCGCGCGCCTGCTCGACGCGGCGATCGTCTGCTACGCCCGCCAGGGCATCGCCGCGACCTCGCTGCGCGCCATCGCCAGCGAGGCCGGGGTCAATCCGGCCCTGCTGCATTACTACTTCGGCGACAAGGAGCAGTTGCAGGAAGCGGTGAGCAACGAGCGTCTGCTGCCGGTGTTCCTGAGCCTGCGCGACAACCTGACCCGCGAGCCCGGCGACGTGATGGACCTGATCGCGGGTTTCGTCCATGGCATCGGCCAAGTCATCGCCGCGCATCCGTGGCTGCCGTCGCTGTGGGTGCGCGAAGTGCTGTGCGAGGGCGGGGCGCTGCGCGAGAGCCTGCTGCTGCAGAAGATCGGCCCGCTGGTGCCGCAGATGATGGCGCGGCGTTTCGCCGAGGCGCAGCAGCGCGGGCAGATCAATGCCGACCTGGACCCGCGCCTGCTGATGGTGAGCCTGGTCGGCTTGACCCTGTTCCCGGCCGCGAGCGCACCGATCTGGCGGCGTTTGTTCGACGCCGACGATCTCGATCTCGACACCCAGCGCCGTCATGCGCTGGCCTTGCTCGACCGCGGCCTCACTCCCTGATTGCGAGAACCCTGCGATGGATACGATCAAGCACGCACTGAGGCCGCACGCGGGTCCGTTCGCGCTCGCTCTGCTGTGCATCGCCCTGGCGGCCTGCAAGCAAGAGCCGGCGCAGGCGCTCGGCACCCTGGAGTGGGACCGGGTGACTTTGCCGGCACCTGCGGCAGAGAAAGTCGTGCGCATCGACGTGCGCGAAGGCCAGCGGGTCAAGGCCGGTACGCGCGTTTTGCAACTGGAACTCGATCGCGGCCGTTCGCAGTTGAGCGCGGCGCAGGCGCAGGCGCGGCAATCGGCCGATGCGCTGGCCGAGCTCGAAGCCGGGCCGCGCAGCGAAACCATCGCCCAGGCGCGGGCCACCCTCGCCGCCGCCCAGGCCCAGGCCGCCGATGCGGCCGCGTATTACGCCCGCGTGCAGCCGCTCGGCCGCCAGCGTCTGATCGCCGCAGCCGATGTCGATCGTGCGCGCGCCGCGGCCGGCAATGCGCAGGCGCAGGTGCGCGCCGCGCAGGCCGCCTTGCTGGAACTCGAACACGGCACCCGCCGCGAACGCATCGCCCAAGGCCAGGCCGCATTGGCCGCGGCGCAGGCGCAGGCCGAGGTGCAGGCGGTCAACGTCGGCAAGCTCGACGTGGTCGCGCCGCGCGACGGCATCATCGACAGCCTGCCGTATAAGCTCGGCGATCAGGCCCCGGTGGGTTCGCCGCTGGCGGTGATGCTGGTCGGCGAGCGGCCGTATGCGCGCGTCTACGTGCCCGAACCGATCCGCCAGGACGTGCGGGTGGGGCAGAGCGCAGGCGTCTTCATCGACGGTCGCGAACAAAAGTGGAACGGCCGCGTGCGGATGATCCGCAGCGAACCGAGCTTCACCCCGTATTACGCCCTCACCGGCGAGGACGCGGCCCGTTTGAGTTATCTGGCCGAAGTCGAGGTCACCGACGCCAAGGCCGCGCAATTGCCGGCCGGGTTGCCGGTGCGGGTCGAGTTCGGGCCATGAGCGATGACTTGCCCGCCGCTGCGATGCCGGCCACGCCGCCCGGCGGCGACCTCGACGGCGAGGCCGCCGTCATCAAGGCGCGCGGCATGAGCAAGCACTTCGGCCAGTTGCGTGCGGTCGAGCGCGTCGACCTGACCGTGCCGCGCGCCTGCGTCTATGGCTTCCTCGGTCCGAACGGCTCGGGCAAGTCGACCACCATCCGGATGCTGTGCGGCCTGCTGACGCCGACCGCGGGCGATATCGAGGTGCTGGGCCTGAAGATCCCTCAAGAGGCCGAAGCGCTGCGCCGGCGCATCGGCTACATGACCCAGAAGTTCTCTCTGTTCGAGGACCTCAGCGTGCGCGAGAACCTGGAGTTCCTCGCCGCCGTGCAGGACATTCCCAAGGCGCCGGCGCGCCGACGTGTCGACGAGTTGATCGAGCAATACCATTTCGGCGATCGCCAGAAACAACTCGCCGGCACCATGAGCGGCGGCCAGAAACAACGCCTCGCGCTGGCGGGCGCCGTGATCCACGAACCGGAACTGCTGTTCCTCGACGAACCGACCAGCGCGGTCGACCCCGAGTCGCGCCGCGATTTCTGGGAGAAGTTGTTCGAACTGGCCGACGCCGGCACGACCTTGCTGGTGTCCACGCACTACATGGACGAGGCCGAACGTTGCCACCGCCTGGCGATTCTCGACCGCGGCGTGCTGGTCGCCGACGGCACCCCGGCGGAACTGACCGGTGCGCTCGCCGGGCGCGCGGTCGAGGTGCGCGCGGCGCAGCCGCGCAAGGCCCAGCGCGTGCTGGTGGAGGTGCCCGGCGTGCTCAGCGTGGCCCAGATCGGCAACAGCCTGCGGGTGCTGCTGGAACGCGCCGACCGCGCCGAGCACGGTCTCGCCGAGGCCTTGCGCGCGGCCGGGCTCGACGCCGAGGTCGACCAGGCCGCGGCCAATCTCGAAGACGTATTCGTCGCCGCCACGCGCGGCCGCGAAACCGCGCCGGCGAACACGGAGCAAGCGTCATGAAACTGCGCCGGCTGTGGGCGATCGTGCTCAAGGAAATCCGTCAGCTGCGCCGCGACCGCATCACCCTGGCGATGATCGTGGTGATTCCGGTCGGCCAGTTGGTGCTGTTCGGTTATGCGATCAACATGAACCCGCGCGGGCTCAACGCCGCCATCGCCGACCAATCGCAGACCGCTGCTTCGCGCGCGCTGGTCATGGACATGGTCGCGACCGGGGTGATCGAGCCGGTCGCCGATGCCGACACGCCGCAGCAATTGATGGAGCAGCTGCGGCGCGGCCAGGTCAGCGTCGGGATCAGTATTCCCGCCGATTTCGAACGCCGCCGCATCGACGGCCGCGAGGTGGTGCAGGTGCTCGTCGACGGCAGCGACACGGTGGTGCAGAGCGCGGCGGTGCAACTGGCGCAGATGCCGATCGACAGCTCGGTGACGGCGCCGCGCAAAGTCGCCCCCATCAGCGTGGTCGCGTTCTACAACCCGGAGCGGCGCTCGCCGGTCAACATCGTGCCCGGCCTGATCGGGGTGATCCTGACCATGACCATGGTGATGTTCACCTCGGTGGCGATCGTGCGCGAACGCGAGCGCGGCAACATGGAACTGTTGATCACCACGCCGGTCAGCCGCACCGAGCTGATGATCGGCAAGGTCCTGCCATACGCGGTGATCGGCCTGGTCCAGACCACGGTGGTGATCCTGCTGGGCCTGTGGCTGTTCGA